>Ga0265294_10002730_pt1 | contig 22981 bp, 25 predicted proteins | sample MunlanPumphouse3_FD_192504 | JGI IMG/M metagenome (GOLD analysis project Ga0265294, IMG submission 192504) | Groundwater microbial communities from a municipal landfill in Southern Ontario, Canada - Pumphouse #3 | ecosystem: Environmental > Aquatic > Deep subsurface > Groundwater | place... | reverse complement strand
TCTTTCATGGTTTTTTGATTCAAAAAATCTTAAGTACTCTTCTCTAATATCCATCTGTTATTCTCTTTTATAAAATTGCGCGATTATATCTAAAAATATCATTGTTGAAGTTTAATTGTCTCTCTTAGTAAAGGTAGTTTTATTTTTTTATACTTGATAAGCATAAGTAATGTATAATAGTACCAATTTACCACGATAAAGGATTGATTATGAATGTTTCAAGTACAACAGCTTTAAGTAATAATAGTATTAATTTAAATTCTAATATGACTAAATTGTCTTCTGGTTCAAGGATTAACAGTGCTGCTGATGACGCATCTGGTATGAGTATTGCGGATGGAATGTCTGCTCAAGTTCGTGGACTAGGTCAAGCGATTCAAAATTCAAATAATGCCATAGGTATGGTTCAAATAGCTGATGGGGCGATGCAAGAGTATAGTAGCATTTTAAATGATGTAAGAGGACTTACACTAAAAGCCTCAAGCGGTATTATGAACAACAGTAACAGAGCCATTATTCAAAATGAAATAGATGGGCTTCTTACTTCAGCAAACAACATCATAAACACCACTTCTTACAATGGTATGAATCTATTAAGAGGTGATAATGATTTTTCATTTCATACCGGAGCAAACGGTGGAGAAAATATCAATGTAGATTTTGGAAAAGCCAGTTCAATCTTACCATCTGTAGATGTCTCAAACTCCGCTAATATAGAAGATAGTTTGAAAAATTTAGATAGCGCTTTAAAATCTGCAGGGAACATTATGACAAACTTAGGTGCTGGACAAAACGCCCTAGAATCCAATATAAGAAATATCTCTGTATCTCAAATCAATGTTGCTTCAGCAGAGTCACAAATCAGAGATTTGGATTTTGCAAAAGAGAGTGCAGACTTTAATAAAAATACTATCTTAGACCAAGCTGGTATATTTGCATTGGCGCAAAAAAATGTTGTTCAAGCAAATGTTTTAAATCTTTTGAAATAGATTTAGTTCACTTTTTATCTCAGTATTGAGATACTTGTTTATAAATAACTCTACGGCAATTCCATTGCCGTCGTAAAGTTTTTCCCTATTTTTATTTAAGATTGGTGTAGTGCCATATCCGCAACTTGGACTTTTTGACTTTAAAACAATTTTCTCAGCATCTGGATGAAGTTTGATAAATGAGTTAATTTCATCTTCTAAAATCTGTGTGACATCTCTATTTGTTTCATCAGTAATTATTCTGTTTTTTCCATCAATATTTACAACACTTATTCTCTCCCTTGGTGTTCCAAAGATAGGTGCTTCAGGACAAAAAGGGATTATGTCATAATCTTTAAAGGCTTCAACTATTTCTGTAGTTTTTTTAGTTTTTCCATCATAACGGCATAGATGCCCAAGTAAACAAGCCGAAATAATTACTTTTTTACGCATTAACAGATAATTACGCTTTTTATTTCTGTCATCTCTTCGATAGCAAACCTTGGACCCTCTCGCCCAACTCCACTAAGTTTAACTCCACCATAAGGCTGTATATCAAACCTTAAAGTAGGGATATCATTTATCACAATCCCACCAGCATCAAGCTCGTTTATTGCTCTTTTTGTAATGTCCAAACTATTTGTAAAGACTGAAAATTGCAAGCCATAAGGTGAAGAGTTCATACGAGGCAAGGCATCATCAAAGCTCTCAACTTTAATCAGGGAGACAATAGGTGCAAAAACTTCCTCACAAACTATAGCCATATCGTCTCTTACATCAGCCATCACACAAGGATGAAAAACCCTGCCCTCGCACTTTACTTCAAGCAAGGGTTTTGCTCCCTCTTTTATAGCACTCTCTACCCAAGCCTTAGCTCTTAAAGCCGACTCATCATCTATAAGCGGACCTAAAAAAGTATCCTCCTCATAAGGCGAGCCGACCTTTAGTTTACTCGTCTCTTGTGCCATCTTAGCTGCGAACTCATCATAAACTTTAGCATCTACGTAGATTCTTTGAAGCGAGATGCAGACTTGCCCTGAGTTTACAAAAGCACCATAAGCACAACGAGTAGCTGCTAAGTCCAAGTCAGCACTTGCATCTATGTAAGTAGCTGCGTTTCCACCGAGTTCTAGTGAGATTTTTTTAATCCCAGCACTTTTTGTGATAATCTCTCCGACAGGAACTGAGCCTGTAAAGCTTATCACACGAGGTATATCACTACCTACAAGTGCAGCCCCAACCTCTGCATCACCATAAACCACACTTAGTGCATCTTTGATGGCAAACTCACCCTCGATAAAGAGTTTTGCAAACTTAAAAGCTGTAAGTGGAGCTTCTGGAGTTGGTTTTAGTACAACTGCATTTCCTGCTACAAGAGCAGGAGCCAGTTTATGAGCGGCTAGATTTAGTGGGAAGTTAAAAGGAGTGATGGCAACTACAACGCCAGCTGGCACGCGGTTAAAGTAAGCTATGGTTTTTTTACCACTACTCATTGCATCTGTGTTTATAGTCTCTCCGCTCATAGTTCGCATAGTCTCAGCACTTAGTCTTAGAGTCTCTATGCATCTATCAACTTCTATGCGAGAGAAGTGTATCGGCTTCGCCACTTCATCGGTTATGGTTTTTGCCATATCTTCTTTTATAGCTTCAAGCCTGTTTGCTACATCTAAAATCCAGTTGCATCTCTGTGCAAGAGTTGTTTTTTTTGCTACTTTTGCAGCTTCATTTGCGATACTTAGAGCTTTTTTTGCATCCTTTGCATCACAAATACTTGACTCAGAGACCACATCCCCACTATATGGGCTTCTTCTTTGTTTGTAAGATTTACTCTCGCTCTCTTGCGAGCCAAAAAATATATTTGCTCTCATTAAAAAATCCCTTAGAAGTTTTATGAAAAATTATAACATATTGCAACCTCGAATTTATTCGAGGCTAAGTTACTTTAAATTTAAAAGACTTTTTGGAACCTCGAATTTATTCGAGGCTAAGTTACTTTAAATTTAAAAGACTTTCAGGAACCTCGAATTTATTCGAGGCTTAGTCGCTTTAAGCTTAAAAGACTTTCAGGAACCTCGAATTTATTCGAGGCTTAGTCGCTTTAAGTTTAAAAAACTTTCAGGAACCTCGAATTTATTCGAGGCTTAGTCGCTTTAAAGCCAAAAAAGAGATGTGGTACTTAGATCATTACGCTACAAAGTTAGGTTTTCTACCATCTCTACACTTAGCGGTGTAACAATAACGGCATCATATACAAAGTCCACATCAAGAGAGTTTTTTTTCAAAAATGAGTTACCTGTTTTTATAAGCTTTGAGAGTTTACTCTTAGTTATGTTTTGTATAGCCGCTTCATAATCAACTCCGCTCTTTACCTCGATAAAGTGCAAAACTTCCTCTTTTGAAGCTATGATATCTATCTCACCAAATCTTGAATAGAAGTTTCTCTCCACAATCATAAAGCCATTTTCATCAAGATATACACAAGCTCTATCTTCTGCTAAGTTACCTTTGGCTCTACTCAAATGTTTATAACCTCAACTTTTACGCTCTTAAATGCAGCAGTAAGTATAAGCTCGTCACACTCGTCTCCAAAGAGAGCGTTAATTTTAGACTCTGCGTGATGGAAGGTTGTAAAGAGTGTTTTTGGCTGGACTTTGTCGGTGAACTTTACACTTAGCGGAGTTGTTTGTCCATACTTTGATTTTAAGATGACTCTTGAACTTGTAAAATCCTCTGCATCTCCCTCATGAACGAGTAAAACATCTTCACTATATCTCTTATTTAATGATTCACTTCTTTTTGTTTGTGAAGCGTTGTTATAGTGAGCTAGTGCTCTTCCTGTTGTAAGATGATAGCCTCTTAAAGTTTTGCTAACTATCTCCTCTACCATCCCACGAAGTTTGTACTGATGGTAACAAAATCGCCCTAGTCCATTATCAGTTCTAAAGTCTAGCTGATGGAGTATAGGAGTATCTTCTGTGTGAACTGGCCACTGAAGTCCTCTCTTTCTATGTCTCTCTAAGCGAGTATAATCAGCTCCGCTAAATCTTCTATATACGACCTCACGAACCTCATCCCAAACATCTTTTGAACTCTTATAGTTAGCATTTCCGCCCATTTTATTATCTAGCAATTGCAAAACTTCCCAGTCGTCTGGCAAGTCACTCTTTACAAGAGGTTGAGAGAGATGGAGTCTTCTCATAGCGTTTATATATACGCCTGTTTTTTCATAAGCTGATTTTACACCTATAACTATGTCAGCTTTTTGTGCGATATCGGTCATAAAAAGCTCTTGAACTGCGATGAGTTCTAAGTTTTCTAAGGCTTTATCTATCTTGTTAATATTTGGATGGATATGAGTTATATCTTCACCCATATTTAGTAGGGCTTTTATCTCTCCGCCTTGCATCGCATCTACGAGTTGTGGAGTCATAAGTCCGACTTCTTTAGCATCTTGATAGTCTGGCTCGTAGTATGGAAGCATCCCCATATCACAAGCTCCTTGAACATTGTTTTGTCCACGAAGTGGCATAAGTCCAACTCCACTTCCTCCAATGTTTCCAGTCATAAGCGCTAAGTGAGTTATCGCCATAACTGCATAAGAGCCATCTATATGCTCTGTGATGCCAAGTCCCCAAAATATCATAGACCTCTTAAGAGCGTACTCGCGAGCCACTTTTGGTATCAACTTTGCTAAACTCTCGTAACCCTCAACACCATTAAAATAATTTGGATTTGCAAAAGGATCATTTAAAATCATCTCTTTAAACTCGTCAAATCCCTCAGTCCTATGGGCTATAAACTCCTCAGAGTAAAGCTCTTCATCTATAATGACATAGGCTAACATGTTTAAAACTAACAAGTTTGCTTCATGAGGCATGATGGCTTTATACTTTGCAAATCTATGAAGTTTTATCTCTCTTACATCAAAAACTGCCAAATTATCATGCTCTCTTGCTACATCAAGGATGCGGTTTGAGATGATGGGATGCGCCTCAGTTGTGTTTGAGCCTATAACAATCATAAACTCTGTGTTATATATGTCGTTGTAAGGATTTGTAGCAGCACCCTCGCCAATAGTTGTTCTCATGCCTTTTAGTGATGGAGAGTGGCAGACTCTAGCGCAGTTATCAACATGAGGAGATTTTAGTGTTTGGCGGGTAAATTTTTGAAAAAGATATGAGCTCTCACATGATGTTCTAGCTCCACCTATAGAGCAGACACTCTTTTGCCCATGTTCATTTTGAATCTCTTTTAACTTTATTGCAATAGCTGTAGTAGCACTCTGTAGGTCTGTTTCATACCAAACATCATCAAGAGAAGAAAGAGATGAAAAAATAGCGTTTTTGATATCTGGATTTTTCTCTAAGAAGGATTTTTTTATGCGTGGGACTCTTAGCCTATCCTCTGCATCTACAAAGTCAAACCCATACTTTCCTTTGATGCAGAGCTTTCCTTGTGAGACAACTCCATCGGGATGAGCGAAGATATTTTTTATCTTGTTTTGTTTTACATCTACATTAGCAGCGATATCGCAACCAACACCACAATAAGTACAAACGCTATCTATCGTCTCTATATTTTCCATCAGTTTTCCAGCTTTAAACTATCCTAATCATTACAGGAGTCGCATTTACAAAGTCTAGCTCTTTTATCTCTTTTATCATGTTTTGAATATCTTTCTCTAAGGCTATATGAGTAGATATTAGCAAGTTTGCAGAGTTCGCTTGTGATGGACGCTGAAGCATAGTCTCTATTGAGATATTGTGCTTTTCAAATATTTTAGCTAACTTTGCAAGAACCCCAGTACGGTCTGAGACATTTATACGAAGGTAATATTTTGAGTTTATATCCGCAGTTGCTTTTAGTGTAAGTTTGCCCTCTAACGGCTTGTCAAAGCCTAACATAGGCGCAGATTTTCCGCTTCTTGCAATATCAATAATATTTGCAATAACAGCACTTGCAGTCGCATCTCCACCAGCTCCAGGGCCATAGTAGAGTGTCTCGCCCACTTTATCGCCAACCACAGAGATAGCGTTCATCACACCATCTATCTTTGCTATCATCTCTTCTTGCTTGATCAAACAAGCGTGAACTCTAAGTTCTACTTCATTTGCATCTTTTTTTGCGATACCTAGTAGCTTTATAACATATCCAAACTCTTTAGCAAAAGCGATATCATCTTGAGCGATATTTTCAATCCCCTCAATTAGGATATCTTCAGGTTTTGCATCAATGCCATAAGCAATAGATGCTAAGATAAGAAGCTTATGAGCAGCATCATAACCACCAACATCAAAGGTAGGATCAGCCTCAGCATAACCCAAATCTTGCGCCTCTTTTAAGATGGCATCGTAAGAGACTCCATCATCACGCATCTTTGTAAGCATATAGTTTGAAGTACCGTTCATTATGCCCATAATAGACTCTATATGATTTGCAGAGAGACCATCACGAAGAGCGTTTATGATAGGAATCCCACCAGCCACAGATGCTTCATACTCAAAAGCTATATCTTTAGCCATATCTTGAAGTTCGTAGCGATGATAAGCTAAAAGAGCCTTGTTTGCCGTCACAACAGCTTTTCCTCTTTTTAATGCGCCCTTTACTACTTCAAAAGCCTCTTCCACTCCGCCCATAAGTTCCACAACAATATCAATCTCATCATCATCTAAAACATCATTCACATTGTCGCTTAGCTTTATATCTAAGCCTCTGTCTTTACTTAAATCTTTTACAATTCCACACTTAACAACTATATCAACACCTGCTCTTGCAGAAATAACATCAGCATTATCTTTTAAGATTTGAGCTACACTTGTTCCAACTGTCCCAACGCCTATTATTCCTACTTTTAACATAAATGCATATCCTTTAATTTATTTCATAAATTTAAGGGAGAATCCCCATTTTATTTATCACGCCAAAGGAACAAGTTCCTTTGGCTACGCTAATACCCCAAGAGTACTCCGTCGTGCGCGCTTGGTTTTGCTTAGCGCAAGGCTCTCGCAACCTTGTTGCTCTTAAATTTACTTTTCAAGTTATTTATTACTTTTTCTCTTCTTCAAATTGTTTTAAAAATTCTTTTATATTTCTTGCTGCTTGACGAATTCTGTTATCGTTCTCTATAAGAGCTATACGAACATAGTTATCGCCATAAGCACCAAACCCAATACCTGGAGCTACTGCTACTGCAGCTTCTTTTAGAAGTCTTTTTGAAAATTCTAAACTTCCCAAATGACGAGCCCGTTCTGGAATCTCTGCCCAAACAAACATACTAGCTTGATTTTTGCGTATTTTCCAGCCAGCTCTCTCAAAAGCGCGAAGCAAGATATCTTGGCGATGGTCATACTTATCTGTTATATCTTTAACACATTGCTGATCACCATTAAGAGCTACTGTTGCTGCAACTTGAATAGGTGTGAACATTCCATAATCAAGCCACGACTTAATCTTTTGCAACGCACCTATGAGTTTTTTATTTCCTACAAAAAAACCAACTCTCCAGCCAGCCATATTGTAAGATTTTGAAAGCGTAAAACTCTCAACTGCTACATCTTTTGCGCCCTCTACACTCATGATTGATGGAGTTTTATATCCACCAAAAGTTATATCACCATAAGCGATATCAGAGATAATATAAAATCTTTTCTCTTTTGCCATCTTTACAAGTCTCACATAAAACTCTTGTGTAACCGTGGCAGTTGTTGGGTTGTGAGGAAAGTTTACTAAGACATACTTTGGTTTTGGTGAACTCTCTTTAAAAACACGGTCTAAATCTTGGAAAAACTTATCTTCATCAAGCTTATAGTCTTCATCAAACTCTATACCAAACTTAACTACATTTCCACCTGCTAAGATAAAAGAGTACTCATGTATAGGGTAAGTAGGATCTGGAATTACAGCAACATCACCAGGATTTGTTATGGCATATGTAAGATGTGCATAGCCCTCTTTTGAACCCATTGTTGCTACACACTCTGTCATTGGGTCTAAATCACATCCATATCTAGTTTTATACCAATCAGCTATAGCAACTAAAAGTTTTGGAATACCCTTTGAAGTTGAATAACCGTGAGTCTTTGTCTTATTGGCTGATTCTATAAGTTTTTCTCTTATGTGTTCTGGGGTGTCTCCATCAGGGTTCCCCATAGAAAAGTCGATAACATCAGCACCAGCTCTTCTTTCAGCCATTTTAAGCTCATTAACCTCAGCAAATACATACTTCGGTAGTCTCTTCATTCTGTCAAATTCTATTTCGTCAAACATCCATTATTCCTGCGTAAATTATTGTCGTAATTCTAGCAAAATTATCAGCACTTTGCTATAAATCTTTTTCTATCTTACCCCAATAGGCATTAAAGTCAAATCATCTCTTATATTTTTTAGGGAGTAGATATCTGAAATCTTTATGTAGTGAGTGTTCTCATTTAGTTCTAATGTAAGGCTCGCACTTTTACTATCGTGTTTTTCAACCTTTAGCAGATGCAAAGAGGCATCGTAGTAGGCGATGTAGGGATACCAGCTATTTCTTCTCGATGAAGAGATTTTGATTTTTTTGACCTGTGAGACATCTATCCACTTTGAGTACAGTGAGCGCTTTAGACTAAGTCCTATGCCCTCTTGTAGAGACTCCACATTTAGCCTTCCATCTCTCATATCCACAACATAGGTCCAATCTGTAGCTGAATCTCTTCTGATATCAATTATTCGTGAACCACTTTTTTTAAGCTCTTGTTGGAGTATTAGTGGGTCTGTTGCATATTCTGAAGTTAAGTTTATAGTCCAAGTAAATTCTGAGTTGTTTAGATTTGACTCTTGCGTTACATATCTATAGTAGCCTATACTTCTAAGAGTATCGCCCATAATTTTTACAAAAAACAGAGGAGAACCGCTAGTTTTAAATCGCAAAGTTAGCTCACTAGGTTTTGCAAAAAAAAGATTTAAAAGTCCATTCTCTTTTAAAGTCTGTATAACTTTTACAGCATCTACATTGCCATTTACAAAGTAGTCAGATTTTGGAGAAAAAAGAATATCTATATATGCTCTATTTTGCTCATATGTTTTAGAGTTTATAAAGGTTTTTATTTTTTGTATTAAAAGCGAACTATCTCGGGCAGCATCTGCAAAAGAGAGTGAGCTCAAAAATAAAATAGCAAAAATTATTTTTACCACTTTTGCCCTTTGTTTAGCTCTTTAAACTCTGTAAAACTTATCTTTGTGATGTTAGAATCTTTATATAAAAGTCTAAGATTTGATCTTTCATTAAACTCTTTTATCTCTCCATTTATCTCAATCTTTACATAGCCATGGCCAAGTGAGAGCAGCCACTCTTTCTTAGGGTCTAATTCTAGTTCACCTGAAAAAGTTTTTTGATACTTTTTATAGTTTGAACGATCGATATAGCCTATCCATAACTCTGATGTTGGCATTATTTTAAAAGACTTTACAACTTCAACAGCTTTAGACTCTACAGTTTTTTCTTCTTCTTTAATTTTTTCTTCTTTGGTTTCCTCTTCTACTGTTTCATTTTTATCTTCTGCCTCTTGTAGTGCTTCTAACTTATCACTTTTAAGCATACTTTCTTGGGCATTTTGTATAGCGCTGTTATCAATATTGTGATTATCTGTTTTTTCACTACTTAGAGCTAAATTTTCTAGTGTAAAAAACATAGCTACTACAAATATCGCTACGGCTATTAGAACATAAACAAAGGTATATTTTTTCTTTCTTGTAGGAGAAACAAAAAACCTAGTCTCTCCATCATCTATCTCTGGAACATTAAGAAGATAATACTCATCAACCTTAGCTTTAAATTCGCTCAAATCAACATTATATTCTCTTTGTAAGATAGATATAAAACCCTGCATCTGAATCTTTGTCATATCTTCAAAAGCCTCGTGCAAAAGGGCTTGGACATGGTGTCTTGCTATATGTGTTTGTTCATGTATCTTTTGTGCACCTATGTTTTTTAGTCTCTCAAGCCCATCACTCATACTCTCATCCTATCCATTAAAATAGCCCCTGCCACACTAACATTTAAGGAGTCAAATTTATGTGACATTTTTATGCTTATAACTTCATCTAATTTTGAAATTATGCGAGAACTTAAACCTTCGCCCTCATTACCTAAAATCAAAGCTCTTTTTTGCTTTAGCTTAACATCTCTAATGTCAACTCCGCCCATATCAGCGCCATACAAGGAAAAACCAGATGTTTTTAAGTCATTCATTACATCGAGAATATTGTGCTCTAGTGCAAAAGGAATGTCAAAGAGAGCACCAGTACTTGTTCTTACTATTGGTGCTAATTTTAAGTTTTTAACTCCGCATGCCACAATAGCATCTACGCCCATCGCATAAGCAGTTCTTACAATGGCCCCGATATTTCCAACATCAGTCAAACCAGCTAGAACTAGTACAAAGTCTTTATCTAAAGTGGATTTAAAAGGGTGTAGTTCATACTCATCAACTTCGGCTAAGATGCCTTGATGGTTTGCATTTTTGCACATCACTCCAGCAGCATCTGATGGGATGCGTTTTACTTCGAAGTTCATCTTCATCAAACGAGCATACTCTTTTTTATCTACCTCTTTTGCTAAGTAGAGAGTTTTTATCTTATTTGGATGGTTTTGTATTAGGTATTGTATTGGTTGTTTTGCATAAATTAACATGGAGACATTCTAGCAAAAAAAAGTGATAATGCAGTCATTTTGTTATATTTTTATAGCTTAAATAGTCTTTCGTAGCAAGATTTAGTATTTTCTTGTGTTATTTTACAGATGAGTTTTGCTTGTATTTTTTTTGGCAGGTCTAGCTCTAAAATGTCATTTTCACTTATAGCACTGGCATTTTGTCTCTCGCTCTGGCTTATCACAACTACCCATTCGCCTCGAAAATTGTCATTTATCTTATCCAGTAATTCTAAAGCAGTTCCGCTAAAATATGTTTGATATTTTTTACTTATCTCTTTAGCTAAAAACAATTTTCTTTTAGGTTGCTCTTTTACTATCTCTTGGAGAAGTTTTTTAAGTCTGTGTGGAGATTCATAAAGAACCGTTGTAAAACCACTAAAGAGGGCACCATTAAGAGATGCTGTTCTATCGCTTCCCTTATGTGGTAGAAATCCCCAGAATAGTAGCTTAGTCTCTATAAAACCACTTGCCACAAAAGCAGTAAGCAGGGCATTTGCACCTGGCAAAACATCATACTCGACGCCATTTTCTTGTGCATACTTTACAAGAGCTTGTCCAGGGTCACTGATGCCTGGCATCCCAGCATCGCTAACATAGACTACTTCTTTATCAAAAAAAGAACTATCTAGCTCTTCTAAAAAGTTTTTTTCATTGTGTGAGTGAAGTGGAATAAAGCGTTGCTCTTCTTTAAAAGAAGTGTTATATCGCTCTTTTAAAATGTTTATGAGTTTTTTTGTGACGCGTGTGTCTTCGCAAAGCAGGATGTCAGCTTCTCTTAGAGCTTCAATAGCTCTAAGAGATATATCGCTTATGTTTCCAATGGGAGTCGGAACAAGTTTTAGCACTATTAAATCTCACACAAATTTGAAACTAGTCCTTGGATGAGAAAAAACATTTAAGGTTCTAGTTTTTAGCGTAACGCTTGTTAAACTTCTCGATTCTTCCAGCTGTATCTACCATTCTCTCAGAACCTGTAAAAAATGGATGACACTCATTACAGATATCTATACGAAGCTCATCATTTGCACTTTTTGTCTCAAAGCTGTTTCCACAAGCACAAGTTACTGTACATACTACTAGTTTAGGGTGAAGATCTTTTTTCATGTTTTGCCTTTTGATACTCGTTAATGTGCGAATATCTATATATTTTTTAAATCCGTATGGGGGCGGATTTTTAGAGTCGCAATTATACCCAAGTTTATCTTAATTTAGTTTATAGTTATTTTCACTTCGCGCTGTGGAACTTAAAAGCCTTGTCTTGCGAGGTTAAAACCTCGCTTGTGAAGAGATGTGTTGCTGTAAAGTTGGCATGGCTTTAAGTTGTGTTGCTGTAAAGTTGGCATGGCTTTAAGTTGTGTTGCTGTAAAGTTGGCATGGCTTTAAGTTGTGTTGCTGTAAAGTTGGCATGGCTTTAAGTTGTGTTGCTTTAATGTTGGCATGGCTTTTGGAAGCGATGCTTTAGCTTCGCCTTGTGAGTCTTTAAAATTTACAAAGTTTTTAGAAGCGATGCTTCTAGGAATGCTAACCAATGGCATTCTCCACGATAAGCTTCGAGCTGTGTGACTTGTAAGCCTTATCTTGCGAGGTTAAAACCTCGCTTCCGAAGAGATGTGTTGCTGTAAAGTTGGCATGGCTTTAAGTTGTGTGGCTTTAATGTTGGCATGGCTTTTGGAAGCGATGCTTTAGCTTCGCCTTGTGAGTCTTTAAAATTTACAAAGTTTTTAGAAGCGATGCTTCTAGGAATGCTAACCAATGGCATTCTCCACGATGAGCTTCGCCCTGTGGCTTTAATGTTTCTACATGGCTTGCAAGCCTTATCTTACGAGGTTAAAACCTCGCTTGCGAAGAGATGTGTTGCTGTAAAGTTGGCATGGCTTTAAGTTGTGTGGCTTTAATGTTGGCATGGCTTTTGGAAGCGATGCTTTAGCTTCGCCTTGTGAGTCTTTAAAATTTACAAAGTTTTTAGAAGCGATGCTTCTAGGAATGCTAACCAATGGCATTCTCCACGATGAGCTTCGCCCTGTGTTACTTGCAAGCCTTGTTTACAACAATATCTTAGAAGAGATAGCCACAACTGCACTCTCTGAACGAAGTACCATCGGTGTATCTAACCTAAAACTCTTTTGAGATGCTAGCATCTCTCTCTCATCTTGAGAAAAACCTCCCTCACAACCTACAAGGACTCTTGCAAAATCAGCATCAGATGCTAGAGTGTTTTCACAAAAGTCAAAAACAACTACATCGCTAAATTCATGCAAAAACTCTTTTATATTTTTATACTCATCAAGCTCCAGCATATCACTTCGCCCACACTGCTGCATAGAGGCTTCTAAAATTCTCTCAAATCTTGCAAAATCAAGCTTTATATTTCTCTGACTTCTATCACAGTAAACAAACGAGACCCTACTAACACCTAACTCATTTAACATAGGAAGTACTTTTTCTATAGACTTTATATCTATCACACACCATGCCACGTGAAGATATTTTTTGCTCTTTACTTCAAGCATCTGCGATGATATTAGCAGTAGTTCTAAACTCTTAGCATCTACACTCACTATCTCATACTTATGAAGCGTTCCTAAGTCACTTTTTGCCCTTAGTTCCAGCTCATCACCACTCTTATGTCTGCGAACTTTTACAAGATATTTATGTAGTTCACCTTTTATGGTGATGCTACTCTTTGATGCTTCATCACAAAGTATAAACTTCAAAGCCACATCCAAACAGAGATGCTAAGAACTACAAAGGCCTCTAAAGCAAAGATTTTATAAGCCTCTTTTTTGTGCACATCAAGTGCATTTGGCTCTTTTTTATTTACTCTTTGTAGTTTTTTTGATCTCTTATTTTCTAAAATTATCAGCACTACAGCAAAAAGTATCATCACTATGTTTTCTATTGTAAAGTCCAGATGCTTTGCAGCCATCATAACCACACCAGTGAAGATAACCGCACCAATAACCGTCATCCCAATAGGCATAAAAAGTGTTACAAACCTAGCATAAGCTTTTATATCACTAGCTCTAAAGAGCACAAAAAAGTTAAGCAAAATCACCGCCAAAATTCCATAAACACTATAGTTATGCATAACTATAGACATATCATACATTTCATTCATGGTGCAATTCTACTATAACTTTCGCTCAAATAGCCATGAGTTAGTATATTAGAAGTTTGAAAATCCATACTATGCTACAATACTAAAACATTTCTAAACTATTAAAAAAGAGGACTTTATGAGCGTTACTATACTTCAAGCACTTGATTTCATCTACAAAAACACAAAAACAAAAGCACTTAAAATCTTACCAATAGAGCAAGCCCTTGGCTTTATATTAGCAGAAGATATTTACGCAACTCACAATCTTCCACCCTTTGATAACTCCGCTATGGACGGTTATGCAGTAAAGGTTTTGGATGCAGGAAAATGTGTGAAAGTTAAACACACTATCTTCGCAGGTGATAATTCTAGTGAGGTTTTAGCATCAAAGTATGCTATAAAAATCATGACAGGCGCTAGGATTCCAGAGGGTTGTGAGTCTATAGTTGCCCAAGAAGATACTAAAGATTGTGAAGATGGAGTTATACTTCCACAAAATCTCTTAAGTGGCAGACACATCAGGCTTTGCGGAGAAGATATCAAAAAAGGAAATCTCCTTTTACAAAAAGGGCAGAGGCTTCAAGCCCACCAAATGACACTGCTAGCATCTCAAGGCATAAGCCACATAAAAGTACATAAAAAGCCTCGTCTTGCACTATTTGCATCTGGAAATGAGCTTAAGATGCACTTTGAGCAAGTAAAAGCCCATCAACTCTACAACACAAACACACCTACTCTCTTAGCTCGCGCACAAGAGTTAGGATGCGAGGTTGAGTTTATCGGCACAGCTGAGGATTCACTAGATGACTTAAAAAAACACATAAAAAGTGCACTAAATAGTGATCTTATAGTGACTTCAGGCGGAGTGAGCGTTGGAGATGCAGACTTTACAAGGGAGGCTTTTAGCTCCTTTGGGATGGAGACTTTTTTTGACAAGGTAGAGATAAAACCAGGAAAGCCAACAGCTTTTGGTAAGATAAACAACACGCTCATTCTAAACCTGCCAGGAAATCCACTTGCATGTGCACTAAATTTTGAACTCTTTGGGCAGAGTATCATTTTAGCGCTAAGTGGTGCGGGTGAGAAATACTTAAAAGGGATAGACTCAAAGATGAAAAATGAGTACAGACTCAAAAAAAGTTCTATCTCTTTAGTGCCAGGAATATTTGATGGAAGTAGTTTTGAGCCTTGTGAAAAGTTCGCCCCAGGAATGGTCTCACCTCTTGGCATCTCAAACTCTTATATCATGGTAGACGCAGGTGTTGGGGTGTTAAATAAAGATGAAAAAGTAAAAGTTATGCCCATCAGGTTTAGCTTTACAACAGACAAACAAGAGAGCCTTCTGTAAAGTCACACATCTCTTTCAAAAGTGAGGTTTTAACCTCGCAAAACAAGCCTCATAAGTCATACATCTCTTTCAAAAGTGAAGTTTTAACCTCGCAAAACAAGCCCCATAAGTCACACTCAAAAACTGCCCAAAAGATTAGATAATATTACTCCCTTTTCTATATACAGTGCCTATAAAAGTAGCAACTGTATTGTCTTCTTCATCACTTATACGTACCTCATAGGTAGCGATTTTTTTACCATCACTTAGCTCTCTCGCTTTAGCAAAGAGTTTACCACCAGATTTTGCTTTTTGGAAAATTATATTTGCACTAATACCTAAAGAGAGATTATTTTTAGAGTTTGAGGCGATGGCAAAAGCAAAATCAGCCAAAGAGAACAAAAAGCCGCCATGAACGACATCCGCCCCATTGAGATGTTCTTCTTTTATAGTAGTGCTAATAGTAGCGCTACCCTCACCAATCTCCTCTATATGAAAACCTAAAAGTTTTGCAAATCTATCTTGTTTTTCAAAAAATTCTTTTATTTTTTTCATGTTTTTCCTTCTTGTTGTAGTTATTAAGTAGTATTCTAGCTTATCTTGCAATTCTACGAGGTTAAAACCTCGCTTCCAAAAGAGATGTATGGCTTTAAAGTTAGCATGGCTTTAAGTTGTGTTGCTTTAAAGTTGGCATGGCTTTCGGAAGCGATGCTTCAGCTTCGCCCTGTTGCTTTAAAGTTAGCATGGCTTTAAGTTGTGTTGCTTTAATGTTAGCAAGGCTTTCGGAAGCGATGCTTCTAGGAATGCTAACCAATGGCATTCCCCACGATGAGCTTCGAACTGTGTGACTTGTAAGGCTTATCTTGCGAGGTTAAAACCTCGCTTCCGAAGAGATGTGTTGCTTTAAAGTTAGCATGGCTTTAAGTTGTGTTGCTTTAAAATTGGCATGGCTTTAAGTTGTGTTGCTTTAATGTTAGCAAGGTTTTCGGAAGCGATGACAAAGTTTTTGGAAGCGATGCTTCTAGGAATGCTAACCAATGGCATTCCCCACGATGAGCTTCGAACTGTGTGACTTGTAAGGCTTATCTTGCGAGGTTAAAACCTCGCTTCCGAAGAGATGTGTTGCTTTAAAATTGGCATGGCTTTAAGTTGTGTTGCTTTAATGTTAGCAAGGCTTTCGGAAGCGATGCTTCAGCTTCGCACTGCTAGGCTTTCAAGTTAGCAAGACTAAACCTTTGTTGGGTTTGTAAAGCTCTCTCCTTTTTTTACTCTCTCCCATAACTCTCTATCACTAAAATCATCTAACACAGCCTGAGAAAAAACAATACTATCAAGTTCGATAACGCCCATCTCTTTTGAGTATGCATCATAACTAAAAGCTTGTGCGTAACCCGTTGCAGTCTCATGAACTATAACGCTATAAAGCTTTACTTCTCTCTCACCGTTTACTGTATTTGTAAGTTGCAAGAGTCTGTCTATCATCACAAAAAAGACACGGCTAAACTGCTCACACGATGGGGAAACTGGAAGTTCTATCCATCTCTGTGAGTGTTTTTTCATATCCTTTATATACTCCGCCTCATCCCCACTCCAGATGCTAACTCCATGGTCAAAAGCGTCTATAAGTTCTTTCATATTTTGCTTCATTAGTCCAAAGTCATAAACCATCTGTCCATTATCCAAAAAGTTAGACTCAAAAAGAAGCTCCACTTTGTAAGAGTGTCCATGCAGAGAACTTCTACATTTTTGTGTTGAACATCCTCTAACTATATGAGCATTTTCAAACTTAAACATTTTTCTTATTATCATAGTTTAGACTCCTTTGTTTGCATCCCAGATTCTTATATGAAGTCTATCTGAGAAGTTATATCCTTTAGCTTTACAAAACTCCACTAACATTGGGGTATTTGCTTCTACAGTTTTTTTATCTCCGCCTAGTGGCATACAAAAAACATCTACATAAGGTGCGTATGAAGTTATATCAAATATCTCTTCTTCTAAGCCTAAATCTATAGACTCAGCATCTACACTAAACTTAAAGTAAGCATCTTTTGCATTTATGGCTATAGAGTTTATAACATCGCTTCTTACTCTTTTTTTATATGCTTCATTTGAGTTTGAAAGCTTAACGGAGAGGGCAAAAATACACTCTCTATAAATCTCAAACTTCTCAAAATCAACTGCTATAGTCGCATTTGTCTCAAAACATATTCTATGACCTCTTGCGTGTAGCTCTTCTAAAAACTCAACAAAAATCTCATCTTGTGCATATAAGAGAGGCTCACCGCCAGTCAGTACTATATCTACTTTTCTTTGCGGAAGCTCGTAAAGTTCTAAAACATTTAAAAGCTCTTTAGTTTTTGTTATCTTGCTCCACATATGTGAGAAGTGCTCTTTGTTCACCGCGTAAACAGTATCACAGCCAACAACTTCTACGCCATCAGGAGCAACTTCACTACAAGCAAAACCCTCACACTTTAAATTACAAGCGCCAAAGCGAAAAAAAAGCGATGGTGTCCCAATGTAGCGTCCCTCACCTTGGATGCTGTAAAAATGTTCTACTAGGTATATCATCTATTTCCATTTTTTGTTTTGAAGCCTAACATCTCTTTAGCAAGCGAGGTTTTAACCTCGCAAGATAAGGCTTATAAGCCACACATCCCTTTCGGAAGCGAGGTTTTAACCTCGCAAGACAAGGCTTGCAAGCCATGTTGAAACATTAAAGTCACAGGGCGAAGCTGAAGCATCGCTTCCGAAAGCCTTGCTAACATTAAAGCCACACATCTCTTTCGGAGGCGAGGTTTTAACCTCGCAAGACAAGGCTTGCAAGCCATGTTGAAACATTAAAGTCACAGGGCGAAGCTGAAGCATCGCTTCCGAAAGCCTTGCTAACATTAAAGTCACACATCTCTTTCGGAAGCGAGATTTCAACCTCGCAAGACAAGGCTTGCAAGCCTTGTTGAAACATTAAAGTCACAGGGCGAAGCTGAAGCATCGCTTCCGAAAGCCTTGCTAACATTAAAGCCACACATCTCTTTCGGAAGCGAGGTTTTAACCTCGCAAGACAAGGCTTGCAAGCCACACATCCCTTCGGAAGCGAGGTTTTAACCTCGCGAAGATGGCTTGATAGTTACCCGCCAGTCTCATAAAAAGCTCTTGATGAGACTTCGCCATCTTCCCCGCCCCAACGGTTTTTCTCTGGCTTTGTTCTTACAACTTCTCTTAAAACTTCAGCAGCGGCTTGTATATCTCCTGCTTTTATAGCTTTAGATATACTCATAGCCTCATCAAAATATAAACATGGGATAAGATTTCCCTCTGCTGTTAGTCTGATGCGGTTACACTGCTTACAAAAGTCATCTCCATAAGGCTCTATGATGCCAAATCTATAGCCATCACTCATAGTGTAGTAGTGAGATGGAGATGAGCCATCAAAGCCATCATCACTAAATTCATATTTACTTCTTAGTATTTCTAAAAGCTCAGGAGATTTTAGTCCCTCTATCTCTTTAGATGCATGAGCATTTTGCATATATTCTATAAATCTAACACTGATATTTCGCTCTTTACAATACTCTAGTACATTTACAATCTCATCAGCATTAAGACTCTTCATAGGTACCATATTAGCTTTTACTTTTAGTCCGACTCTAAGTGCTTCATCAACTCCCTCAAGTACATTTTTGAGTACATCTTTTTGAGCTATCTTTTGAGCTATCTCTGGCTTGAGTGTGTCGATGCTAACATTTATGCGTTTTAGTCCTGCATCTTTTAGCCTTTGAGCCGTTCCTTTTAAAAGGTAAGCATTTGTAGTCATTGCTAAGTCTATGGTAGGCTCATAATCGTAGATCATCTTTATAAACTTATCTAAGTCTTCACGCAAAAGTGGCTCTCCACCTGTTATGCGAATCTTTTTAACACCCTCATCTATGGCTATCTTCATAAACAAAAAAAGCTCTTCAAAACTAAGTAAGTTCTCTTTTGGTACCCATGAAAAAGGCTTCTCTGGCATACAGTACTGACATCTAAAGTTACATCTCTCTGTTACAGAGACTCTTAAGTAGTCAACTACTCTTTCATAACTATCTATTAGCATCTCTTCACTTATCTAGTATATTTGTTTTTAGAGTCTTAAACTCTTCATCGCTTAGTATGCCTTTTTCTTTCATCTCGTAAGCTTTCATAATCTCGTCTGTTTTTGACATCGGCACTACTTGTATAGGTGTTTGTCGAACTACAGGAGTTTGAGAATTTACTGGAACTACAGCTGGAACTACAGCTGTTTTTACTTCCATAGACTCATCATTTGTTTTAGGATTTAGAAGCTCTGTTATGATGTTTTCTGGTGACTCTTCAGATGAGCCTGCTAGTCCAGTTAATGCTATCTCAGTTTTTGCTTCAGAACTTTGGACTTTTACAAAGTCAAAGGCACTCCCATCTTGGCTATCTACTATCTTTAAGTAGTAAGTCTGCCCAGCTTTTAAGTCAAGGTCTAGTACCACCTCTTGTATCTGAGCTTTTGTAGCTGAGATAGTCATAGCTTGTGGTTTTAGATTTAAGACCATATACTCGCCATCTTTGATGCGCTGCATAATAGGTTTGTTATTTATACGAAGTGAGTATTCGCCGCGGTTGAAACCTTCACTAGAATCTAGTTTTATCTTTGCATATACATAGACTAAAGCAGCGTTTTGAAGTGGTTCTTGGAGTTTAAAAGCTGTTTTGTTTCCGCATGCACTAAAGAGCAGCAGAGTTGCAGTAAGTATGAGTGTTTTAACTATGTTCATTTGATTTCTCTCTTGGTTTAAAGTGGTAAGGATTATATCATAAATCTTTTAAGCTTTTTGTTTTAGGGGTTCTTTTCTCGTTACACCTCTCTCGAGGTGTAACGGTTTGCTTGTTGTATGCATTCCACCTCAGGAGAGGTGGAACGAGTGAAATCCTTAGTTGGTAGTTTCTCCAGCGTGGGTGCCTATATATACTATGGTAATTAAAAAAAAGGCTATAGTAGCTAGTACAATAAATTCCATCATAAATCCTTTAAACTTTTTATTTTGTTTTTAATATTTTTATCAATAATTACTACAGAAATAGTGAATATTATTATAGCTACCACCCCGCCAAAAACTTTAATCATACTAGCTGTTTCATAATTATTGATAAGCCATGAGATTAAACCAATAGTTGTGATTACTATAATACCTAACCAAACTTTCAAATAATTCAGTTCTTCTTTTATTTCATCTATTTTAGCCATGGAGTATTATATCATAAAAGTTTTTAGGGAGTTGTTTGTTTTAGGGGTTGATTTTCAAGGGTTCCTACGCTTTAAAAGCGTAGGAAAGTTTTTAGTAGTTCGATTCTTTAAGCTAAGTGCTTATTAGAATGCGTAACGAGCCCAAACACGAAGTCTGTGATCGTCTTCAGCACCACCCATATTACTAGGCCCATATATATCTGCCTTATCTACATTTCTATAGATATATGCAGCAAAGTACTGAACACCAGCAGCTTTGATTGAGTAAATCAGGTCAAGTTCATTATAATCTTTTTTATAACCCATTAGGTTAGACTTGCCAGATTTAGTCATAGCACCTTGTAGTGTTACTGTACCGTAGTCACCAGTGTTATAAGCAGCTTTTAACATAAAAGTGTCTGAATCTAGAGAAATTGCATCTTGGTTATATATCATTTGAGTATATAGTGGAGATTTGATACCTGTGCCAAAGTTTTTGATAGCTACATTAACTTTGCTATCGCTTGCATCTACTGATGTAAATGCTGCACAAAGAGTAAGAGCTTCTACTGGAGCCAAACCAACTCTAACACCATATGCAGTAGTGTCAGCTAAAAGTGAACTGTCAGTCATTATTGTTCCACCTTGAACACCAAACTTTAGTCCCATTGGTAAGTCTTTTCCAGCAACAGCTATATCGCCCCATAGAGCATCAGCACCTTCTAGGTTTAGAGTAGGTGCAGTTGAGTTAGATATTTTAGCTACTCTATAGTAAGAAGCAGTAATTGTAGTCATTGGGATAGACTTGTTTTGAACAGTTGCCATATAAGCTGTACCACCAACTGTTGTTAAACCACCAACATCAGCTTTTGGAGTTAAGTCACTAGTTGAACTTAAATCCATACCAGTTCCACCTGAAACATAAGCACCAACTAGAGTAGTATCTGGGATATCAGTATTTACAACTAAAACTGCATCAAAAGTATTTTTAAATACATTCCAACCCTCTGAGTATGCAAAAGGAGACAGTGATTTTGGAAGCTCTTGACGACCAATTTTAACTGTAGTATTACCTATCTTTTTAGCTATGAAAATTTGAGTTAGAGCTATTTGATTAGTTGTGCTAGAGTTAGTACTTAAAGCACCGTCTTGTTTAACACCTGTAACAAGATTTTTCTCTAAACCAGCTGTACCTAAGTAAGAAAGTTGTGAACCAAAAGTGAAGTTGTTTTTAAGATCAGCATCTAAGTTTAGTTGAAGACCAACGTTAGCAGCAGATGTGTCTTTATGGAACATATCTTCTGAGCCTTTTGCATCATCATCATGTGTTTCATAATAAATAACTGCTTGACCAGTTGTTACGATATCTATACCTTTGTCAGCTGCCATTGCAGTTGTTGCGATTAGCGACGCTGCCGCTAAAGAAACCATTGTTTTTTTCATTCTAATTCTCCTGTTTTTTTAAAAGTTACCACTTTTAAGAAGTGATAGCAGAGTAACAGCAAGTGTTATTCCACTATCACTTCTCTTTGTGATACATTTTGAGACTACATATTGTACATGGCTAATTTTTAAATTAAGTTTAAATCATAGGTTTTATTAGTTATTAGTTTACTTTCTGGCATAAACAGCCGTTTATTGGCACTTTTAACTAATTTATTTGTTTAATCTTTCATTTTTTTTTGCTATAATCCACTTTATGAGATTCAGAAACTTAAAAAAAACCAAAAATAAAACATTACAAAAGCCTAAATATACCTATGCTAAGTTTACAAGCAGGATAAAAGCATTTATAACAGATATGTTTATGATATACGCTCCCATTCTATATATATGTGCTTATGTTATTATGGATGGGAAGGATGATTTTCAGGCATCTCAACTAGCTCCACTTTTGAGCACTGCTCTATATGGACTTATTTATGCGTTACTTCTTAGTAAGTTTGGACAAACTCCTGGGAAAAAAGCTTATGAGCTTAAAGTTGTAGATAGTAAAAGCGGGGAGTATGTAGGATTTTTCAGAGCTCTTGTCAGATTTGTTGCTTTTTTATTTACAGCAGCAACACTTCTAGGACTCCTTCTACCACTATATAGAAAAGATAAAAAAGCCCTTCATGATATTTTAGCAAACACTCTTGTTGTCGTAGAAAAAAAGTAAAGTCTCGCCCTATACAACTTAAAGCATCTTTACGAGGTTGAAACCTCGCTTCCAAAAGAGATATGTGACTTAAAAGTTCACACGAGTTTTTCTTGCTCCATGCTTTTCTTTCTTACTTCCATGCTCTGCATGGGAGTCTATATGTGTACTACACAGCTTAGGTATATGTATGAATTCCAACGCAGAGCGTAGGAACTAATGAAAGCATCTTTACGAGGTTGAAACCTCACTTCCAAAAGAGATATGTGGCTTAAAAGTTCGCACGAGTTTTTCTTGCTCCATGCTTTTCTCTCTTACTTCCATGCTTTTCTCTCCTACTTCCATGCTTTTCATTCTTACTTCCACGCAGAGCACGGGAACTAGTGAAATGCACTCGATAGTGGCTTGCTGCTTTAGTGCTGTGATTTGTTCAGAAGTGTCAATTTATATTTAACTATAAATTGTTATGCTACAATAAAACACAAAAAAATAAGGAGTTCTGCTATGTTAAAAAAAACTCTC
>Ga0265294_10002728_pt1 | contig 22990 bp, 21 predicted proteins | sample MunlanPumphouse3_FD_192504 | JGI IMG/M metagenome (GOLD analysis project Ga0265294, IMG submission 192504) | Groundwater microbial communities from a municipal landfill in Southern Ontario, Canada - Pumphouse #3 | ecosystem: Environmental > Aquatic > Deep subsurface > Groundwater | place... | reverse complement strand
GCTGGGTGCCTCCGTCTGGGAGGACAACAGCCCAGACTGGGCGACAAACAGCTCCGCCGGCACATCGGAGAGCAGGCGCACCGGCTGTTCCGGCTTGTCGGGCGCGACCGGGTAGGCCAGCAGTTCCGCTCGACGCACGTCGCCGCCGATGGTGTCGATCTCCACATCCAGGACGTCGGTAACGACACGGACGCGGGTACCGGAAGGGAGCAGTGCGCGGTCCGGCGCCGGACTCGCGGCAGGTTGGCCCGGAGCAGACACCGGCGCGGCGGGCAGATCGTCTGCGGGCGCTGCTGTATCGGACGGCGGCACCACCTGTTCTTGGGGCGCCTGGGCGACCGGTTGCAGGCCATAATCGCGTTGCCAGGCCTGCCAAAGCAGCAGTCCGACAAAGCACAGCGCGATAAATAGAAACAGTCGCTGGTTATCCATCTCTAGTTCTTCCGGATTTTTTCGGGGACCGGATCGACGCCGCCCGGGTGCCATGGATGACAGCGCAAGATGCGGCGCAGCGCCAACCACAAGCCGCTCAGGATACCAAAGCGCTCGATCGCGGTGCAGGCATAGCTGGAACAACTCGGATAAAACCGGCAGTTGGTGCCGATCATGGGGCTGATCGCGTAGCGATAGGCCCGGATCAGGAGAATCAGGAACTTTTGCATCGGGCGATCAGCTTTGTCCAGTGGCGTTCCAATGCGTCGCGCAAGTCACGTGTACTCAGCCTGTCCACGCCAGCACGGGCAAGCACAACGATATCGAGAGCGCCAAGGTGCTGCTGGTTCAGGCGGAAGCTCTCCCGGATTACCCGCTTGATCCGGTTGCGGCTGACCGCTGTTTTAGCAAACCGCCGGGAGATGGCCAAGCCGAGGCGCGGGCGATCGAGGCCATTCGGGGTGGCAAGGACGGTCAAGAATCCATTGCTCGAACGAATGTTTTCCTGGAAAACACGCTGAAACTCGACCGGCCTGGTAAGGCGCGCACCGCGGGCAAAGGTACCCTTGCCCACGTTCATTTTGGGACCGATATCAGGCGCTCAACCGAACGCGACCCTTGGCACGACGGGCCTTGAGGATAAGGCGACCATTCTTGGTGCTCATGCGGGCGCGAAAACCATGGCTGCGCTTGCGCTTCACGATGCTGGGTTGAAACGTTCTCTTCATGGTCAAAGTCCGTCCGAAAAGGTAAATACTTGCACAATATAAAAAGGCGTTAGGGTACGTTTACGGTCGCCGCGCTGTCAATATGGCGGCCGTTAAATCTAAGTTGATAAGGTGTGGATAAGTCTCGGCAACCGGTATAGACTCCCACGGTTCTAGTTGGTGCGAAGTCGGTTTCAAAGGGGGCGCTGCTGTGGAAATGTCGATATGGAAGATGTGCCTGGATCGCCTGGAGGGCGAGCTTTCACAACAGCAATTCAACACCTGGATTCGGCCTTTGCAGGCCATCGAAGAAGACGGCGTATTGCGGCTGCTGGCCCCGAACAGGTTCGTCCTGGATTGGGTGCGGGAGCATTTTTTCGACCGGATCTCCGAGGTCGTGTCAGGCCTGCTGGACGGGCGGTCGGTTCAGGTGCTACTGGAAATCGGCAGCGCAACACGGGCGGCCCCGGCGAAAGGCGCGGTCAATCCGACAGCAACGGCCACGGCACCGAGGCCCAGCGCGCCGCGAAAGAGCTACACGCCCAGCCCCGCCCACGGAAGCAGCCTCAACCCCAACTCGACTTTCGAGTCCTTCGTCGAGGGCAAATCAAACCAATTGGCGCGCGCCGCGGCCATGCAGGTCGCCGAAAACAGCGGGGGAGCGTACAACCCGCTGTTCATCTACGGGGGCGTGGGGCTTGGCAAGACCCATCTGATGCACGCCGTGGGCAACATGATGCTGCAGCACAACCCCAGCGCACGGGTGGTTTATCTGCACTCGGAGCGGTTCGTGCAGGACATGGTGAAGGCGCTGCAGCACAACGCCATCAACGAATTCAAGCGCTTTTACCGCTCAGTGGACGCGCTGCTCATCGACGACATTCAGTTTTTCGCGGGCAAGGAACGATCTCAGGAAGAATTTTTTCATACATTCAATGCCTTGCTTGAAAGTCAGCAGCAGGTGATCCTGACCTGTGACCGCTACCCGAAGGAGGTTAACGGGCTGGAGGAGCGGCTCAAGTCGCGTTTCGGCTGGGGCTTGACCGTGGCGATCGAGCCGCCGGAACTGGAGACGCGGGTGGCTATTCTGATGAGCAAGGCGAGCCAGATCGGCGTAGCGCTGCCGCAGGAGGTGGCATTTTTCATAGCAAAGCGTATCCGCTCCAATATCCGCGAGCTGGAGGGAGCGTTGCGCCGGGTAGTAGCAAGCTCACGTTTCACCGGCAAGCCCATTACGCTGGACTTTACCAAAGAAGCGCTGCGTGACCTGCTGGCGCTGCAGGACAAGCTGGTCACCATCGAGAACATCCAAAAAACAGTGGCCGAATACTACAAGATCCGGGTGTCGGACCTGCTCTCGGCGCGACGCAGCCGCTCGGTGACGCGCCCAAGACAGCTGGCAATGGCTCTGGCCAAGGAACTCACGAACCACAGCTTGCCGGAAATCGGGCAAGCGTTCGGCGGGCGCGATCACACCACGGTGCTGCACGCATTCCGCAAAATCAATGAGCTGCGTGAAGCGGATCAGCGGATCAAGGAGGATTATGCCAACCTGTTGAGAACGCTGACCACATGATGTGCATAAGCTGTCGAAAAAAGACGGGGAGAAAAACGGGCGCAAGTTATCCACAAAGCATCGACAGCGTTAGACACCTTTGGTGCACAGGAATACAAATTTATAAGCAACTGTAGTAAAAAGGTTTTACCGGGAAGCCCACCGTTTTTGGCGCCGTAGCAACAAATAAAAAATTTCTTCTTTTTCAAGTGATATTTAGTTTGGATGGGACGAATTATGAGATTCAAGATCCAACGTGAGTCGCTGTTGAAGCCGCTGCAGCTCGTAAGCGGCGTTGTCGAACGTCGTCAGACGTTACCGGTACTGGCCAACGTAATGCTCACGGCGGATGCACAGGGGATTACGCTCACTGGAACCGACCTGGAGGTCGAGCTGGTGGCGCGGGTAAAGGTTGAAGTGGAGGAAGGTGGAGAAACCACGCTTCCAGCAAGGAAATTTCTCGATATCTGCCGGACACTACCGGATCAGGCGATGATCGAGATCAATGTGGAGGGGGAGCGGGCCTTGGTGCGGTCCGGGCGAAGCCGCTTTACCCTGTCGACGCTGCCGGCGGCCGATTTTCCCGCAGTCGAGCCAATGAGCGCCGCGAAGGAATTCGAAATTCCGCAGGGAAGTCTGCGCCAACTGATCGAGCGGAGCCATTTCGCGATGGCGCAACAGGATGTGCGTTATTATCTGAATGGCCTGATGTTGGAGCTGGCGCAGGGACGATTGCGGGCGGTCGCTACGGACGGGCATCGGTTGGCGCTGTGTGAAACGCCGGTGGACCTCACGGTATCCGGCGTGCAACAAGTGATTGTTCCGCGTAAGGGTGTAGCCGAGCTGATGCGGCTGCTCGACGATTCGGAAGAGCCCGCGCAGGTGGCTATTGGCACCAATCACATCAAGGTCACGCTGCCGGATATCGGATTCACTTCGAAACTGGTGGACGGTCGCTTCCCCGAGTACGAGAGAGTCATTCCGAAAGACTGCGACAAGACGCTGCACGCCGACCGTGATGCACTGCGCCAAGCGCTGACCCGTACCTCGATCCTTTCCAACGAAAAGTACCGGGGCGTGCGGATGCAACTGGCGGCGGGGGTGTTGCGCATGATGGCGCACAACCCGGAGCAGGAGGAGGCGGAAGAGGAAATGGAGGTCGAATATTCCGGCTCGGAGCTTGAGATCGGGTTCAACGTGACCTACCTGTTGGACGCATTGGGCGCGATCAGTGCGGATAAGGTGGAAATGGGTTTTACCAACGCCAACAGTAGCTGTCTGATTCAGGCCGTTGAGAGCACCCGGTGCAAATATGTCGTGATGCCCATGCGGCTGTAACGATCAGAATGCGAAAGCGGCGGGCCGGACGCCAGTCCGGCTGTGCATAAAGATAATTCAGCGCACCGCGTGGACGTGCAGACCGTACGTCCACGCATACGGTGTCAATCCTGAAGCAGAGGCCGGCGCACCGGCCCCATCCATGCCTATTACGCGTCTCAAGATCACTGACGTACGCAACCTTCAAGCGGTGGAGATAAGACCATCGCCGTCGCTCAATGTCATTTGGGGAGCAAATGCAAGCGGTAAGACCAGCGTGCTTGAAGCCATTCACGTGCTTGGGCGCGGTCGCTCTTTTCGCGCGGGAAAACTGGAGCATCTCGTTCGGCACGGACAAGAAAGGCTGCAGGTCTTTGGAACGGTGATGGAGGGACCGGAAGGACCCGAAATCCCGATCGGTGTGGAGCGCGGCAAGGATGGATTTCGCGCACGTATCGCAGGAAGAGATGTCAGGACGGCAGCGGAGCTCTCCGAGCGATTGCCGTTGATGGTGGTGAGCCCCGATAGCCAAGCATTGTTGGAGGAAGGACCGACGATACGGCGGCAGTTTTTGGACTGGGGTGTGTTCCACGTGGAACCACGGTTTTGGGACGTCTGGGTACGCTACGATCGCGCACTGCGGCAGCGGAATGCGCTGCTAAGGGCGCGTGGACGCAACGCGGCTATCGACGCCTGGGACGGGGAACTGATCCGGTGTGCAACTCAGATCGATCATTTCCGTTCGGCCTATATCGAGGAATATTGCGCGGTGTTGCCGCAATTTTCCGACGCCCTCGCCGCGCTCGGTGACGTGGTGGTCGATTATCAGCGCGGTTGGCCCGCGGAAGAACCCTACGAGGATATGCTGAAGCGAAACCGTACTCGGGATCGGGAGCTGCAGCACACGCATCTTGGCCCTCATCGCGCGGACCTGCGCGTGCGGGTCGGAAAAACCCTTGCGCGGGATTTGCTCTCGCGGGGCCAACAAAAGGTCCTGGTCGTGGCACTGCGCATGGCGCAGGTGGCAGTGCTGCGGAACCGGACCGGCCGGGGCTGCACGGTCCTGCTGGACGATTTGGCGGCCGAACTGGACGCGGATCATCGCGAGAAGCTGCTGCTGTTGTTGCGTGATCTCGGCGTGCAGGCCTTTGTGACGGCAGTCGAGCGAAACGCTGTTACGGCCTCTTGGTGGGATACCCAGAAAATGTTTCACGTGGAACACGGGCGCCTGACAGAAATGGTATAATACGCCCCTGTTTGCCGAGGAGCCTGCATGAACGAGACAGCCCAGTACGATTCCTCAAATATCAAGGTGTTGCGTGGTCTGGACGCGGTACGTAAGCGCCCCGGCATGTACATCGGCGACACCGACGACGGCACCGGCCTGCACCATATGGTTTTCGAGGTGGTCGATAACTCCATCGACGAAGCCCTGGCCGGCCACTGCTCCAAAATCGGTGTCACCATTCATAGCGACGAATCCATCACGGTGATTGACAACGGCCGCGGCATTCCGGTGGATATGCACCCCGAGGAAGGCCGCTCTGCCGCCGAGGTGATCATGACCGTCCTCCATGCAGGCGGCAAATTCGATGACAACTCCTACAAGGTTTCCGGCGGCCTTCACGGTGTCGGCGTATCCGTCGTCAATGCCCTGTCCGAATACCTCCGGCTTACCATCCGCCGCAACGGCAAGGTGTACCAGCAAGAATACCGTCTGGGCGAGCCCGTCGCGCCGCTGAAGATCATCGGCGAAACCGACCAGACCGGGACGGAGATCCGCTTCAAGCCCAGCCCAACCATTTTTACCAACATCGAGTACCACTACGACATCCTGGCCAAGCGTTTGCGGGAACTCTCTTTCCTCAATTCCGGCGTCTGCATCCGCCTCTATGACGAACGGACCGATAAAAGCGATACCTTCGAATACCAGGGAGGGATACGCGCCTTTGTCGAGCACCTGAATCGCAATAAAACACCGATTCACCCCACCGTGTTCTATTTCAATACCGAACGCGACCACATCGGCGTCGAAGTCGCTTTGCAGTGGAATGACTCCTACCAGGAGAATATTTTCTGTTTTACCAACAATATCCCGCAGCGCGACGGCGGCACGCATCTGTCTGGTTTCCGCGCCGCGCTGACCCGGACCCTGAACCAGTACATTGAGGCGGAAGGCATCGCTAAGAAGAATAAGGTCACCACCACCGGTGATGATGCCCGGGAGGGGTTGACCGCGGTACTGTCGGTCAAGGTCCCCGATCCAAAGTTTTCGTCCCAGACGAAGGACAAACTCGTCTCTTCTGAGGTCAAGTCCGTCGTCGAGTCCGTGATGGCGGAAAAACTGAACGACTACCTGCTCGAGCACCCTAACGAGGCGAAATCCATTATCGGCAAGATCGTCGAGGCCGCCCGTGCCCGCGAGGCGGCACGCCGCGCGCGCGAGATGACCCGCCGCAAGGGTGCGCTGGATATCGCCGGTTTGCCGGGTAAACTCGCCGACTGTCAGGAGAAAGACCCGGGGCAGTCCGAGCTCTTCCTCGTCGAGGGTGACTCTGCCGGCGGATCCGCCAAACAGGGCCGCGATCGCCGTTATCAGGCCATCCTGCCCCTCAAAGGCAAGATTCTCAATGTGGAAAAAGCCCGCTTTGACAAGATGTTATCGTCTGCCGAGGTGGGCACTCTCATTACCGCGCTGGGCTGTGGCATCGGTCGCGAGGAGTTTAACCCTGACAAGCTTCGTTACCACCGCATCATCATCATGACCGACGCGGATATCGACGGTTCGCATATCCGGACTCTGTTGCTTACCTTTTTCTACCGTCAGATGCCCGAGCTGATCGAGCGCGGCCATATCTACATTGCCCAACCGCCTTTGTACAAGGTAAAAAAAGGCAAGCAGGAACAGTATGTTAAGGATGATGCCGAGCTCAATGACTATCTCCTCCAGACCGCGCTCGACAAGGCGGCACTCCACCTCGGTAGCGATGCGCCGCCGATTACCGGCGCACCCCTGGAGGGCTTGGCGCGCCATTACATGGCGGTCATGGCGACCGTGCGCCGTCTGGCGCGCCGCTATGACGCCGAAATTCTGGAGAAAATCATCTACATGCCACCCATGACGGATGAGATGCTCCACGACAAGGCCCGCCTGGCGGCATGGTTTGACGAACTCGTACAGCGCCTGAACGCCGACCAACGTGTCGGCACCCGGTTCTCCGTGCAGATAGAGATGGAGGCGGATACCCAAGCGTTCGCCGCGACCATTACCCGGCGCACGCATGGCCTGACCTCAGATTACCGGTTCCCCCGCGACTTCTTCGACTCTGCCGAATACCGCAACATGGCCGCCCTGGGTGCGAAGCTCGACGGCTTACTGAGCGAAGGCGCCCATGTCCAGCGCGGCGAGCGCAAGCAGCCGGTTACGAGCTTCCGGCAGGCCATGGACTGGTTGCTGGACGAAGCCAAGCGCGGTCAGCAGATCCAGCGTTACAAGGGGCTGGGCGAGATGAACCCCGAGCAGCTCTGGGAAACCACGATGAACCCGGAAACGCGCCGCATGCTCCAGGTCAGGGTCGAAGATGCGGTCGCCGCGGACGAGATCTTCACCACGCTCATGGGCGATCACGTCGAGCCGCGCCGGGAGTTCATCGAGCAGAACGCCCTCGCCGCCTCCAACCTCGATATCTAGCCCGGATATCTCACCAGGACGGCCGCCGGCCCATCGCGGCGCCGGCGGTTGCTCGCTCCACCGCGCTCGCGCTTCACTCCACGCGTCGTCCCCGCTACGCGGTTCGCTTCAGAACGGCGTGCGGCGGGCTGCGCATTCCGCTATATCATCCGCGATCCTGGCGAAATATCCGACCAGGCCAGGTTTTTCGCTTGGCTGCGGGTTGCCGTACGGCAGCGCATGCCGGTGTCTGCTCAGCCCTCTTCCGGTATTGGCTCTGTAGTTCCGGCACTGATAGTCCTCATCGTGCCTTCGATCCATTCCTCCGCGAGCCGGTTGATCTCCGCAGCGGTGCGCCCCTCAGTCGCGATAGGCGGCCCGATCACGACCCGGATCGTACCCGGATATTTGCGAATGCTGTGGCGCGGCCAGAACTCGCCGGCGTTGTGTGCCACCGGCACCACGGGAACACCGCTCCGCTGTGCCAGCATGGCGCCACCCTTGTGATACTGCCCCCTCTGGCCTGGCGCCACGCGCGTGCCCTCCGGAAAGATCACCACCCAAAGCCCTTGCCGCAGCCGTTCGATCCCCTGTTCAAGCAACTGCATCATGGCCTTGCGGCCTTCCTTGCGGTTGATCGCAATCGGCCGCAGCAGCGCGAGGCCCCAGCCGAAGAAAGGAATCCACAGCAGTTCCCGCTTCAGTACCCAGACCTGAATCGGAAATATTTCCTGGAGCACGAGCGTTTCCCACGTCGATTGATGCTTGCAGAAAATGATGGCGTTGCCTTGCGGAATGTGTTCCCTGCCCTCGACCTGATAATCGAGGCCGCAACTGATCTTGAGCCACCGCAGCGTCATGCGGGACCATTGACTGATGATCCGATACCGATAGGTGAAGGGCAGCATAACCGTAAAAAGGCTGGCTACACCGAACACGACGGTGAGTATCGCCCAACCGAAGGAAAACACCAGCGACCTGACGATCACCATCGTCAATTGCTCTGCGGGTCAGTCGCGATCAGTGCATCCGCAACCGCGCTGAGATCGGCATGAACCGAACAGGGTACTGTTTCGCCGAGTGTTGCAAGCGTTCTCAGCCCTTTCCCACTCCGTACCAGAATAGGTTTTGCGCCTACCGCCTGGGCCGCCTGCAGATCGCGCAGTGAATCGCCGACGACGGGAACGCCTTTCAAGTCGATGCGTAACCTCGCGGCGATCTCCCGCAGCAGACCGGGGCGCGGCTTACGGCATTGGCAGGCATCGTCCGGGCCATGCGGGCAGAAGAACACCGCTTCTATCCGCCCCCCGGCCTCCTCCACCGCCCGATGCATCTTCTCGTGGATGCGCATCAGCGTGTCGATGTCGAACAAACCGCGCGCAACCCCCGATTGATTGGTCGCAACAACGACGCGCCACCCTGCCCGATGCAAGCGCGCGATCGCCTCCAGGCTGCCGGGTATCGGAATCCACTCTTGCGGCGACTTGATGTATTCGTCCGAATCTTCATTGATGACGCCATCCCGATCCAGGATGATCACGCGCGCGGCCGATGTCGGCGACTCGCTCGAACCTGTGTTCGTTCCTCGCTGGGCGACCGCCATCATCGAGCTTTCCGTCACGGTTTCGATATCCGTTAGTTCCTGTTAGTGGTTCGCCTGCTTCTTGTCAACTTGATCAATCAACGTCCCGAAATTCCGACACGCGGATACGCCCATCGACCATGCGCGACGTGCGCGTTTCGAGTTTCGCCATCTTGTCCCAGAACGCCTTCCGCAAATCAAAATCCGCGGCAATGCCCGTGCCGATCAGCAGTATGAGCAGGTCGGCGCACTCCTCGGCCAGCGCCTCGCGGCTCTTGCCCTTGGTGACGCAGGATGAGATTTCGCCAAGCTCTTCCGCCATCAGTGCGACCCGGTAAACGAGTTCCTCGCCGCCGGTCTCCTTGAACCGATGTTTGTCGTGAAAGGCCTGGACCGCCTGCAGCATGTCCTGGTAGGAATCGGAGTACCTCGTCATCTTGTCCTCGCTTCCTCGACTCGCGCGCCGCCTCAGCTCTGCAGCCGCGACAGGTCCGCCACCCGCAGGAACAGGTTGCTCATGCCGTTCAGCAGCGCCAGGCGATTGCGCCGCAACTCCGCATCCTCCGCCATCACCATGACGCGATCAAAGAACGTATCCACCGGTTCGCGCAACGTGGCAAGTCGCGCCAGCGCCTCGGTGTATTCGTGCCGGTCCAGCAGCGGCCCGACCTCCTCGGCCAATGCCGCCACCCGCTCCGCCAGCATCTTTTCCGCAGGATCCACGAGGTGTGTCACGTCCAGGTCCGTAGAAACCGCTTCCTCCGCCTGCTTGAGAATGTTACGGATGCGTTTGTTGGCTGCCGCCAGGCTGGCGGCGGCGGGCAGCTCGCGGAAGGCGGTCACGGCGCGCACGCGCCGGTCGAAATCCAGCGGCCGCGTCGGGCGCCGAGCAAACACCGCCTCGAACACGTCCGGCCGCACGCCCTCCTCCGCATAGTAGCCGCGCAGGCGCTCCATCATGAACTCGAACACCTTCGCCACCGTATCCGCGCCGACGATCCCGGCAGGGAAGCGCTGCGCCGCTTCCTCCAGCAGCAGCTCCAGATCCAGGTCCAGTTGCCGCGCGATCATGATGCGCAACGCTCCGAGGGCCGCGCGCCGCAGCCCGAAGGGGTCCTTCTCGCCGGTGGGCGCCTGACCGATGGCGAAGATGCCGACGAGCGTATCGAGCCGGTCCGCCAGCGCCACCGCCTGCCCCGCTCCGGTCGTCGGCAGCCGGTCGCCCGCGAAACGTGGCATGTAGTGCTCGTCGATCGCCTGGGCAACCTCGGCGGGCTCGCCGTCGTGTGCCGCGTAATAGCGGCCCATGACGCCCTGCAATGCCGGGAATTCGCCGACCATGCTGGTCATGAGGTCGCACTTGCTGAGCAACGCCGCCCGCTCGCTCAGGACGACGTCATGCCCGGTTTCCCGGGCGATGGTGCGCGCCAGCGCCGCCACGCGCTGCACCTTGTCGTACAGCGTGCCGAGCTTTTCTTGGAACACCACGCTCTTCAACTCATCGAGCCGGCTGGCGAGGGGGCGCTTGCGGTCCTGATTCCAGAAAAACGCGGCGTCCGTGAACCGCGGCCGCACCACGCGCTCGTTGCCGGCGCGCACCTGCGCCATGTCGCGGCTCTCGATATTGGCCACGGTGATGAAGTGAGGCATGAGTTTGCCCGCGGCGTCGACCACCGGGAAATACTTCTGGTTGTCTTGCATGGTGGAGATGAGGGCCTCGGCCGGCACCTCCAGAAAGCGCGTCTCGAAGCTGCCAGCCAACGCCACCGGCCACTCCACCAGCGCGGTCACTTCGTCGAGCAGTGCCTCGTCGATGACCGCTGTACCGCCCAAGCCCCTGGCCGTTTCGACCACCTGCGCGCGGATCGCCTCACGCCGCGCCTCGAAGTCCGCCACCACGCGGCCATGCGTCGCGAGCATCGGCGCGTACACGGCGGGCTCCGCGAGATAAAGCGATTCGGGATGATGGAAGCGGTGTCCGCGGGTTTCGCGTCCGGCGCGGATACCGAGAATCTCGGCATCGATGGTTTCGTCGCCGAACAGCATGACCACCCAGTGCACCGGGCGCACGAATTCCACCCGCATGCTGCCCCAGCGCATGCGCTTTGGAATCGGCAGGCCGGCAAGGGCGCGCTCGACGATCTCGGGCAACAGCTCACGGGTCTTGCGCCCAGGCTCGTTGGCACGAAACACCAGCCACGCGCCCTTGTCGGTTTCGAGCTTCTCCAAGTCTTCGACTTCGACGCCGCAGGACCGGGCGAACCCCTTTGCCGCCGGCGTCGGGCAGCCGTTGTCATCGAACGCCGCCGCGAGCGCCGGACCGCGGCGCTCAAGGACCCGATCGGGCTGCGCGGCGCTGAGCGCCTCCACCAGCACCGCAAGCCGCCTGGGTGTGGCGAAATACTTCGACTCGCCGTGTCCCAGCCCCGCTTTCGCGAGCCCGTCGCGCACGCCGTTGGCGAAGGCCTGCGCCAGACGCAGCAGCGCCTTCGGCGGCAGTTCCTCGGTCCCGATCTCGACCAGAAAATCACGCTTCTCGTCCGCAGCGGCCATGCCCTTGTCGCTCATATCGTTCAGATGCTCCGCCATGGGTTACTTCTCCCCCGCCTGCAGCATAGGGAATCCCAACGCCTCGCGGCGCTGGTAGTACGCCTCCGCCACCGCCCGCGCCAGTGCGCGGACGCGCAGAATGAAACGCTGCCGCTCGGTGACCGAGATGGCGTGACGCGCATCCAGCAGGTTGAAGGTGTGAGACGCCTTGAGCACCATTTCGTATGCGGGCAGGGGCAGGCCGGCGGCGATCAGCTTGCTGCTCTCCCGCTCGCAAACGTCGAACCAGCGGAACAGCTCCGCCACATCCGCCTGCTCGAAGTTGTAGGCGGACATCTCCACCTCGTTCTGGTGGAACACGTCGCCGTAGGTCACGCGGCCCATGGGCCCGTCGGTCCAGACCAGATCGAACACGCTCTCCACGCCCTGCAGGTACATCGCGATGCGCTCGAGGCCGTAGGTGATTTCGCCCGTGACCGGATAACAATCCAGCCCGCCCACCTGCTGGAAATAGGTGAACTGGGTGACCTCCATGCCGTTCAGCCACACCTCCCAGCCGAGCCCCCAGGCGCCCAGGGTGGGCGATTCCCAGTTGTCCTCCACGAAGCGGATGTCGTGCACCAGCGGGTCTATCCCCAGGGTCTTGAGCGATCCCAGGTACAGCTCCTGGATGTCGAGCGGCGAGGGCTTCAGGACCACCTGGAACTGGTAATAGTGCTGCAGGCGGTTCGGGTTTTCGCCGTAACGCCCGTCAGTGGGCCGGCGCGACGGCTGCACGTACGCGGCGCTCCACGGCTCAGGGCCGATGGCGCGCAGAAACGTGGCCGGGTGAAACGTGCCGGCGCCGACCTCCATGTCGTAGGGTTGGAGCAGCACACAGCCCTGGGCGGACCAGTAGTTCTGAAGTGCCAGGATCAGGTCTTGAAAGGTGGTGGGCTTGGCGCTGGCCGCCCCCCCGCGTTTTGTGTCGGAACTCAAGGATGGCCCCTGCAATCTACGGTTTGATGAAGGGGAAAAGTATACCGTGGCGGGCGGGTGCTTGACACGTTCGCACGCGCTCCGGGGGCGGAGCGGCCGAACTGACGGGTTCGGCCAGACAGGCTGGCACCGGAAGCTGCGCTACCCGCGGGCGATGGCAACGGCACGCAAAATGCTTTACTGAAAGTAAGGGGCACCCTGGTGGTATGGTGTACCTCGTGTTGCAGGAGGAGGTGTGCGTATGAGACCACTCGTTCTCGAACCGACATCGACCGCCCAGTGGCATGCATTGGTCAGCGAGGCGGAAGCGGCGTGCGAATGCCGGCTTGCCGAGGACCTGGAAAGTTATCTCGTATTCCTGCTGATGCGGTTCACCAGCAAGCCGGAACTTGCCGGCAGCATCCTTTCGCTGCAGTATCTGCGCGGCCTCACGGCGGCAGGCGGAATCCGGCGCGAGCGGCTGCGGGACGTGGGTGACCAGTGCCTCCTCTATGCCGGCTTTTTCCCTCAGCAGGCGGATCGGCGCCTGGTCCGGATTGGCTACTTCGTTGATTTGGGCCGTTCCGCGTATCAGCAACTGGCGGGCTCGCTGCTGCAGCACCGGGGCGCCGACATGTTCGCCCGGCTCGCCGAAGGGTTCGTGCAGTTGCGGGATGTACTGCAGGCCATGCACGAGCTGCACGGAGAGCCCCGGCTCGATGCGCTCCACGCTGCGGAACTGTGGAGCGAGACCGGCAGCCGGCACGCCTTCCGCCTGCTGCAGCGGTTCACCGACGCCCTCCCCGGGCCGGATTCAGGGAACCGATCCCACTAGAAAAGGTCTCCTTGTTATCCGATGGGAAGCCCGCCGCTCAAGGCCTTCCGGCTTCAAGCGGCGGGCCAGCGCTTTCGGTATAATTCCTTTTTTCTCCTGCCATCCGACTTAATTACCATGGACACGAAACGCAAGGCGGTTGCCCTCATCTCGGGCGGTCTGGACTCCATGCTCGCCGCCAAGGTGGTGATGGAACAGGGCGTCCATGTAGAGGGCATCAACTTCTTCACGGGCTTCTGCGTGGAGGGCCATACCCACGCCATCCGCAAGCGCCACCCCGAGCGTCCCAAGCGCAACAATGCCCTCTGGGTCGCGGAGCAACTCGGCATCAAGCTGCACATCGTCGACGTGATCGAAGAGTACAAGGACGTGCTGCTCAACCCGAAGCACGGCTACGGCGCCAATCTCAATCCGTGTCTCGACTGCAAGGGATTCATGGTGCGCAAGGCGCACGAGTGGATGGAGGCGCACGGCTTCGACTTCATCATCACCGGCGAAGTGATCGGCCAGCGGCCCATGTCCCAGCGGCGCGACACCATGCCGGTGATTGCCCGCGAATCCGGCGCCGGCGACCGGCTGCTGCGCCCCTTGTGCGCCAAGCTTCTGCCGCCCACGCTGCCGGAGCGCGAGGGCTGGGTGGACCGCGAGCAGCTTTATGATTTCAGCGGCCGCTCGCGCAAGCCGCAGATGGCCCTCGCCGCCCGCTTCGGGTTCCGTGATTATGCCCAGCCGGCCGGCGGCTGCTGCTTCCTCACCAACGAAAGCTATTCCGTCAAGCTGGCCGACCTCTGGCGTTCCCGCGGCACGCGCGATTACAGCCTGGACGACATCATGCTGCTCAAGGTCGGCCGGCACCTGCGCCCGCGGCCCCATTTCAAGCTGATCGTCGCGCGGGAAGAGGGGGAAACCCGTTATCTGGAGGGTTATCGCCGGCAATTCACGAACCTCAAGACGGTCAGCCACAGCGGGCCGTTGGCCCTGGTGGACGGGGTGGTCAGCGAGGATGATCTGCATCTCGCCGCCCGGCTGGTGGCCCGCTTCAGCCAGGGGCGCATGGCCGATCAGGTACGTATTGCCGTCACGACCCCGGACGGCACGGCGCGCACCCTGGAAGTGCAGCCCCTGCCTCCCGACGAGGTGCAGGCGGAGTGGTACATCGACCATGAGCCACTACACGCTTGATGCCCGGCGCCTGCTCTGTCCGCTCCCGGTCATACGGGTGCAGGAGCAGGTCGGCCGGCTCGCCAAGGGCGATACGCTGGAAGTGCTGTGCACCGATCCGGGCGCGCGCCACGACATCCCCGCCTGGTGCCGGGTGCACGGGCATCGCGTCGTGGACGTACGCACCCAGGGCAGCGAGATCGTCATCACCGTGGAGGTGCAGGGCCGGGAGTGAGGCCGCGGGGGCTGCAACGCCGCATTCCGGCGCGCCTCGAGCGGTAAGCACCAATATGGTGCGTGGGACGCGCGTCGCGCATCGTTATGATGCGTCCATGAGTGCCGGATTTGCAGAAAAAGCTGATCAATCCGTGAGAAACCGCGGTTTTCGCCCATGGCACGTTTAATGCTCATGGCCCACAAGAGATTTCGCTGCCCATCGCCATCCGATGCGCGGTATTCCGTCAAGTTCCTGTTGGAGGCTTAACTTAGATGTCCGCTAAGACACTGCAGTTGATCAAAGAGAACAACGTCAAGTTCGTCGACTTGCGTTTCACGGATACCAAAGGCAAGGAACAGCACGTATCCGTGCCGGCCCGGATGGTCGATGCGGACATGCTGAAGGACGGCCACATGTTCGACGGCTCCTCCATCGCCGGCTGGAAGGGCATCCAGGAATCCGACATGATCCTCATGCCCGACGACGATACGGCGGTGATGGACCCCTTCACCGACGAGCCGACCCTGATCCTGCGCTGCGACATCCTCGAGCCCGCCACCATGAAGGGCTATGACCGTGATCCGCGCTCCATCGCCAAGCGCGCCGAGGCGTATCTCAAGTCCACCGGCATTGCCGACACCGCCTACTTCGGTCCCGAGAACGAATTCTTCGTCTTCGATGATGTCCGGTGGGGTTCGAGCATCAGCGGCAGCTTCTACAAGATCGACTCGGAAGAGGCTTCCTGGAACTCGGAAAAGGTCTACGAGGGCGGCAACTTCGGCCACCGTCCGAGCACCAAGGGCGGCTACTTCCCGGTGCCGCCGGTGGACTCCTTCCAGGACATGCGCTCTGCCATGTGCCTGGCGCTGGAGGAGATGGGCATCGTGGTGGAAACCCACCACCATGAGGTGGCCACCGCCGGCCAGAACGAGATCGGCACCCGCTTCGGCACCCTGGTGCGCAAGGCCGACGAGACCCAGATCCTCAAATACGTGATCCAGAACGTCGCCCACTCCTACGGCAAGACCGCAACCTTCATGCCCAAGCCGATCGTGGGCGACAACGGCAGCGGCATGCACGTGCACCAGTCCCTGGCGAAGGATGGCGTGAACCTGTTCGCCGGCAACAAATATGGCGGGCTGTCCGAGCTGGCCCTGTACTACATCGGCGGGATCTTCAAGCATGCCCGCGCGCTGAACGCCTTCACCAACGCCAGCACCAACAGCTACAAGCGCCTGGTGCCCGGCTTCGAAGCGCCGGTGATGCTGGCTTACTCCGCGCGCAACCGCTCCGCATCGGTCCGCATTCCCTACGTGACCAGCCCCAAGGCGCGCCGCATCGAGATCCGCTTCCCGGATTCCACCGCCAACCCGTACCTGGCCTTCGCCGCCATGATGATGGCGGGTCTGGACGGCATCATGAACAAGATCCACCCGGGTGATCCCATGGACAAGGACCTGTACGATCTGCCGCCGGAAGAGGCAAAGGAAATCCCAACCGTATGTCATTCGCTGGACATGGCCCTGGAACACCTCGACAAGGACCGCGCGTTCCTCACCGCCGGCGGCGTGTTCACCGACGACATGATCGATGGCTACATCGAGCTCAAGATGAGCGAAGTGACCTGCCTGCGTATGACCACCCATCCGGTGGAATTCGACATGTATTACAGCCTCTGAGCCGTATTCGGCCTGTGGTGCGGGAAGCGCCACAGGCCGCCTCTGCCTGTCCTTCGGGCTGGACGGGCGCCACAGCCCGGTCGTTGCGTTTCCTCAGGCGTTTAATTATCTTTCCCTTCATGAAACGGCTTGTCGTGTCGCTATTGTGCTGCCTGCCGCTCGCAACGCCCGCGGCCATTTACAAGTGGGTGGATGAGCAGGGTAACGTCGTTTATTCCGACAAACCCCGGGCAGGGGCGCAAGAGCTGAATCTCCCGCCGCCCGCCGTTTATACCCCTGCACCGATCACCGCCCGCACCGCCGTTGGCACCAGAACCAACCGGGATGCGGATGGCTATACCGAAGTCGCGATCGTGCAGCCGCAGCCGGATGAGACCATCCGCGACAACACGGGTACGGTCATGGTGCGAGTGGCCCTGCAGCCTGCCTTGAAGACCGACGCCGGTCACCGGCTCACGCTCCTGGTGAATGGCACCGAGCAGCCCGGCAGCTATCCGTCGACCGCGCTCCAGATAACCGATCTGGACCGGGGCACCCACACCGTGCAGGTCCGCGTGAAAGATGCCGAAGGCAACACGATAGCTGAATCCAATCCCGTGACTTTCCACCTCAAGCAGGCCTCGCGGCTCCATCCGCGGAGCAAACTGCCGCCCCGCGGCGCTCCCTCATTCCCTCGGCCTGGCACCCCGCCTCCCGCCGGCGGGGGATCGACCTCGCCCTGAGATTTTTATCCCGATCGGCCAACATCGGATATTCTTGCACTATGTTGGTGCGCACCATCTGACGGTACCTTCCATTTTCATACAGACTTCAAACAAGATCGTCCGCGTCCGGCCGCCCTACCGGTCGGGCCTTGCGGCGCGGTCAATCGTTTCCGATGACTTGCTTGGCGGCCTGGATGGCGACTGGATGAAACAGACTCCTTCCATGGTCTGGTTTGGTTCTTGCACATGCCCGAGGCATGGATCACAAGCGCATGAATGAGCCGGCCCTTGCCCCCTATATCCTCGATAACCTGGCTACTACGGTGCTCCTGCTTCAGCCGGATTTGCGCATTTCCTATATCAATCCGGCAGCCGAAACCATGTTTGCCGTGAGTGCGCGCCAGGCACGGGGCATGGGGCTGATGGAGCTTGTCATGGGTAGCGCCGACTTCGAGGCTGGCCTGCGCCGCGCGGTGGAGAGCGGGCAGCCCTACACCGAGCGCGAACTGCAGCTTGCCTTTCCCGCTGGCCGCCAGATCACCGTCGACTGCACGGTAACCCCGCTGAACGAGCGCCCCGAGGTGGCAAACGCATTGCTGGTAGAAATGCTCCAGGTGGATCGCCACCTGCGCATCACGCGGGAAGAGCATCTGTTGGCGCAGCAGCACGCGACGCAGGCGCTGATTCGCGGGCTGGCCCACGAGATCAAGAACCCCCTCGGCGGGCTCCGCGGGGCGGCGCAACTGCTGGAACGGCAACTGCCGGTCCCCGCGCTGAAGGAGTACACCCGCATCATCATCGAGGAGGCGGACCGGCTGCAGAACCTGGTGAACCGCATGCTTGGGCCCAATACCCTGCCCCACAAACGCACCACCAGCATCCACCAGGTACTGGAGCATGTGCGCAACCTGGTTCAGGCGGAGGCGCCGCCGGGGATAAACATCCGGCGGGACTATGATCCCAGTATTCCCCCCATGTGCGCGGACCCGGACCAGTTGATTCAGGCGGTCCTGAACATCGTCCGCAATGCCGTCCAGATCCTGGGCGGCGAAGGCGAAATCGTCCTGCGCACGCGCACCCAGCGCCAGGTCACCATCGGGCAGAAACGCCACAGGCTGGTGGCCCGCATCGATATCATCGACAACGGCCCAGGCATCCCGCCGGACATACTGGAAAGCATCTTCTATCCCATGATCACCGGGCGTCCCGACGGCACCGGTCTCGGGCTTTCCATCGCCCAGTCCCTGGTCAACCGGCACGGCGGCCTGATCGAGTGCGCCAGCCGTCCGGGCCGCACGGTGTTCACGCTGCTGCTCCCGCTGGAGGCCACCGATGAATGACGGAAAACATATCTGGGTCATCGACGACGACCGTTCCATCCGCTGGGTGCTGGAGAAGGCCCTGGCCGCCGCAGGACTGGAGGTCACCTGCTTCGCCAGCGCCGCCCAGGCCCTGGACGGGCTCGCACGCGGGGAACCCGATGCGGTCATCACCGATATCCGCATGCCGGGGATCGACGGCCTGAGGTTTCTGGAGCGCATGCGCGCCGGCCATCCCGATCTTCCGGTCATCATCATGACGGCCCACTCCGACCTGGACAGCGCCGTCGCGGCCTACGAAGGCGGGGCCTTCGAATATCTGCCCAAGCCCTTCGATATCGACGAGGCGGTGGCGCTGGCCCAGCGTGCCCTCGGCCAGCGCGCCCGCCGACAGGAGGAGTCGGGGGTGGGGCATCCGGCACAGCAGGTCCCGGCGATCATCGGCGAGGCGCCGGCGATGCAGGAGGTGTTTCGCGCCATTGGCCGGCTGTCCCGGTCCAACATCACGGTGCTCATCAATGGCGAATCCGGCACCGGCAAGGAATTGGTGGCGCGCGCCCTGCACCGCCACAGTCCCCGGGCCGACAAGCCGTTCATCGCCCTCAACACCGCGGCAATCCCCCGCGAGCTGCTCGAATCCGAGCTGTTTGGCCACGAGCGCGGCGCCTTTACCGGCGCCCAGACCATGCGCCGCGGCCGCTTCGAGCAGGCCGATGGCGGCACGCTGTTCCTGGACGAGATCGGCGACATGCCGGCGGAGCTGCAGACCCGGCTGCTGCGCGTGTTGGCGGACGGCGAGTTCTATCGCGTCGGCGGCCATACCCCGATCAAGGTGGACGTGCGCATCATCGCCGCCACCCATCAGGACCTGGAGCAGCGGGTGCGGGATGGCCGCTTTCGCGAGGACCTGTTCCACCGGCTCAACGTCATCCGCATTCACATCCCCGCCCTGCGCGAGCGGCGGGAGGACATACCGCGGCTGGCCCGGCATTTTCTCGCCCAGGCGGCGCGTGAGCTGAACACGGAGCCCAAGACCTTACTGCCCGAGGTGGAGGAATATCTGTGCCGGTTCGACTGGCCCGGCAACGTGCGCCAGCTCGAAAACACCTGCCGCTGGCTGACGGTGATGGCCTCCGGCCGGCAGATTCACCTGGAAGACCTGCCGCCGGAGTTGCGGACCGAAAGCGCGGCCCACACGGCGGTCACGGGCGGTTGGGCGGATGCCCTGCGGTGCTGGGCGGAACAGCGCTTGGCCCGCGGTGAGCGCGGCCTGCTGACGGCAGCGACCCCCGTCTTCGAGCGTGTTCTGATCGAAACCGCCCTGAAGGCCACCGGGGGCCGGCGCCAGGACGCGGCGAAACTGCTGGGCTGGGGCCGCAATACCCTGACCCGTAAGCTGAAGGAACTCGGAATGGAGCAAGGCCGGAGCGGCGGCTGATGCCCGCCTGCATGCTTCAACGCAAAGGCCGCCGAGGACGCAAAGACAAGGAGGGCTTTGCCCCGCGCTGGGCGGAAAATCTGATCAGGAAACGGCACTCGGCGGGCGGGCTACCGAAGGCGGCGGCGGTGCTCCAGCACGGGGCCGATGATTTCTCCCGGATTGCGCGCGTTCACCAGCACCGTCGGGTAGTCCTCATTCAGCGGCGCCAGCTCGAAGGCCATGGCGCCGTTTTCGTCATCGCCGCGCGCGCGGTATTTCCCCAGCGTCGGAAGCTCCTCGCGCTCGAGCTTTGCCAGGACGATGTCGCCGGGCCGTAGCGCGGCATCCGGATCGATGATGATGACGTCACCCGGCCGAAAGAACGGCAGCATGTGATCGCCCCGGACCACCAGGCCAAAGGCGTACGGCCCGAGTTCCGCGGCAAGATCAGAGGCGATGGGCACGCTGACGGCGCCGACGCCGCTTTCCATGGCAGCGATGGCGTCCCGCGGCCGCCCGGCCTGGACGTAATCGAGCAGAGGAAGACAGCGCACCCCGGAAACCTGATACGCCCCGTGGGGCTCCTGCACGCGGTCCGGGCGCATCGGCCCTTTGCCGCTGAGCAGCCAATCGGGCGAGACGCCCAAGGCCCGGGCGCAGCGCAACAGGTTCTCTCCCTCCAGGCGCTTGGTCTGCCCATGCTCCCATTGATTGACCGCCGACTTGGTCACCCCGACACGCCGTGCCAGCGCCGGTTGGGTCAAACCAAGCGCCTCGCGTGCCTGTCGAATGCGGTCACCAATTGTCATGACGTAAAGCCTACTAAACCGCGGGTCAAGCACGGTTGACCGATTGAGTAAAGTATGCTTGACTACCTGGCCGCCATTGCGGGGTCGGCGGTCTACGGCCCTGCGGCCGCCGGCAGTAGGGCCAGGCGCTTCGATGGCGGTAGTGGTTAGCAAAGGAGGACTGTGTGAAGATCGAGATCCATGGCGAGGAAACGGTGATCTGGATGAGCCCGGACGAGCGCGATGGTCTTTTTCAACTCATCGCCCACATTCCTCCGCGCATGATCGCCGATATTGCGGCGTCGGATGGATCAAAGATGGACCTGCGGGCAGTGCTGTCCGTGGTGTCCGACCTTTATCTCGGGCTGCAGCCTGCCGCGGCACTGGGGGCAGAGGCCGACAGGCTTCCCTCAAGCCACCCCGAAGCATAGCCGAGGACGCCACGGGTGCGTGCTAAAATGGCCCCGTCCCAGCAGTGGCATGGATGGCTCACCGTCCATGCACAGCCCGCTTCACTGGAATCCCCATGTTTCACGTCGTCCTGTTCCAGCCCGAAATCCCTCCCAACACCGGCAACGTCATCCGCTTGTGCGCCAACACCGGCACGCACCTCCATCTCATCCGGCCGCTGGGGTTCGAGCTCGAAGACAGCAAGCTGCGCCGTGCCGGTCTGGACTACCGGGAATGGGCCAGCGTCCGGGCCCATGACGACCTGGACGCCTTTCGCTCGGGTGTCCGGCCCGGACGGCTCCTGGCCTTTTCCACCAAGGGGCGGTGCCGCTACACCGACATGGCGTATCGGCCGGGGGATGCCCTGCTGTTTGGGCCGGAGACGCGCGGATTGCCGGCGGAAGTCCTGAACGGCCTGCCGGAAGACCAGATATTGCGCCTGCCGATGGTGCCTGCCAGCCGCAGCCTGAACCTGTCCAATACGGTAGCGGTGGTGGTGTACGAGGCTTGGCGCCAGCTCGGGTTTACGGGCGCGCAGGACTAGCAGATGGTTGAAAACGCTCTCTATCTTCAGGGAGAGAGTCGGGCTGCGAGGGGGCCGAACAAGATGCGGTCGCCGGATTTTCCGTTGACCTGTCGATACCGGATCATCCCCGCTCAGCGCCCTGCCGGGGAACCCTAGTAGCAAAACTCCGGCTTTTGCTCGCGCGCCAACAGGGCCTGAACCGCCGCCCGTGGCGGGCAACCCTCGTACAGCACACGATAGACCTGGGCGGCGATGGGCATTTCCACTCCTGTCTGCTGGGCGAGCCGCATCACCTCCTGTGCCGTCTGCACGCCCTCCACCACCTGTCCAATGTGCGCAAGCGCCTCCTGCAACGTGGCGCCGCGGGCCAGTTCCAGCCCCAGGCGCCGATTGCGGGATTGATTGTCGGTGCAGGTCAATACCAGGTCGCCCAGGCCCGCCAGCCCCATGAAGGTTTCGCGCCGTCCCCCGAGCGCCGTGCCGAGCCGCACGATTTCGGCAATGCCGCGGGTGATGAGGGCCGCCCGCGTGTTGGCGCCGAAGCCCAGGCCATCCGCGATGCCGGCCGCAACGGCCAGCACGTTCTTGACCGCACCGCCAAGCTGCACACCGATGATGTCGTCGCTGGTGTAAGCGCGAAAGGTCTCGTTATGGAGATAACCGGCGAGCGCCTGGGCAAAGTCCGCGGACTCCGATGCGACCGTCATGGCGGTCGGCAGGCCCATCGCGACTTCACGCGCGAACGTGGGGCCGGACAGAATCGCCATCTCCACCTGCTCTCCGGCCTCCTCCGCCACCACCCGGTGGAGCAGTTTGCCGGTGCCGGGCTCCACGCCCTTGGTGGCCCACGCGAGCCGCGCGCCTTCCCGCAGCCGGGGCGCAATGACACGGACCCAGTGGCGGAAGGCGTGGCTGGGCACGACCATGAGGATGTGCGGCGCGGCGTCCAGGGCTTCCCCGAGGTCGGCCCGAAGTTCGAGTCGGTCCGGCAGCGCGATGCCGGGAAGGTAGCGGCGGTTCTCCCGGTCGGCCTGAATGGCGGCGAGTTGCCGGGCGTCGTGCCCCCACAGCCGCGTCTCGACCCCGTTGCGCGCCAGCAGGATCGCCAGCGCCGTTCCCCA
>Ga0265294_10002727_pt1 | contig 23000 bp, 22 predicted proteins | sample MunlanPumphouse3_FD_192504 | JGI IMG/M metagenome (GOLD analysis project Ga0265294, IMG submission 192504) | Groundwater microbial communities from a municipal landfill in Southern Ontario, Canada - Pumphouse #3 | ecosystem: Environmental > Aquatic > Deep subsurface > Groundwater | place... | reverse complement strand
ACCGGGATGGACGTACCTCCGGTGCACCGGTTGTTCCGCCAGGAGCATAGCCGGGTAGCCGCGTACGGATGTGATAAACGCTGAAAGCATCTAAGCGTGAAGCACACCTCAAGATGAGATATCCCATAGCATAAGCTAGTAAGGTCGCTTGTAGACTACAAGTTTGATAGGTCGGAGGTGTAAGCGCGGCAACGCGTTCAGCTGACCGATACTAATTGACCGAGGGCTTGAACTACAATTCTTTTCTTGCATATACCTTTTTCCTATTCGTTTTTGGTCCTTTCACCTTTAGGATTTGCACCTTTAGCTCAGTTGGCAGAGCAACTGACTCTTAATCAGTGGGTCCAGGGTTCGAGTCCCTGAAGGTGCACCAATTTTGGTAGTTAAACATAAAAAATAAAAATCGCCACCCATCTGAGTAAAACAGTCAGTGTTTTTTGCCGCAAGGGTCCACCCGTTCCCATCCCGAACACGGAAGTTAAGCTTGCGCGCGCCGACAATACTTGTCTGGAGACGGACCGGGAAGATAGGTCAATGCTGACACATACGCAATAAAATAGGCGAATCAGCTTAAAAGTCTAATTAAAATTAGGCTTTTAAGGGCCTTTAGCTCAGTTGGTCAGAGCTACCGGCTCATAACCGGTTGGTCCGGGGTTCGAGTCCCTGAAGGCCCACCAGAAAAAAGCGCCAAAAGGCGCTTTTTTCAATGAAATAAATCCTTGCGGATTTGTGAAATGTGCTATCGCACATGAAATACGCCTGCCGGCGTATGAAATGCCTGCGGGCATGGGTGGATTTATTTTATTTCATTTTATGCGTCAGCATAAAATTTCATAATGGTCGTGAGACCATTATTTCATATTGCGGAGCAATATTTCATTTAACATAAAAAAATATGACCTAACATTACAAAGTTAAAACATTTTTCAATGAAATAAATCCTTGCGGATTTGTGAAATGTGCTATCGCACATGAAATACGCCTGCCGGCGTATGATATGCCTGCGGGCATGGGTGGATTTATTTTATTTTACTTTCTGCTTTAGCAGAAAAGTTTTGCGTAAGCATAAAATTTCATAATGGTCGTGAGACCATTATTTCATATTGCGCAGCAATATTTCATTAAATATAAAAACAAGACCCGAAGTAAATAGGTTATAAGTATTACTTTAATTTTTATTCATTGCCTTTTGGCGTTTTTTAAATATCTGCTAACAAAACCGCTTAAATATTTTTTTATAACGCATAATCATTTAAGGCATCAGATGATGTCCTATTTTTAAAATAGCGGTTTTTATTGACATTTTGCTAAAACCCACTATAATTTAATATTGATAAGCCTTTTTAAAACTCCAAAAAGGGGGGAAGACATGAAAAGCCCTGTGTTTTTAAGAAAAACGCCCATCATAAAGGGAATGTTTTCTATTCTGATAGGGGTTTTATTCCAAGTATTTTTTGTTTTCACGAAAAGCTTTGATACCCAGCTCGCGCTTATATTCGCCGTGTTTTTCGCATTCAGCGCCCCTTATATGCTGAACATTTACCTGCTGAAACGTTATATATACCCCAGCCTTAAGCCTTTTATAATAAACGATTTGCTTTTTCACCTTTTACCGGCAATCTTTGTCTCATCGGTGTCAGAGTTTATCTTTGTATCTTTGTCAGGCGCCCCGCGATTTACGGCGGGGATGGGAAGTATAATTTTTATTGCAGTGGCAATAATTTTAAATTTATTTTTCTGGTTATATTATGTTCTTAGTAAAGTTTTATATAAATAATTTCCGCCCTTAGCTCAGCTGGATAGAGTAACGGATTCCGATTCCGTCGGTCGAGGGTTCAAATCCCCCAGGGCGGGCCAGAAAAAAGCGCCAAAAGGCGCTTTTTTCAATGAAATAAATCCTTGCGGATTTGTGAAATGTGCTATCGCACATGATATACGCCTGCGGCGTATGAAATGCCTGCGGGCATGAGTGGATTTATTTTATTTCACTTTCTGCTTTAGCAGAAAAGTTTTGCGTAAGCAAAAAATTTCATAATGGTCGCAAGACCATTATTTCATATTGCGCAGCAATATTTCATTAAATACGAAAAGATAAGAACTAACGTAACGAAGTTGAAATCTTTACTTTAAATTTTTATTCATTTAACTTTGAATTGCTTTTTTCAATGAAATAAATCCTTACGGATTTGTGAAATGTGCTATCGCACATGATATACGCCTGCGGCGTATGAAATGCCTGCGGGCATTGGTGGATTTATTTTATTTCACTTTTTGCGTAAGCAAAACTTTTTTGCTTTAGCAGAAAATTTTCATAATGGTCGTGAGACCATTATTTCATATTGCGCAGCAATATTTCATTAAATACGAAAAAATAAGATCCGAAGTAAATAGGTTATAAGTATTACTTTTAATTTTTATTTATTATTCATTATTCATTTTTCATTGTTCACTGTTCACTTTTATGCCCCCCATAAAAAAACCGGGCTGTTTAGCCCGGTTTTTTTATAAAAAGATATCAGCTTAAATCAAAATACACGAACAATTAAAACATATATGACAACGCTTCAAAGAATTCTTCAATGGTTTCAAAACCAAACAGCTCGCTGAGTTCGTCAAGGGTTTCAATTGTAGTCGCTTGCGGAAGGGCCGGCATTTTCATATCTTTCGACGCGCTGACAGTAAGCAGGTCGGTCAAAGTCTCGCCGTCGGCAAAGATTGATTTTATTGAGAAATCAAGCTTTTTGTCGGTATAATTTAATTTCCCCGAAACCTCCGCGATCGGGTCATATTTAGTGGGAAAGTTTTTACCGATATCGGCCGCGTCAACTTCGTCTTCTTCTAAAAACAGTTTAATTGTATAGTCGCCGCCGGTTTTATCATGGTTCAGATAAAGGTAAAACGGCATATAAGTCTCTTCGCTTTCATCTTTATCCTTAGGAACGGAATGGGCGGATACATAGGCGTTTATCACAAAACTGTCTTTGGTATCGTTCACATCCCAAATAAGCTCCATGTTTACCGTTTCATCCTCATTGATGACTTCAATGCTGACGCTCTTGCTTTGGGCAAGGGAGGGCGACGGGCCAAGGTCGATAACAGCTTTTATTTTGAATTCTTCCCCGTCTTCCTCGCCGGAAGCGTCAATAGAAACTTTGACCAGATAATTATTCTTTTGCGAAACCGCTATTTCAACAGCGCCGTTAAAAATAAAGTCTTCGTCAAACATATCATCAATAGGAAAGCCATAAGACGCGTTCTCGCCAAGAGCGCCAAAGAGCGGCGTAAGAGCTTCGTTAATTTTTTCAGCGATATTTTTCAGGTCGTTTTTGTCAAGCGTATACTTAGTCACAATGCAGGGGATTGTCTTCCCGCCTGTTTTTATGCTTTTCTCACTAACGGTGAACTTTAAGCCGTCAAGCACGTCTGAAAAGATAGCATCGATCATTTCCGTTATGTCCGAAATGTCTTCAACGGCGGCAAGCGGAGTAAAAGCAAAAGCGCTTCCGATACCGGGCGACAAATCTGTCATTCCGGATTCATACATATTGCCCATAAGAATATTGCTGAAATTTTCAACAAAACTCTCACCGAGCTCGCCGAGCAGTTCTTTTGGGAGGGTAAAAGGCTGTGTGCCCGTAAGGGCGCTTATGTCAAGGGTAAGCGCGCCGTCGACATAATAAACGGCAAGCTCAGCCGAGGCTCCGCCCGAACTTTCGGGGTCAAACAACATAGCGGGGAGGTTGAGTATAAAAGCGAGATCATCGTCGCTTTTATAAAAATCCCCGGTAAGCTCAACGCCCTCGATATTAACGGCGAAGTTAACTCCCCCATCTTTTAAAATGCTGTCCAAGGCGTTTAAGAATTCTGTTTCTTTTAGGAATCCCTCACCCGTAGACTTCGCGGCGTCTTGGAGAAACCCCGCGTTATCAGTTTTTGCTTTTTCTTTAAAAGCGGGGTCGCCGATTTCCGTACAAGAGGAAAACACGCCTGTTAAAACTAAAATGGCTGCGAGTAAAAAGTATAGGAATGCTTTTTTCATTGTTGGCTCCTTTCCGACAAAAAAAGTTTAAATAATATAGTAAAATCAGTATTATATATCTGAAGTATACCAGTAACGCCGGCTTATGTCAATAGAATAAAAGATAAAAAAGCCAAAACAAACTTATTCATCAAAATTTACAAAAATAGCGGGAAAACAACAAAAAGCACAGCGGAAACCCCTAAACCTAAAAGCGAATAGGGAAGTTGTGATCTTATATGCGAATAGAGCGGAACACCGGCGATACTCGCGGAGAGTATGCCCGTCTCGCCGAGCGGCGACGCGTGGTCGCCGAGCGCCCCGCCCGAGAGCACCGCGCCGATGACAAGCGGTACGCTTATCCCCGCCTCCGCGGCAAGCGGAATGGCAAGCGGCATAAGCAGCGCCCATGTTCCCCAAGCGGTACCTATAAAATATGAAGTCGCCGAACCGATTAAATAAATAGTCACCGGGATTAAAAAAGCGGGAAGTTTGGAGGCGACAACACTTGACACGAACTTTTCAAATCCCAAGTCGCTGATAATCCCCGACAGCCCCCAGCTTAGAATCAGCACCACAATGGGGGTGAGCATCTCGTTACCGCCGGAAAAAAAGTGACTTTCAATTTCTCTCAGCGGGATTTTCTGAAAAAGATAAAATATACTCGTCAGCACTAAAGTGACAAGACCTGAGGCAAAGATAGCTCTTTCAAAGTCGGCGCTTATAAGCGATGTGAAAAAACCGTTTTCCCCGGTATTTGCTCTCCCAGTGTAATAAAGAAAAAACACCGTCATAAAAATAAGGGCGCTCAGGGGGATAATAAGGTTTGCCGCCCTTGGCGGGGCGTTTTCCTCAAACGTACACTTTTCATGAGCCTCGTCATGTCCGTGTTCTTTTTCAAAAATATCGTCGTCATGGGCTGTTTTTGGCAAATAATCTTTTTTAAACCCGAAATTAAAGACAACGGCGAAAACACTTATAAGCACCATTATAATCGGAAAGAAATTAAAAGGTATGCTTTTAAGGTAAGCGTCATACGCCGGCATATCCATCCCCGCTTTCGTGAAAGCTGAGCTTATTACCCCCATGATATACCCGACATATGTCGTGCCGAAAGGGATAAGTATTATAAGCAGGCAGGAGGTGATATTGAGCACAAAGGCAAGCTTCTTCTTGTTGCCGTTAACCTTGTCGTTCAGCGATTTTCCCACCATTCCGGCGGAAATGCCGTGAAAGCAGCAGTCGATAAACGTAAAAGGGGTCATTGCCCAAACGGCGCCGAGCGCGCCTTTTTCTGTTTTTACAACCCGCGACGCCAAGAGCGTAAAGCCTTTTATCCCGCCGGAAACCTTAATAATGTCCGAGAGCGCGCCGAACAGATATAAAAAGAACACTATATAAACGCCGTCCCCGGCTTTAAGCGCGCCGCTGAGCTTGTGAGCGGCGTACAGAGAGGTTTCTATTATGTTTCCCCGGGTGAACAGCAGTCCCCCAAGCAATATCCCCGTAATGAGGGCGGGGACAATTTTTTTTGTAAACGCCGCCAGTAAAATCACCGCGAGGGGTATTAAGGCGGCCGGCGCGCCCGTGTTTAAAATTTCCGTATAATTCAAAAAAACTCCCCCCTCAAAATTATGACTTGAAAGATTTACATTTATGCGTTATTATATGGTAATATATTATTTATTATAGCGAAATTTCACCGGTATTCAACTCTTTTGCGCAAATAAATAAGCTTTACCGTCAAAAAAACGCGTATTCAAAAAGAAAGGCCATAAAAATGAGTCAAAAACTATCTTCGCTTGAACTAAACGGACGAATAAATAAACTGCTTGTAAAATTAAAAGAGGGGAATCGCGACTTTGACACGGCGATAATCGCCGGCAGGGTAAATCAATATTACTTTACAGGGGCGATGGCCGACGGCCTTTTTATTTTAAAGAGCGACGGCAGAAGGTTCTTTTTTGTCCGCAGGAGCCCAAAGCGCGCCTCGCTTGAGTCTCCGCTTGGGATAATTTACCCCATTGCTTCTTACAGGGACATCACAAGCGTGTTGGGCGTCGGCCTTGGCGTTACATACCTTGAAACCGACCTTATACCCTTGTCAATGCTTGAAAGGCTTAAGAAATACTTTAACTTTAGTGAAATTCACCCGATAGAGCCTCAGGTAAACGCTCTCCGCGGAGTTAAGAGTAATTATGAGCTCGGGCTTATCAGACGCGCGGGCCGTCTTCACAAAAAACTTTTGGAGGATATCGTTCCGGGGCTTTTAGCCGAGGGAATGAGCGAGGCCGAATTCCACGGCGAGCTGTTCTCCGAGATGATGAAATTGGGCTATCAGGGGGTGTCGCGGTTCGCGATGTTTCAAACGGAAATGGTTTTGGGTCAGGTTGGGTTTGGGGCGAATTCAATTTACCCCACAAGCTTTGACGGCCCGGGGGGAATGAGGGGGCAGTCGGCGGCCTCCCCCGCGGCGGGGAACAGAGCGCGCCGCCTTAAAAAAGGCGACCTTGTGTTTGTGGACATTGGCTTTGGCTATGAGGGCTATCACACCGACAAAACTCAGGTATATTCGTTCGGCAGGGAAGTTGACGAAAGGGTAAAGCAAATACATTCCGCTTGTATCGAAACGCAAAAGCGGGCGGCGGAGCTGCTCACGCCCGGGAACACCCCGGCGGAAATTTATAAAACTGTTATGGCAAAGCTGCCATCCGCGCTTAAGAAAGGCTTTATGGGTTATGAGTCAAGTGTTAAATTTCTCGGCCATGGGGTGGGGCTGCAAATAGACGAACCTCCCGCCATAGCGGCGGGGTTTAACGACCGCATTGCCGAAAAAATGGTTATCGCGCTTGAGCCGAAATGCGCTATCGGGAAAGTCGGCACCGTGGGCGTTGAGGAGACATATATAGTCCGCGAATTCGGCGGGGAATGCGTGACGGGGGGAGGAAGAGATATTATAGTCGTCTGACCCGTCGCCATTGTAATGTAGAAAATTTTAACAATATGAAAACTTTTAGATAAACGATTTACAACGCCCCCGCCTGTTCGTATAATATAAATTAAAGCTTTAAGCCGCACGCGCAGAGCTTGTTAATCATATCCCTGCAATCGCATTTTAGAAGTGGAGAAAGGCCAAGTCATACTATGAATCGCAATTTAAGCATTTATAAAATTTCTTCGCTGGTTGTTTTAACGGTATCTTTGCTGATTTCGGGTATCAGAACTGGTATATTGGGGAAGAACATCGACATTGAGAGCGTCAGCAAAAAAAACGCCTATTTTATCGAGCGCAACAGCGAAACGGTTGGTTTTGTAATATTTTCGGTGTGTTTTGCCGTCGCTTTTATCGCTCTTGCCATTATTATAGGTAAAAAAGCCGTGAAGTTTATAGAGAGCGAGCAGTCTCCGGTTGTGTTTGCCTCCGCGCTCTGCGGCTTTATGCTTATGGCGACGGGGCTTTATTACAGCTACCTTTACTTTACCACAAATGCCATTGCCACGGGTAAGTTTATTATAAGCGTGACTATGATCGCGGCGTCTGTTATGTTTTTATATTTGGCGCTGTCAAAGAACGACCAGTATAAAACCATTATCCCCGTAATGCGCCTTATCCCTATAATATATGCTTTTGTAAGACTGCTTGTCGACTTTGTGGAACAAAACAGTCTCCCCCAGAACTCGGCGATAGCCTTTCATATTCTAAGCCTCGCGTTCTTGGCGCTGTTTTTGGTTTATGACGGCAAAACCGTCTTCGGCACGATAGGGATGAGAGCCTATTTGGCGATAGGCTATCTCTGTGTGTTCACCCTTTTGGTTTACTCAATACCCAACCTTATTCTGACCATAACAAAATACCCCGGACTCGACCGCTTTATTCTCTTTTCGGCGGTTGATATCGTGCTGGCTTTTTATGTCTTCGCCAGAACATACTCCGTGACGGCCGTGAGCAAAACCGCCGCCGAATCTTCCCCTGACTTTGAAGACGGCGCGGGGCAGGGAAGCGGCGGCAATTCATCCTCGCAGTCGTGTTTTTTCTCTTAACCCAAGACTGAACCTTTGTTTCGCTTGACAACATTGACAAGACGTGGTAAAATATTAAAACAAAATTAAATTCTTTATTTTGACTTCGCGTTTAGCGCAAAGCTGAAAGGAACCATGTTTATGAAAAAAATTCTTATTCTGGCTCTGTCCTTATCACTTTTCCTCGCCGTCTTTTCGTTCACAATTCTTGCCGAAAGCGGCGAAGAACAGGACGGCTTTGATTTTGCCACTTACATAGACTTTGAAACTTATGAGCAGAACTCATCGGGGCAAGTGAGCCCCCCAAGCCTTAAAATCGGCGACACATTTAATGTTATTGTCGGCATAAAAAACATCACAAACGAAACGGGTTTTATCGGAATCAATTTACGGGTGGATTACGACCCGGCCGTTCTTTCGGTTGTTTTTGAAGCTAACCCCGATGTCTCCGGTGAAGAAAACGAATCCCCCGTTTCTTTCGGCACGGTGAATCTTCCGGAAATTTGGGAGGGTTCCCCCTATGTCGGTCAGAACGTGGTGCTTGATTCGGACGGAAATGAAATCGGCACCGCCGTCATTATCGCCACGGCGGATCTCGAAACACCCGACCTTGAAAATCAGGGTTTCACCTCGGATGAATTTTATGTTATCATTCCTTTTAAATGCCTTGCCGCGACAAATTCCACGGTTATTAAAATCGACACCGACGGCGATCTCTCCTGCACTCAGCTTACCAAAAGCGCGTCCGCTTACGGCGTTCTCGACTGCCCGGGGAAGGGAAGCGCCCTTACAATCAACGGCATAGCCGGCGACGCCCCCGCAAAAGAGCCCGCGAGCAATCTGCTCTTATATATCCTTGCCATTGCCGGCGGCGTGGTAGTGGTCGGCGGGCTGTTTGCTTTTGCCGTGCTTAAAAAGAAGAAAAACAGCTAAAAATTAAAAACCCATAAACTTCATATAAATTATTATTAAAAGCGGCGAAAGCCGCTTTTTTTTACCCTTAAAAAGACGCTTGCCGACAAAACGGGAGGATTCGTCAAAAACAGTTTGTGCAATTTGCATAGCGGTTTTTAAGGTAAAAACGAAATTCTATAAACAAAACAACCCCAAAAAAACAACATATCGTCCGCGCCTCGCGCTCCCCCACAAAATAGCAGGCGGTTGACGGCGTTAACATAATTATGTTTACATAATTAATGGGCATAATTGACAATGTTTTACGAATTGTTATAAAAGTATTGAAAACTTTTGTAATTTGGTATATAGTATATGTAAACACTCCAAAGGTGTGTTGTTTTTATATGCTTTTTGGGGAAAGGCCCTTGATTTATGGCTGAAAAACAAAATTTTTCATCAAAAACAATTGCTTTTTTAGGTGCGGGGAATATCGCCCGCGCCATTGTGATGGGTTTTACAGGTGTAGGCGCTATTTCACCGGAAAACATAATTATTTTTAACCGCAACAGAGAAAAGCTTTTGCTCTTTAAAAATCAAAGCGTAAGAACGGCGAAAAGCCTTGCGGAGTTTAAAGAAAAAGATTTTATTTTTTTAACGGTAAAACCAAATCAGCTTTTTTCCGCCCTCACTTCGCTGGGTAACGCTTTGGGGGACAGTTTGAACCCCCAAAAAACCACTTTGGTATCGGTCTGCGCGGGGGTGGGGACAAAACTTATTTCTGACTTTTTCGGCGGGTTCCCGGTTATCCGCGCAATGCCCTCGGCTCTTATGGCAACGGGCGACGGAACGGTGGCGCTTACCAAAAACGAGCTTGTCACAAGTGACAGCTTTGAGTATATTTTTAATTTATTTGACAGTTGTTCGCTTACGGCAGTCCTCGACGAATCAAAAATGAACGACATTATCGCCGTCAGCGGCTCGTCCCCGGCGTATGTGTATCTTTTTATCAAAGCAATGCTAAAGGGCGCCGAACAACTTGGGTTTGAAAAATCCGCCGCCCTGCCGCTTATTTTAAAAACAATTGAGGGCGGCGCCCGAATGGTAAGGGAATCGCCGAAGGAGCTCGAAAACCTCATTGAAGAAGTCGCTTCCCCCGGCGGAACCACGCTTGCCGCCCTTGACGAAATGAAAAGCCGCGGCTTTGAGGAAACAGTAATAAAGGCGATGAAAAAGTGCGCGGATCGCGCCGATGAGATTTCTTTGGAAACTTCCGCGCTTTTACGCGGGGAACAAGGCGCGGACAAGTAATATTTTATAATTTGGGGGAATAATCTATAACGGACAGGAGGACGTTATGGATAAAAACAATTGTGTTTCTATTGTGCCCTATACCCCCGTCAGAAAAAAAGAAAAGAAACTTGACAAAGTTTTTTCTTCCCGTAAAAATCTTTATTTTACCATGTTTTTTGTGTTTGGATTTTTTGTTTTTATTGGTTTTTGCTTAGCGCGGGAATACGGCGGCGAAAGCTCAAAAGACGGGCTATTTTCCGAAATAGCGGAGAATAAAATTTTTTATTTTTACGAGCTTGACAAAATAAAGTTTCTTTTTCTCTCAACGCTCGCGCTGTTTATTTCCTCTTTTACAATTTTCGCCCCCGCCGTCGCAATAACTTTCGCGGCTTTTTTATCGGTCAAGGCGGGTTTATTTTTAGCGTTTGAGGACAGCTTCGGGCAAAAGCTCTTTCTTTGTTTTTTTCTCTTTACCGCCCTCCTTTACCTCACCGAAATCATAAGGGCTTATGACGTTTCCAAATACGGAATAAAACAAATTTTTAAACCCGTTAACGTGTTGTCCATTTCACTGAAAACCTTTGCGTTTTTGCTTTGCATTGTACTTTACGCCGTCACAAACGGCTGAGAATAAAGTCAGGCGGAACTGAACAAATAAAAATAAAAATATCAATAAAAGTAACTGTATATAAGAATTAAGAAACGAGAGACATCAAATGAGCGAAGTTAAAAGCGTGCTGGGCGGCGAAGTGACCGCTTATCTGGACTTTTTAAAACAGAATAAGAACTCTTCGGAAAACACTTTGCAGGCCTATAACAGAGACCTTTTAAAGTTTGTAGACTTCGCCGTTGATAACGAAATTGACTCCTGTGAAGAAATTGATGTAGACGCCGTCAGGCAATATAAAGATTATCTCGGGGTAAAAGGGCTCACCGTCGCCTCAATAAACCGCTCGCTTTCGGCGCTCCGCAGTTTTTTACAGTATTTGCTCACCGAAAATAAAATTGATTCAAACCCCGCCAAAGAGGTTCATAACGATAAATCGGAGAAAAAAGGCCCGCAGGTGCTCACAGGCGGCGAAATTGAGCTCTTGCTTTCCCAGCCTGACACAAAAGAGATTAAAGGCCTCCGCGACAAAGCCATGCTTGAGCTTATTTATGCCACGGGGATAAAAGTGACCGAGCTTATAAGCCTTGACGTCGACGATATTAATTTCAGCATCCAATTTTTAAAGGTTGCGGGGCAGGGAAAAGAGCGGTTTATCCCGCTTTACAAGCTTGCGGTAAAGGCGATTCAGGACTATATTGAAAAGTCAAGAAGACTTTTGATAACTTCTTCGGACGAAAAGGCCCTTTTTGTCAACATATCGGGCGAGAGAATGACAAGGCAGGGTTTTTGGAAGATACTGAAATCTTACGCGGCGGGGGCGGGAATTAAAAAAGACATAACCCCACATACGCTGAGACACTCTTTTGCGGCTCATCTGCTTGAAAACGGCGCGGATATCCGCGAAATACAGGAGATCTTAGGCCACAGCGATATTTCCTCAACCCAGCGCTACGCCCAATTTCTTAAGGAGAAAATTAAGACAAGCTACATAAGGTTTCACCCGAGAGCATAACTGAATATTTAAAATAATAAAAACCAATCAATTCGGAGCAAATAAATGCCAAAAGAAAAACATCCCCAAAAAAACGCGAGCGCTGACAATAAAAAACCGGGCAAGCTTTTTTCGATATTTTCAACCGGGCCGGGCAAAGGCGGCAGAGGGGTTACAAAAAAGCAAGCCGAATTTAACGGCAAGTACGACCTTTATAACTTTTTTACGTTTTTAAGGTACCGCTTTGGGGATATTACAAAGCTTAACCTGCTTTTTATACTCGCGAACTTCTCAATTGTCTTTCTCTTGTATTCGCTGACGGGAAACACTCAAAACGAACTGCCGACGCCCTCCACGCCGCTTTACCAGCAACTGTACGGCATGGCTCAGTACAATCCCACCTCTCCCGCCGTCCTCGCTTACACGGGCGTGTACGGCGTCATGACCACTATCAGCGTTTGGACGACCCTCACGAAGGTGCTTGTCTACTCGGGGTTCACCCTGCTTTTCACATTCGGCCTTTCTTCCGCCGGCGTGGCGTATGTCACCAGAGCGTTTATCAGGCGGGAACAGGTATTTGTTTGGCATGACTTCTGGGGAGCGGTTAAAAAGAACTGGAAACAAAGCATAGTTATCGGGATTTTTGACCTTGTTATTTGTTTTTTGCTGTATAACTCGCTGGTATTCTATTCGGCTAACCGCGTGACATATCTTATGCAGGTGTTCTTTTATTTGGTTATCGCTTTCGCGATTCTCTACTTTATAATGCGGATGTATTTTTACTTTCTCACCATCACTTTTGACCTGAGTATCTTTAAAATATTCAAAAACTCCTTTATTTTTACTCTGCTGGGGATAAAACGAAACATCGTCGCTGTGCTGGCGATGGGGCTCGCCGTTTTAATAAACGCGTATATCTTCACCCTCCTGCCCTCCGTGGGGGTTATGCTGCCCTTTATTTTTACCCTTGGCTTTTTATTTTTTATATCCGCTTATTGCGTTTTCCCGGTGATCGACAAGTTTATGATAAAGCCGTACTACAAAGAAGAATCAATAAGCGGCGAAAAGCCGATATTCACAGACCGCGGTTAACTTCCGCCAAATAAACGAAAAAAAAGCATCCCCGCCGATTGGCAAGGGATGCTGTGTTTTTTGTTTGGTTGTGTCAGGCTTGCGGGACTTCGATATCCGGTTGGAACGACCTAAGCCAAACGAGCGTTTCTTTTGTCTTTTCAAGAAGAGCCAGCGCGTTGTCTTTGTTTACAAAGCGGTTCATTATATTTTTATAAGAGAACGGATAGTCGGAAATAAAATAAAACATAAGGTCAATGAGAAAGTCCTCGCAGGCGGCGCGCCCCTCGTTAAAGCGTTCTATTTCCGGGTGCGCGCTGAGTTTTTCGCTGTTCACTATTTTTAGGAACAAAAAGTTAACGTTATGCGTCTTCGGCGCCTCCGCGTTGTTATAGTACAAATACATTCCCTTAAGCTGCCTCTCGACTGACTGCTGGCAGAGAAAAGCCACATAAACCCAGCGTTCACCTTTGACAAGACAATCAATTGTCGCGAGGTCGTAGTCGGAAAGCATTAGCCAATAAGCGTACTTTTCATTAATGTTCATTTTAATTTCCTCATCGGCGTTTTCCCCCGCTTTGTGGCCGCGCGGCGGCTTTTACAGCGCCGGCGCGGCGATGTCTTTTTCTTGCTCCGCCGTTTGCTTGCCGTCCCTCAGCGCGTCGATTTCCCCTTCTTTGACAAGCTCGCGAAGCGCTTTCGATATCTCGGCGTCAAACAGTTCGGGGAGCTCGCACAGCTCGTCGGCGGCGTCTATGAATGTTTTAACGACATTATAGCCCCGGTTTGTCGTCATGGCGTCAAAAGCGTCAACCACCGCAAGCACCTTGGCCTCGACGGTCATTTCGCTCCCCGTAAGCCCGTAGGGGTACCCGCTGCCGTTTATCCTCTCGTGATGGTTTTCGGCTATTTCGGCAATCTTGCCGTTGTAATATTTTCTGAGCAGCCGCCCCGAATTAATAGGGTGATGCCTTATTATGCGCATTTCATCAATATTCAGCGGGCCGCTTTTCTTTAAAATCTCATCAGGCGTATAACACTTTCCGACGTCGTGGAACAGGGAAGCCACAACTATATTTTTAAGCTGGGTTTCGGTGATTTCGGCGCCGTGGTGGAGAAGCCGGTAAACGGCTATGGAATAGTTCATCACATTCATGCTGTGCTGGTATGTGTAGTGGTCTTTTTCGTTGATTTGAGAGAGCAACGCCTTAAGGTATGTCTCAAAATCGTGGACTTTTTTAAATATCGGGCGGTTAGACACAAAAATGATTTTTGTGTTGGATCGCGCTTTGACCATTATGTTTTTCTTTAATCCCTTCAGGGTAAAGGTCTCGCCCGAAGAAAGCGTACGGGATTCATCTTCAAGCTCAAGCTCTATTCTACCCGAATGGATAAAGAAAAACTCCAGCGTTTCGGGGTCTTCCGCGGGGGAAAGCCAAACCGTCGCGCCCGCCATGATTGTTTGTTCCATTATTTCGGTATCGCCATACTTAGCCAATAGCTTAAGATCGGCCGAAATCATTTCAGGTGTATCCGCCTCGATGTTAAGTTTATTTATGTATACACCTTCCATGCGGTTTCAAATCCTTTCAGGGGCAGTGGTAAATCACGCCTTCGTTGACAATCTCACCGACTATGCCCGAAGGGTTTTTAAGTTCCTCAGCGGGAAAAGCCTGAATTTGAATATCGACTTCCGGAATGGCGCAGATTTTCACCAGCTTTCGATAACATTCAAGCATTTTCGACTCATCTAAATCAAAGAAGACGGCGACGTCTAAGTCGCTGTCTTCTCGAGAGTTTCCTTTTATACGGGATCCGAATACAATTATCCGGTTGACAGCAGGAAGCTTCCCGACTTCTTTTAAACAAATGTCGATCCTTCTCGCTGTCGTTTCTTCAAACTCATTAAACACGGCGCACCGCCTGAAAAATTTGTTTTAAGGTTTGGTGTTGGGGGGCGGGACAATGGGGTTGACAACCCATATCGGGTCTATTAACACATATTGCCCGTCAATGTAATATTCCGTATAGGAGCATGCAATTTCCGCACCTATGGATTCGGCGTAGTTAAATACTACCGCTGTAAGAGCGCTCACGGCGGCAAGCAGCCAGGGAACATCGTTGAAAGGCGTGAGCTGGGCAACCCTTACAAGCGCTTCTATGGTGGTGTTGGTTGCCCTGACCAGAGCGTTAAGAGTCACATATTCAGCATAGGTAACATCGTCCGGTCCTTTTGCCGAGGCGGAAACCGAGAAGGCGAAAACGGAAAACGCGAGGATAAGAGCGAGCAGTAACGCGATCTTCTTGGTGTTTTTCATTGTTTCTCTCCTTTTCCTAAAATGATAAAAAGTTTTGTCAGGCATTACATTTACCACAAAGAGTGAAGAGCGGTCAACAACGAACAAACACTACTGCGGGTCACCCATTTTACAAAAACGGGCGGCCGCCGAAATTATCCGCGAGTAAAAGGTAAAAAGCCTGCCGCGCCGCAGCGAGGGTTGTCAAAGCATTTTTATTATGCCTTATTCAGCTTTACTTCCTTTTTCTTGCATAAAAATAATTAAACGGCGACTGGCTGCCATAGACTTTTTTGTCCTTAGGCCCTGTAGCTTTGCGTCCTTCACTTTCGCGGAAGTTTGCCATTACGTGGGAATCAATTGATTCATCAAAATTATATCATAAAAAATACATTTGTCAATAGAAAAAACAAATTTTTCTAAAAAAATTGCTAAAAACTGTAAAAATATACAAAAGAATAACTTAAAACAGATAAAAACAACTATCGGTTTAAATTAATTGACTAAATTTCTTAACCCCCCAGCCATAGAGCAAACGGCGGAGCAAGAGTGTTATCGCCACAAACAAAGCAAACAGGCTCAGCATAAACTCAAACGGGGTTATGGGCGTATAAATAAGCATTAACACCGCGAGCAAAATAAAAAGGGCATTGGCGCCGATAGCTGTCATCATGCTGAGAAAAACGCTCATCGATTGTTTTATGGCGTGGGTCTCATTGGTCCAGTCGGTCTTTGTATAGGCAAGGTTATAAATCAGCCCCAAATAAGAAGACGAAACCACCCCCAAGAAGGGAATCATTATAATAAACGGGATATATATCGCCTCAAAGTTCAGTAAAACCGAATAAAGCGCCGCGAAAATTACAATAAACGGCGAGTATAGCACGCAGTTGGCAAGCGCTTTCGCCTCGAAAACCGTCGCGACGTCAATCGGGGCGGATTTATATATCCACAGCGTTTTTGCCTCAAGCGAAAAAGTACAGCTTGTGGTCGAGTTCATTGTCACGCAAAACAGTATCAATAACATAGAACCGAGCGCGAAATAAGCTAAATAAGAGTCGTCGACTCCTATTGCCTTGCGGACTTGGGAAGCTGAAAAGGTTAGCATAACAAGCATAAGCACGCCGACGCCGGAGTTCATCAGATACATCGAAGACGAAAAAACCTTTTTAATTTCCTTAAAAAAGCAGGTGTTAAGCTTTGAGGTCTTCTTATGGGAGCGGAAGGTGTAATCGCTCTTAAGCCTGCTTTGTTTATAGGATGACACAATCGAGGCGAATCGGCTTGAGACGATAGGCAGCAATAAAAACGCGGGAGCGGCGTTAATAACCGCGAACAGCGCCGTGTCAAGGATATTTCCCTCAAACCCGCCAATAAAAAGCCCGGCAGGGTAGTAGTACTTTTTAATCGCGGGGAGGATCTTCGCCCCGTATTTGACAAAATAATCGTTTAAACTGTTGGAAAAACTGGAAAACGAAATAAAGAAAGCCGCAAAGACAAGCGTCAGGATAATTGAAAAAACGTTTTTATACTTTAGTTTTCGTACCGCGAGCCCCACGGCATAAGACATCGCCATGCCAAGCGCCAGAGGGATGAGCGGGGCGGTAAAAATCCCTATAATCAGCGTCACCCACGCCATCGCGCCGAGCTTTGCCAAAATAAGATAAGTTACGCCCGAAACGCCGAGCAAAACAATGCTGAAAATGAGGTCATAAGCATAAAGCAGAAAAGCTTTTGAATAAAAAATAGTTCGGTGAGACAGCGGCAAGGCGAAAAGCATCTCCAAATCTTTGGAATCATATAAAAACCCCCGCGCGGAAAACACACAGGTGATGAGTATCGCCATTGACGCCGCGATAAAGTAAAAAGCGGGAATAAGAAGCCCGAGCCCCATGGGTTCCAGCGATTCAAATAGGAGAATTGTCATAAACACCACGACGGCGGAAAAATACACAAGCAGAACCGCGAACAAAAGCCCCAAAAGTATCTTTTGCTTTTTTGAGGTGACTTTTGACTTAGAGGCGGGTTTTATAAAAGAAAAAATGTTTTTAAGGTTGATTCCCGCGAGGAGTAAAAATTTGTTTTTCAATTCCTGCCCTCCTACTCTACAAGCCCTAAGAAAATATCCTCAAGGCTGGAATCCCCTCTGACTTCCTCGATAAGTCCGCTCCTTATAAGCGAGCCGTTTTGAATTATCGCGATTTTGTTGCAAAGCTTTTCGGCAACCTCAAGCACATGGGTGGAGAAAAATATCGAGCCGCCTTTTTGGCACATATCTTTCATTATGTTTTTCAGCGTATGAGAAGCTTTGGGGTCAAGCCCCACAAACGGTTCGTCAAGCACCATAAGCTTCGGCTCATGCGCGAGCGCCGCGATAATGGCGATTTTTTGTTTCATCCCATGCGAATAAGACGAAATCGGCGAGCCCAAGTTTGACTCCATCTCAAACGCTTTGGCGTATTTTTGAATGTTGGCGTCGCGCTTTTCCTGCTCGACGTCATAAATGTCGGTAATAAAGTTCAAAAACTTTATGCCGGTCATAAATTCGTAAAGGTCGGGGTTGTCGGGGATATACGCCATAGATGATTTGTATTTGATAGGATCCCTCGCGAGGTTGACGCCGTCAAACTCAATCTCCCCCTCGTCAAAGGGTAGAATTCCCGTAACCGCTTTCAGCGTGGTGGTTTTTCCCGCCCCGTTATGACCGATAAAGCCGTAAATGTCGCCGTCATTGATTTTAAGGCTAAGGGAATCGACAGCTTTTTTAGGCGGGGAGTATGATTTTGAAAGGTTTTGTATTACAAGCATTGCTTTTCTCCTTTATTATTCAAAGAAACAGCGGAGCGGCAAGGCGCTCCGCTGTAAATGCGGTGAATATTTTAATTAATGAATAATCGCCTGTTCGGTTTCTTTGTCAAAGAAATGCATACGGGAAGTGTCCACCCCGATTTTAAGAGTGTCGCCGGCTTTGGTTTTGGAACGCGAGGGCACTCTGGCAATCATATTGACGTCGTCCTCAAGGTCGTCTTCTTTTTTCACAACGTCAAGGTATAAGTAGATTTCCGCGCCCATGAGTTCGGTGAACTCAACATAGCATTCGATATAAGCGTTCTCATATTTAGCAAGATTTTCGATATCATCGTGGAGGATTTCCGGCCTTAGCCCCACCAGCACTTCTTTGCCGATATAAGGCGCGAGCGCCTCGTCCTCGGCCTTATCCTTAGGAACAAGGATTTTTGCCGAGCCGTTGGCAAACTCAAAGAACACGTCGTCCTGCCCTTTGGGTTTTACAAGCTTGCCGTCGAGAAGGTTCATCTGCGGCGTGCCTATGAATTCGGCGACAAACCTGTTGCAAGGGAAGTCGTAAAGGTTTTGCGGGGTTTCGACTTGCTGAATAAGCCCGTCCTTCATAACCACGATTCTTGTCGCCATTGTCATGGCCTCCACTTGGTCGTGGGTGACGTAAATAAATGTGGTTTTAAGGCGGGTGTGGAGTTTTGTAATCTCGCTTCTTGTAGAGGCGCGGAGCTTCGCGTCAAGGTTTGACAAGGGTTCGTCAAGCAAAAAGACCTTTGGTTCGCGGACTATGGCGCGGCCCAAGGCGACGCGCTGTTTCTGACCGCCCGACAAAGCTTTGGGGCGTCTGTCCAAAAGGTGGGATATGTCAAGAATACGGGCGGCTTCTTCCACGCGGCGCTTGATTTCTTCTTTCCTCACTTTGCGCAGTTTAAGACCAAACGCCATGTTGTCAAAGACCGTCATGTGCGGGTAAAGCGCGTAGTTCTGGAACACCATCGCTATGTCTCTGTCTTTCGGAGCCACGTCGTTTACGCGTTTATTGTCAATAAATAATTCGCCGTCGGTTATTTCCTCAAGCCCGGCTATCATTCTTAAGGTTGTTGTCTTCCCGCAGCCCGACGGGCCGACAAGAATAATAAACTCCTTATCTTTAACTTCCAGGCAGAAATCCGAAACGGCGGTAACTCCTCCGGGGAATCTTTTGTAAATATGCTTAAAAAGAACGCTTGCCATGTATTAACCTCCTGATTAGCAAGAACTGCCTTGCTTAAATTACTACCGTCTATAATAACAAATAGCGACGAAAAATGAAAGGGGGTAATTACCCAAAATTTCTTATTCGCGTTTGTTTATATTGCATAATACGGCAGTTATGGCCGAAAATATACCAAATTTTTAAGCAAATACCGGCTTTCTCCCCGTTAAAGTTTTCATTTAATTAAAAATAAATGTAAACAAAATTTAAGAAACCCCGTTTTTGTCAGGATTTTTCATCGCTAAACTTCGGTGGGGCTACTTTTTAAAAAAGCCGTTAACCGTCCTGTATATAAATATTAGCTCGGGGTAAGCCAAAAGCCCCAGCGCGGATAAAACCGCTATTACTAAAAAAGCTATAAGCATCCCCGCGATAAAAGGGTGTTCTTTCATTATTAAAACCATCTTGTTTTTTTGTGTTTGTTATCCTTTCAAGCTTTTAAAAAGCCTGCTTTCTCCGGTTCCGCTAAGTTATTATACCCATTAAAAAGCCGGTTTAAGCCCCCTCGCGCTCAAAGCCGTGGACAAAGCCTTCCCCCTCAAGACCCGTGACGTCGCCGCCTATAACTTTATCTTTATAGACTAAAAGCGTAATCATCACCCTGCCGTCGTAATTCGGGTAATTGTTTATGAAATACGAGTACCGAGTCACCTTTTTGCCCTTGAACTTTTTAAGGTTAAGCCCTTGGGCGCGCTGGATATCGTTGTACCGCGTATAGGCGGAATCAAATTTTTCGGGGATGACCACCTGCTCCGTCTCATAGGTTTCGGGGTTTACCGAATAGCCGAACTGCTCAATGAACTTAACCCTGTCGCCGTTTGTTTTAATACCCGAATAGTTTGTCGCCACAACGGCGATATCCCCCGCCGCCTCGTATTCGGGTATTACAGCCACCAGTGTCACCAGCGCCGCCACGGAAAGCAAAAGTACCGCGAAAAATTTTAAACTTGACGCTTTTATAGTATAGATAAACATTTATCTCCCTCCGGATCTATTATGTTGGTTTTACCTCGCTTCTATTTCTATATATATATATTTCCCGTTTGCGTTTATTATTCTTAGTTTGCCTTTTGCCCGCGCCGGCGTTTTTCGGCAACCCTTTGGGTTTTCGCCTACGGGATTAAATTTTCGGCGTGAAGCGGTGATTGTTATATACCGCATAGAAAAACAGCTTGATATTTGAAAGCCCAAATATCAAGCTGTTTTATTGATTTTAGTTATTTGTTTCTTGTTTTTAAATTTATAAAAGCCGAAATATCGCATTGATGGGAGGCGTTATCACCTATTGCGATTAATGTACCGTCTGATTTTAAACCAACCGTGTGTATATATACTGAGGATATCGCGACGATATCTTCCCAGTAGCTTACATCACATTGATTTTCGTTATTTTTGCCTACCGCGACTACCGTTCCATTAGATTTTAACCCTACCGTGTGATAAAGCCCCGCGGACACCGCGACTATATCATTCCAAGAACCGACATCACATTGATTTTCGTTATTTTCGCCTACTACAACTACGGTGCCATCTGATTTTAGGCCTACTGTGTGGTAACCTCCCGCGGCTACCGCGACTATATCATTCCACGAACCGGTATTACACTGTTTTTCATAATTCCTGCCTACCGCGATTACAGTTCCGTCTGATTTTAATCCTACTGTATGATAAGTACCCGCGGAAACCGCGATTATATCAGTCCAACCGCCAACTTCGCATTGATCGTAGTCATCGTTTCCCACCGCGACTACCGTTCCATCTGATTTTATACCTATTGTGTGATCACTTCCGGCAGAAACCGCGATAATATCAGTCCAAGAACTCACATCGCATTGATTATAGTAATTAGAACCTGTTGAAACTACCGTTCCATTTGATTTTACGCCTATTGTGTGATAACGCCCTGCCGATACCGCGATAATATCATTCCAAGAACCGACATTACATTGATTTTCGTCATTTTTGTCTGCCGCAATTACAGTCTTGTCTGCCTTTAAGCTTACTGTGTGATAAAACCCTGCGGCGACCATAACTATATTGTTCCAATGTATTCTTAGATTGCATTGCGCGTTTTCGTTATTACCTACCGCTACCGCTGAGCCGTCTGATTTTAACCCTATTGTGTGGTAAATCCCCGCGGCTACCGCGACAATATCTTCCCAATGACTCACATCGCATTGATTGTAGTCATTGTTTCCTGCCGCGACTACCGTACCGTCTGATTTCACGCCTATAGTGTGTTCGTGCCCCGCGGTTATGGCGATAATATCTTCCCAAGAAGTCACATCGCATTGGTTTTTGTTATTATTACCCACCGCGACTACCGTACCGTCTGATTTTAAACCTACCGTGTGATTACCTCCGCCGGATATTGCGACAATATCTTTCCAAGCACTGACATCACATTGATCGTCGTAATTATTACCCGCCGCGACCACCGTGCCGTCCGATTTTAAACCTATGGTATGAGATTGAGCCGCGGAAATTGCGATTATATTTTTCCATGAGCTTACATCGCATTGATATTTGTCGTTATCTCCTGTCGCGACAACAGTTCCATTTGATTTTAAACCTACCGTGTGATTATCCCCTCCGGATATTGCGGTTATATCTTTCCAAGAGTCTACATCGCACTGATTGCTGCCATTATAGCCTACCGCGACAACCGTTCCGTTTGATCTCAATCCAATAGTGTGATAACGCCCCGCGGATATTGCCGTAATATCTTTCCATGAGGCGATATCGCATTGATTATCGTCGTTTTTTCCTACCGCGATGACCGTGCCGTTTGATTTTAAGCCTATTGTGTGATAAAGCCCCGCGGCTATACTTTCCGGTGATTTAGAAACGGTACCGGGGTGGTTCCCGTCGCCGCTTGACGTCAAGCTTTCATTTTCACTTGGTACATTTTCATTTGTTAAATTGCCGCACCCGCTCAAAAGAGCTAAAAAAAGAGCAAATACAGCAAAAACAGATAATAGTTTTTTCATAATTACCCTCCAAAAAATATTTTTTCTTTACAGAGTTCAACGAAAATAATAGCGCGAAAATCTACTTAACATTATAATAACAAGTTTTGGCAGAACTGTCAAGGATTAATTTTTCTATAACCAAGCCCCCATTATAAGTAAAGCGGGCGGTTGTTATATGCCGGTTTCGTTTTTCTCTCTTCATTGAAAAGAAACTGTCGTTTCCGGAGAAGAGATAAGAGAGAAGAGAGAAAAGATAAGAGAATCGGTTGCCTTGCTTGGCGCAAGGCAAATAGAAAAACAGCTTGATATTTGAAAGCCCAAATACCAAGCTGTTTTATTGATTTTAGTTATTTGTTATCTGTTATCTGTTTTTAAATTTTCAAAAGAAGAAAAATCATATTTTTCGTAAGTGTTTTGACCTGCGGCGACCACCGTGCCGTCTGATTTTACCCCCACCGTGTGGGCGTTTCCCGCGGAGACGGCGGCAATATCTCCCCAAGCGCCGACGTCGCATTGATTTAAGTCATTATAGCCTGTCGCGACGACAGTTCCGTCTGACTTTAAACCAACCGTGTGAGCCCCGCCCGCGGAGACGGCGACAATATCACTCCAAGAACCGACGTCACATTCATTTAAGTCATTATTTCCCGCCGCGACGACAGTTCCGTCAGCTCTCAATCCAACCGTGTGAAAGTAACCCGCGGAGACGGCGATTATATCCTCCCAATCACTGACATCACATTGATTGTGTTCATTATAGCCTATCGCGACGACGGTTCC
>Ga0265294_10002726_pt1 | contig 23008 bp, 10 predicted proteins | sample MunlanPumphouse3_FD_192504 | JGI IMG/M metagenome (GOLD analysis project Ga0265294, IMG submission 192504) | Groundwater microbial communities from a municipal landfill in Southern Ontario, Canada - Pumphouse #3 | ecosystem: Environmental > Aquatic > Deep subsurface > Groundwater | place... | reverse complement strand
TCTCCGGCGCCGCGCCGGCCGCGCGCCCCGACACGATCCTCGCGCGGGCCGCGTTTCATGTTGATGCCTCCGCCGCAGCCAGCATCACTGCAGACGGCGCGGGGGCCGTCACAGAGTGGCGCGATCTGCGCGGGGCCGGCTATCCCTTCGCCGCGCCGCCCGGCACCGCGCCGCTCTGGACCGCCGACGCGCTGAACGGCCTGCCGGTCGTCGATTTCGGCACCATGCCCTTCTACACCGGTCAGGCCCGCGGCATGCATTGGTCGCGCGAGTTCACCAACAGCGTGAAGTCGGTCTTCTGGGTGCTGGGCAGCCGGTTCGGCGGCGGCTTCCTGCTCGGCGCAACCGACACCTATCACCTGCACCGCGGCAGCATCGGCACGCCCTTGCCACTCGGCTACATGTTTCCGGAAGCCACGATCTTTACCGGACACCTGCCCGACATGATGTGGCGCGGCGAGACGCAGATCGACCGTCAAGTCCGCAACGGGCGCACGACCGGCCTGTCCGGCGCCTTCCACCTGGTGTCGCTGATCGCCACCAATACCGCCACGGACGGCCTGACCGCCGGCCGGTTCGCCAACGACCGGTCTTTCAACGGGCAGAGCGGCGGACAAAGCCTCGCCGAAGTCGCGGTCTTTGAGGATATCCTGACCCCGTCCGAACGCGATGCGGTCGAGAGCTACCTGACCGACAAATGGTTCCGCGGCCCCGACCTGCGCATCCTTGAGATCGCGGGCACCGGCAGCGTGGGACGGGCCGACAGCGGCACCCTGCGCGTGAACGTCCTGACCGGCACGGGTCAGGTGCTGGCAGAGGGCCCGGTCGAGGCCGACACCGTCAAGCTCGCCGGCGCGCTGGACCTCGCGGGCGAAGGCGCGTATGCGGTCGGGCTGCTACGCGGTGCCGGCACGCTGACCGCCGGCGCGCCGATCCTGCTGGAGCATGTCGGCCTTTGCCGCGAGGCCCTCACACTGGCCGCTCCGCTGATCGGGGCGTCGATCGACACCGTGTACGGCCAGGGCGCGCTGACCTTGGACGGCGGCGTCGGGCTCGGCCACATGCGCGTCGGCGACGCCATCGCCGTCACCAACGGCGGCACCGCACTCGCGGTCGGCTGGCTCTCCGGGCAGGGCACCTTCAACAGCTCCGGATGCGGCGCGTTGACGGTCGAGACGCTCCAGATGACCAACGTGACACTGACCGTGCAGGCCGGAGCGAATCCGATCGCCGTCGGCACGCTCGACAGCAATGTCGGCACCGTCATTCTTCAAACCACGGACACGATTGAAATCACCGCCCTGACCGGCAACGGCGTGGTGCGGTTTGACGCCGCCTCATCCGTCACCCTCGGCGACGTGTCGGGCTTCAGCGGCACACTCTACCTCAACAACTGCGGACCGGTCGAGGTCCTCGGTCCGGCCGGCGACAAGGCATGGGCCGGACTGACCGTGGTCGGCAATGCCCAGCTCACCGTTCCCGGCGCGAACCTGACGCTCGGCCGTCTCTACGGACGCGGCACGCTGACCGTGACCAATGCGCTCACCGTCACCAGCCTTTCCATGACCGCAGACCTCACCGTCAACGACGCGGGGACCGAACCCTGGATCCTGACCGACATCACCGGCCCCGGCACCCTGACCCTGAACCGGCCCTACTATGCACCGGTCATCACCCTGTCCGGCGCGCAGGTGGTCACCCTCGGCCTCTCCAACCGCGTGGAACGCGTCAGCGGCACCGGCACGCTGAATGTCCCGGCCGGCGCCTTCACGATCGACACGCTCGCGCTCGGCGGCACCGTGACCTTCAGCAACGGCCAGGCGCCGCTGACCGTAACCGCCTTCACCGGCAACGGCCGCCTCGTCGCGACCGGCAGCCCGACCACGCTGGACCAGGTCTCCCTCGCCGACCTGCAGAGCGCCGCCGCCGACACGGGTGCGGCGGCCTTGACCGTGACCGCCTTCAGCGGCCACGGGGCCTTCCGTAAAGGCGGCACCGGCGCTTTCACCTTCCCGGTGCCGACCACGCTGCGCTCGCTGACCGTCGAGGGCGGCGCGCTGCTGCCGGTCCGCACGAGCCCCGCGACGATCCCGGCCTCGGTTGTGCCGGCGTTCTGGGTCGACGCCTCCCGTCCCGGCACACTCTCGACCAATGCCGCCGGAGGCGTCACGCAGTGGTGGGACGTGCGCAAAGGCGCGTTCGAAGATCCGTGGATGTACGCCTACAGCGAGAACGAGGCCACGGCGCCTCAGGTTCTGCCGGCTTCGGCCAACGGCCTGCCGATCGTGGCCTTCGGACCGGAGCGCAGCGGCCTCTATCTGCGCTGGAGCAAGCAGGTTGATCCGGTACGCACTTTCTTCATGACGATCGGCACGCACGAGGGCGGCGGGTACCTGCTCGGTTGCTCGACCATGAACGACTTCATCCGTGCCCCCGACACATTGAAAACTTATCGTACGCCGCTCTGGAATCAGGAGAAGTTTTATACCCGTTTCGGGCGCAGTTATGTGGACGGCGAGCGGTTCGCCTTCGACACGCGCGTGCCGTTTAACGGCGGTTATCAGGTGCTGGCCTTTGTCGACGACACCGACGCATCGGTCAATCCCGACCTGCAACGCGGAGCCGCCGACCAGTTCGCGCGCTACCGCACAACCTGGCCGGATTACACCGGCGGACAGCGTCTCGGCGAGGTGCTCATCTGCACCAATGTCGTGACCGAAGCCGAACGTGCCGCCATCGAGAGCTACCTCGCCGCCAAGTGGATCGCGGACATCCGCCGTCTGGAGCTGCTCGGCGCGGCACAGCTCACCCTCGCGGAGGGCGACACGCTTTCGGTCGATGTCGCCTGCGGCGCCGGCCGCCTGACCAAGCTGGGCGCCGGCGATCTCAAAGTCAGCAACAGCGCGCTGCTGACCGGCGGGCTCGACATTCAGGCCGGACGCCTGGCCTTCGCGCGGACCGACCGAGCCTACGCGCTGAATCCGGTCTTCCATGTGGACGCCAGTGCCGACAACGGGTCGGTCATGACCGACTCGTACGGCTACGTCACCAACTGGGCCGATGTCCGCTTCAACGGCCGCTGGGCCGCCGCCACCAACAACCCGGTCAATAACGCGCCGAACCTGCTGCTCAACGCGCTCGGCGGACGGCCGGTGGTCGACTTCAACTACTACGGCAGCGGCGGCAGCGCCCCGGCGCCTTACGCGAGGAACAGTCTCGGCACCGAGCGCTACCTCTCGTGGAATGCGGAGATCGCCAACATCCGCACGGCCTTCTGGCTGCTCGGCAGCCAGAACGGCGGCGGCTTCCTGCTCGGCCACACCGCACTCTACAACTTCCACCGCGAGATCGGCACGTGGGGCGACAGCACAGTGCCCGGTCTTTTTGCCGACTCCGCCGCCGACGGCGTCAAGAACGGACGGATCTTCGTCGACGGCCTCAAGTTGAGTTCTTATAAACAGCAGGACGTGCTGAACGGCGACTACCAGTTGGTGCAGCTCGTCACCAGCGCCAATGCCGCTGCCAACCAGTTCAGCCGCGACCGCACATCCACCACGCAATGCGGCGGCCAGCGTCTCGGCGAGGTGGTGCTCTTCAGCGACGTGCTGACCGAGAAGGAGCGCATGAACATGGAGGCGCTGCTCGCGGCCAAATGGTTCGGCGACCTGCGGCGCGTCGCGCTCGCGGACGGCACGGTTCTGGACACCGGCGCAGACACCCACGGCGTCGTGCTCGCCGCGCTGGAGGGCGCGGGCACAGTGCGCCGCGAAGGCGCGGCCACTCTGCGCGTGCTTGACGGCGCCGGGTTCTCCGGCATTTTGGAGACCCGTCTCGACCGGCTCGATGTCAGCCGCCTGGAGCCCCCCGCGCAGCCTGCGGCCGGCCCCTCGCTCTGGCTCGACGCGTCGCGCCCGGGCGGCGTGGCGCTCAACGGGACGGCCATCACCAACATCAGGGACTTCTCCGCCAACAACCTGCCGATCGGCTTCATCGGAGGGAACCCGGTTTTGTTGCCGAACGAGCTCAACGGGTATCCGGTCATCGACCTGGGTCCCTGCGTTGTGGGCGGCGGGAAGTCGCTGACGTTCGACGGCACGCGCGCCAAGATTCTTTCGGTTGTCGCCGTCCACGGCAGCCAGGAGGGCGGGGGCTGTTTTCTCGGGGCCGCCACGACGTACCCGTTTTATCGTGAATGGTCCAACTCTTTGGGGACGCGTAACCCATACACGCCGATCTGGCATGCCTCTTCGTCTGACCTCGAGGTACGGCAGGGATGGACCTATCTGGACGGGCAGAATGTCTGCGGCGTGCGGCACGGGTTTACCGGCGGCTACGGACTCTTCAGTTTCATCGTGAAACCGCGTGCGGCCTATACGACGCCGGTCTACATCGCCGGTGATCGCGGCAGTCCAAGGGGCGGCCTGTGCTTCGGCGAAATCCTCTTCTACGACCGCGTGCTGACCGACGCGGAGCGGCAGCAGACCGAGGCCTACCTGAATGCCAAGTGGTTCGGACGCGGCTCGACCGGTTACGCCGCGCCGACACTGCCGGTGCTGGGGCGCGTGCAGTCGCTGGGCGGCGACCTGCACGTGGCGGCCGGCCGGCTCGCCGTGCTGGGCGAGATCCGGGGGGCGGCGTCGGTCTCCGTGACCGGCGGCGGCAAGCTCGCGCTCGCCTCCGGCGGCCCGGCGCCGGCCGCGTATCAGGTCACGGCGGGCACGCTCACCCTGTCGCCGGCCGGCGAGCTGCACGCCGAGCTGCCGGTGACCGACGCGCTCGCCTTCTGGGCCGATGCCTCGCGCGCCGAGTCGCTCACGCTCAAGCCCGGCAGCGCCAGCGAAGTGATCCAATGGTCTGACGCGCGCGGCGCCGGCTACCCCTACGCCTATGCGTACGCAGACCCGGACCAGCGCTACACCAACACAGCCGTCTCCGTCGAAAACCGCATCCCCGGCGGAATCGCCATCACGCCGCCGACCCTGCTGCAAGGAGCCCTGAACGGCAGGCCCGTGCTGGATTTCGGCTCCTACGGCGGCACGCAGTGGCTGCTCTGGAACGCGCAGGCGAGCGGCATCCGCACCGTCTTCTGGGTCATCGGCAGCCAGAAGGGCGGCGGCCACCTGATGTCCGGCAGCGGAGACGTCAACCACTTCCTGCGCGGCACCAACTACCTCGCCAACACGCCGGCCGTGCTGTGGGGCGCGAACTGGCCCGCCGTCACCGGCGGCGTCAGCCGCATCGACGGCGCGCCGGTCAACGGTCTCCGCGCCGGCCTGAACGGCACCGGCTATCAGATCGTGAGCCTGACCGCCACGGCCGATGTCGCCGCCGGTGCCTTCGCGTGTGACCGGCCGGGCCGCAACCATCCCGATGGCACCCGCTGCGGCGGTCAGCGGCTGGCCGAAGTGCTGATCTACACGCGCGTGCTCACCGATGCGGAGCGCGCGGAGGTCGAGGCCTACCTCGCGTGGAAGTGGTTCGGACGCGGCACGCCCGGCACAAGCTTCGCGGCCATGCCGCACACGGGCGCGGCGGTCGATCTCGCCCCCGACGCCGAGCTGATCCTGAACGGCGTGGACACCGGCGCGGTCACGGTCACCGGCTCCGGCTACGTGGCGAACGCCGAGGTGCCGCCGACCGTCTTCCAGTTGACCGGCCCGCGCGTCTTTGATCAGGGCCTGATCCTGGCGGACGGCGCCGCGCTGGTCGTGGATTATGACGGCGCGCAGCCCACTTTGGACCAGATCACCGTGGCGGGCGGCCTCACCGTGCTCGGCGGCGGGCGCGTGGTCATGGACCGCGTGTCCAACTGGACCAGCGGCACGCAGAGCGTTCCGCTGATCCGTTACGACACCCTCAGCGGCGGCGAGGCCTTCGACACGCAGTGGCGCGGCAGCGGCGCGCCGTTCGGCCACAGCGTCAATCCCGGCTGGGTGCCGGGCGACGCTCTGCTGAACGCCGTGATCTACCCGTCTGGCTCCCTGCTCTACCTGAGATGATCGAGCAACAACCATGAATGTCCCGATACAATCCGCCTGTCTGGCCGCGTTGCTGGGCGCGGCGCTGTGCGCGTCTGCCGCAGGCGCGGCGCGGCCCAACGTACTGTTCATCGCCATCGATGACCAGAACGATTGGGTCGGCCCGCTCGGCGGCCACCCGCTGGTCAAGACCCCGCACCTGGACCGTCTGGCGCAGCGCGGCACGACCTTCCTCAACGCGCACGTGCAGGCACCGCTCTGCAATCCCTCGCGCACCAGCCTGCTGCTGGGGCTGCGCGCCACCACGACCGGCGTCTACGGTCTGGCCCCGTGGTTCCGCAACGTCGACGCGCTGCGCGACCGCGTGACGCTGCCGCAGCACTTCAAAGCCCACGGCTACACCACCTACACTACCGGCAAGATCTTCCACGGCAATCCCGGCGGACCCGCCAAGCGCGCCGCGGAGTTCGATGTCTGGGGGCCCGCCGGCGGCATCGGCGTCAAACCGCCGCAGAAGCTGATCCCGCCGACCCCCATGGGCAACCATCCGCTGATGGACTGGGGGTGCTTCCCGCACCGTGACGAAGAAAAGGGCGACTGGCAGATCACCACATGGGCCGCCGAGCGGCTGCGGGCGATGCCGCGCGGCCAGCCCTTCTTTCTTGCGGTCGGCTACTTCCTGCCGCACGTGCCGTGCTACGCGACGCAGAAGTGGTTCGATCTCTATCCCGACGACGACAGCGTGCTGCCGCCGCTGCGCGACAACGACCGCGCCGATGTGCCGCGCGCCGCGTGGTACCTGCACTGGGATCTGCCCGAACCGCGCCTGGCCTGGATGCGCGAGAACGGCCAACTCCGCAATCTGGTGCGTTCCTATCTGGCGTGCACCAGTTTCGTGGACGCGCAGATCGGCCGGCTGCTGGAGGCGCTCGACGCCGCAGGGCTTGCCGAGAACACGGTGGTCGTCGTGTGGGGCGACCACGGCTATCACCTCGGCGAGAAAGCCATCACCGGCAAAAACACCCTCTGGGAACGCGCCACGCGCGTGCCCTTGATCTTCGCCGGACCGGGCGTCGTCCGCGGCGCGCGCTGCACACGCCCGGCCGAGCTGCTGGATCTCTATCCGACGTTGGCCGACCTGTGCGGGCTGCCGCCGCGCGCCGACCTTGAGGGCGTCAGCCTGCGCGCGCAGTTGGCCGACGCCGACGCGCCGCGCGCGCGGCCGGCCGTCACCTCGCACAATCCGGGCAACCACGCGGTGCGCAGCGAGCGCTACCGCTACATCCGTTACGCGGACAGCAGCGAAGAGTTTTACGACCTGCGCGCCGATCCGAACGAGTGGACCAACCTGAGCGGGGATCCCGCGTATGCCGCGCAGCTTGCCGAGCACCGGCGTTGGCTGCCCGCGCGCGACGCGCCCCATGCGCCCGGCAGCGCCCACCGCATCCTGACCTACGACGCCTCCGCCGACCAGGCCGTCTGGGAGGAGCGCATCACCATCCGGCGCGGCGATCCGGTGCCGTGACCCGCCGCCTCACTTGCGGTTGCGCAGGCCACCGAACACCCAGAGCGGCGAGGCGGTCTTTTCGCGGATTTCCTTGGCATCGTACGCGGCGACGGCCAGGTCGTAATCGGTTGGTGGCCGGGGAATGCGAGTTCAGTGCGTGTTTTGAGCGAAGCGTAGTCGGAGCGCGGGCGTCCCCGCCCGCACAGAGAAAGGTCGCGCGCGATTCAGATGCGCGGCTCGGCACCCAAGCCATGGGGCGCTCAGTCTTTTGCACAAACGTTGTTGCAGGCGAGGACGCCCGCACCACGGTCTGCGGGCGAGGACGCCCGCGCTCCCGACTCGCCTGCCCCCCTTTTCACCAGAAACGCATGAACGTCGCGCATCCCTGCCACCAACCGATTACCGCGCATATTCCGATCAAAATTGACGAAGAGCGTATCGATATGATATTTGTTGTACCAAAAGGAGATCGATATGAGCACGGTCCTGGTGTCGCCTAAGTTCCAGATTGTCATTCCTCGGGAAATTCGCGAGAAAAACCGGATTACCTCAGGGCAGCGGTTGCAGATGATCAGCTTTGACGACCGCATCGAGTTGATCCCGGTACGCAAAATGAGCTGCACAAGGGGTTTCCTGAAAGGGTTTGACGGTGGGTTTACTCGTGATGAGGAGGATCGCGTATGACGGTCGTCGACACCTCAGGCTGGATCGAGTACTTTTTTGACGGAAAAAATGCCGCATCGTTCGCACACAAGATTGAAAACACGTCCAAGCTGATCGTTCCCGTCATTTGTCTTTACGAAGTCTTCAAGAAAGTCAATCTGGTTGCCGATGAAGCGAAGGCTCTTCAGGCCGTGGCCCAAATGAAACAGGGTCGGGTCGTTGACGTCACTGAACCTATCGCGCTGCAAGCTGCTCTAATCAGTATACGTCATCGCATTCCAATGGCAGACAGCCTTATTCTCGCAACAGCATGGGGGGAACAGGCGATGCTGTGGACTCAGGACGAACACTTCAAAGGTCTGCCGGGGGTCGAGTTTAAGAAACCCAAGGAATAGTCCATCCAGCACGCTCTGTAACTGGACGGTGCCCCGCCGCCTCACTTGCGGTTGCGCAGGCCGCCGAGCACCCAGAGCGGCGAGGCGGTTTTCTCGCGGGCCAGCCGAAAGTAGCCCTCCTTGGCGGTCTTGACATCCTCGACCGTCACAAACGCATGGGGGTTATGCGACTGGATGATCTGCATCAGCTCTTGCAGGTCCTTGCGCTTGGTTACGGTGAAGATCATCTTCAGCTTGCCGGACATGCCTTCGATATCGATCAGCGACGCGCCGAAGCCCGCCCCGCGCAGATGCGCGATCAGGTCGGAGGTGTCGAACTTCGGCACGATGCGCACCAGCACCGTGCCCAGCGAGAGCCGCTCATCCAGCCGGATGCCGATGTAGTTGCCCACGCCGAACCCCAGCCCGTACGCCAGGTAGCACACCGGGTTATCGATGTGGTTCATGATCTGCCGGATCGCCAACAGCCAGATGATCACCTCGAAGAAGCCGAGGATCGGCGCGTAGACGCGGTACCCCTTGGCCACGAAAATCACGCGCAGGGTACCGATGCTGACATCCAGGATGCGCGCGAAAAAGATCAGCAGCGGCACCACGCACCAGGCGAACACCCACGACTCCATGAACGCTTCACTTGCCATGACTGCATAGTGTACTGCATTCCCCGCCCGGGATTCAACGCCTGTCGGCAGGACGCGCATAATCGGTTGGTGGTCGGGGGGCGGCAAACGAACGCGAGATATGGCGGAAACGGGGCGGCACAGGCTGGTGTACCGACTTCAGTCGGCCTGGCCCGTACCCGCCGGGACACCAACAGGGCCCAGGATACCGCGCCTTCCGATTCTCCTCGCACGCACCTGCCACACCCACCAACCGATTACAGGACACGCATTCCCGTTTCACGGCCGGTTGGGGTTTCTGGTTCCGGCAGCCCCTCCCACCTCCCTCCTCCTTTCTCCCTTCTCCTTCCTCCCTTCTCCTTTCTCAGGGTCGCCGCATGTGCTACGATGACGGCATGCATGTGAAGTTCGTTTGTCTGCTCGGAGGTCTTGCCGCGCTGGCGCGCGCGGCACCGGTCACCTTCACGCACATGGCCGACGCCTCGGCGGGCGAAACCGCAGGCCACAACTTGATTGTCGTGGCGAATGACGAGGACAACCTGCTGCGCGTCTACCGTCTGCCGGACGGCGGCGCGCCGGTCACGGCCTGGGATCTCGCCCCGCACATGGCGCTTGCGAAAAAATCGCCCGAGATGGACATCGAGGGCTCGGCCCGCATCGGCGACACGATCTACTGGATCACCTCGCACGCCCCCAACAAGACCGGCAAGGCGCGTCCCAACCGCAGGCGCTTCTTCGCGACGCGCGTCCGCGAAGAGAAGGGCCTGCCGCGCTTTGAACCGGTCGGCCGGCCGGTGACCGCGCTGCTGGACGCGCTAGACCGCGACCCGCGCTACGCGGCTTTCGGCCTGGCCGCCGCCGCGTTCAAACCGCCCAAGACGCCGGGCAGCCTCAACATCGAGGCGCTCTGCGAGACTGAAGGCGGCGGGCTGCTGATCGGCTTCCGCTCGCCGCTGCCCGGCGGCACCGCGCTGATCGCCCCGCTCGACAATCCGGCTGAGACGGTCAACGGCCAGCCGCCGCGCTTCGGCGCGCCGGTGCTGCTGGATCTCGGCGGCAACGGCATCCGCGCCATGATCCGCACCGCAGACGGCTTTCTCATCCTGTCTGGCTCGGCGCTGAGCGGCGGCGAGGCGCGCCTCTACGCATGGGGCGGACGGAACGATACGCCGCCTGCCCCGCGCCCCGTCCGCTTCCCGGCCGACACCACGCCCGAAGGCCTGATCACGGTCGAGCGCGGCGGTGCCGCCGATGTCCTGGTGCTCAGCGACGACGGCACGCGGCCGGTGGACGGACAGCCGGCCAAGACCCATCCCGATCCCGCCCGCCGCGCCTTCCGCGGCTTTCTGCTGAGCACGCTCACACAAGGAGAAAACCCATGACCCTGTGCAAAATCATCGGCTGCGTACTGCTGGCGGCCGCCGCCCGCGCCGCCGACTCCCTGCTGCAGCCGGACGACCGCATCGTGTTTGTCGGCGACAGCATCACCGCGCAAGGCGTGGGCAATCCGAACGGCTACTACCACCTGTTCACCAACGCCCTGCACGCGGCGCATCCGGCGGCGCGCCATGAGGCGGTCGGCCTGGGCTTCTCCGGGCACACCGTCTACAGTTGGGTCGACAGCATTGAACCCGACAGCCGCACGCGGCGCGTGCCGGCCAACACCGGCGGATTCGAGGTCCAGGCCGCCTTCGCCCGGCCGGCCGGCGTCGTCGTCATCCTGCTCGGCATGAACGACATCCTCTGCCCCACGGTGCGCGACAACGATGCTTCGCTGCTCGCCTGGAAAGAGAAGTACCGCGCGCTGGTCCGCGCCATCCGCGCCCGCGTCACGCCGCGCGTGACGGTGCTCTGCGAAATCACGCCTCTCACCGAAGATCCGCGCTCGCCCAAAAACCGGGTGCGCGACCGCATGACCCGTATGACCGCGGACCTCGCGGCCGAGGAATCCTGCGTGACCGCCGCGACCGGCGCCGCGCTGTTTGACGTGATCGGCCGTTGCCGCCGCGCGCGTCAGGACTACCACGTCATTCCGGATACCGTCCATCCGCAGCAGCCGCTCGGCCACCTCGCGATCGCGCGCGCCATGGCCGCCGCGCTGCGCGACGACGCGCTGACGGCCGCCCTGGATGCCGCGCTCGACGCGCGCATCGCCGCGCTGACGCCGGCCGAACCGGGCGTGACCGTCTGGTTCAAGCCGCAGCCCGGCTGTGCGGCGAACGGCGAAGAACAGCAGTACACGCTCGACTGCCACTGGCGGCCCGGCTCGCCGCCGGCGGCCGCCGAGGCGCGCTTCGCGCTGGAACTGCCTAAGGGCTGGCGCGCCGAGTGCGCGTCGCAGCGCGGCGACGCGGCGACCTTCACCCTCTGGGGCGCGCCCGCGCGGCTGCAGACGCCGGTGACCGTCACGGCCGATGCCGGCGGCAAGACCTACCGGCAGACACTGCAGATCCCCGCCCCGTGGCGCGTGATGTGCGGGCCCGACAACGGCGGTGCGTGGGGCGCGGGGCGGGGCTACCGTCCGGCCGACAGCGTTCCCGTCATGGAGGCGGCGCTGATCGCCGGCACGCTCGACGCGCAGCCGTTCACACACGGCGGACATGCCACCACCTGGCAGATCAATACGTCCTGCGTGGACTACACGGCCGGCGACGATCCGAACACCGTCGCGCCTTACAGCCTGACCTTCGGCGGCGACAACGACGTGCTCTACGCCGTGCGCTGGGTGCACAGCGCCAAGGCGCGGCCGGTCCGCATCCAGCTCTCGCACCGGACGTTCTCTGCGACCCTCGGCTTTGTGGTCTGGCTGAATGGCGAACGGGTCATGACCGACGGCCTCAACCGGTCCGGCAAAAACCGCGCGGCCGCGCCGGCCGCACTGCGTGCGGGCTGGAACCGCCTGCTGGTCCGGAACGACCACCTGCAGTGGCAGCGGCAGTTCGCCTGCGCGCTGCTGCCGGCGGACGGCGACACGCTGGACGACTTGCGCTACGCCGTGATGCCGCCGCCCGCAGTCGAATGAGCAGTTGGGGCCATCAAAATCGGGATCGAAATCGAGAAATGGAGGGTAAAGCCAATGGGCCCCGGACACGTGAAACGGAAGGCGTGAGATCAGGGTGCCCTGTTGGTGTCCCGGCTTAAGCCAGCTTTTGCGGGCCAGGCCGACTGAAGTCGGTACACCAGCCGGTGCCGCCCCGTTTCCGCCATTTCTCGCGTTCGTTCGTCTGCCGCACCCGACCACCAACCGACCGCCAACAACGCGGTGGAGGCACCATCATCCCAGCAGATCGAGAGGGCTTTTCGGGGGCGAGCGAAGTCCCTTAGCCACATGCGTGTAGAACCTGCGCGCCCAGTCCAGATAAGTCTGCTCCGTGCGGTAGGAATAGTGCCGGACCCACCCGACCATGTAGCGGCCGTGTTTCTCATCGGCCAACCGGTTCTTCAACAGGTGATCCGCAAACGCCGCCAAGAGCCTTTCCCGTTCCTGATCCGCCATGCCTGACCTCCTGCCTAACTCCGAAAACATCAGGCTGAACGACCATCTGCAAACACTGGACAGATGGGCGGAGGTTGTTAAAAAAGCGGAAGAGAAATATCTGCCGACCTTCTATCGGAATCCGGCAAAATACGAAAAATCACTCTCGAAGTTCAAAGCCATCACACTTGTCCTGACATTCAAGGAAGACTTGAAATGCGGATACAACATGGAGCTTGTGCGTTCGGGTGCCATGCAGGATTGGAAAAGCAATAATGAAAATGCCACTGTCACGTTGCTGAAGTGCATAGGACAGACTGCGCGCATGCTCAACCGACTGACAAAATAGGTATCGCCGAACCATCGGCGGTATCGTGCATCGCTACGAGCCGCCTCACCTCTGGCGTTTGGCCAGTGAGCGAGAAAAAATGAAAAAATCGGGTTGACGCCACCACGGTCAAAGGGTAATACTATTGGTATGAAAACGGCTGTATCCATTCCAGAAGACGTATTCGAGCAGGGCGAGCGCCTTGCCCGCCGCCTGCGCGTGACGCGTAGCCGGTTATACGCACGCGCACTGGCTGACTTCGTGGTGCAGCACGAAGACGACAAAATCACTTCCGCGATGAACGAAGTTCTACGGGAGGTTGGGGTGGAGGCAGACGTATTCACACGGAGGGCCGCTCGTCAGGCGTTGCGGCGCGTCGAATGGTAATTAGCCAAGGTGATGTGTGCTGGGCTGATCTCGAAGAGCCAACCGGCTCATCTCCCGGCTTCAGGCGTCCGGTTCTGGTGGTTCAGTGTGACGCCGTCAACAGAAGCCGTATCGGGACGGTTGTCTGCGTCCCCCTTACAAGTAACACCAAATGGGCTTCAGCCCCCGGCAATGTGTTGCTGAAGTCATCGGCAACCGGTCTTACGAAGGATTCTGTTGCGAATGTTTCCTTAATCGTTACCTTAGACCGAAGCCAACTCACGGAGCGAGTGGGCTGCCTTTCAGCTCGACATGTGACCGCCGTCATAAATGGGATCGATGTGATTCTTGGACGATGAGATCACCGAACCAAGCGGTGGAGGCGACGGGATATTGCCGCCTCACCGCTCGACGTTGGCGACTAAGTGCGCCGAACCGAGAGCACCGTTACCGTCACGGGGCGGTGTAGGGCGCGGTCACCCGGTAGAAGCGCTGTGTCAGCGACGACACGCTGTTGGTCTGTTCGTAGGGCGGCCCCGGAACGGCGTGGCCCCAGGTGGTCCACGTCATGCCGGTGGAAAGCGCATTGACATACTGCGTTTCGTACACGGTGGGGCTCTGTCCGTTCCAACGGATCACGACCGTGGCGTTGCTGGCGGCGTGAACCATGTTGGTGATGGCGATGCCGCCGATCGGCGCGGGCTGATAAACCGTGAAGCGGTAATCCTCCACCTCGCCGTCCGCGGCCAGCCCGAAGGGCAGCAGCGCAGCGGCGCTGCTGAAGCGGAAGCGCGCGAAGGTGTCGCCCAGCGCGGCGCCAGTCGGGACGGCGATGACCAGAGCGTTGGTGCCGGACGCCAACGCGCTGTCTGCGACAATCTGATCGGCGGGATCTGCCCAGGAACCGTTTTGGTTGAAATCGATCCAGGCGTTGAGCAGGCCGCCGGCCGAGGCCACCACGCGGAACGTGGCGTTGGAGCCGCGCACCAGCGCGCCGACCAGCGCGACGCCATCCTCATCGTCACCGCCCGTTGCGTCATCGCCCTGCGCCAGCGGCCCCGGCAGTCCGTCCGGCTCCGCATCAGGCGCCACCGCTCCCAGGTAAAGCGCGGACGGCATGGCGTGGCGCGCGCCGTCGTTGATGAGCAGCGTCCGATACGGTTTGTCCGGCGCGTCACCGAAATCCAAGAGCTGGATCATGACTGTCACATCCTCCACCTCGCCGTCCTCCAGCAGGCCGGTGTACGCGATCGGCGTTTGCAGCGTGGTGAACCGGAAGCGCGCCATCCGCACGCCCGGCCCGAGACCGGCGGGCACCGAGAAGCCCAGCGAATTGAGTCCGCCGTTCATGGGGGCGACCGTGAGGATCTGCTCGTTGGCGTCGGCCCAACTGCCGTTGCCGTTGAAGTCGATCCAGGCCGACAGAAAGCCGGGCACCGAGCACTGCGCGTCGAGCGAGGCTCCGTAACCCGATATCAGCGGCGTGGTGAAGGCAATGCCGTCCTCGTCGTCGATGCCCGCAACGTCGTCGCCGGTGGCGGTCGCGTCCGGCTGGCCGTCCGACTCGCCGTCGATGCCCGCGCCGAGAAAGACACTCGGGACGATCACGTGGCGCGCGCCGTCGTTGGCCAGCAGGGTCGGGAACGGCGCGTCCGGCGCGTCGCCGAAATCCAGATCGCGGTCAAAGAAGACCGAGACGTCAGAAGCGTAGACGTACTCTGGCGGCGGCTCCTGGTATTGACCGGGCGGCGCGCCGATGAAGGTGCCGTAATCCACCAACAGCGTGTCGAGCCAGTGGCTGATCTTGAGGGAATTATGGCGATTGTAAAAGATGTCGAAGCAGCTCCGAGTGGCTGTTGGAGGCGGCATTCACCGGATACGGCGAAGGCAGGGTGTTCTGCACCGTGGCCTGCACCGAAAAGGCGACGATGTTCGAGGCGGGGGTACCGTCAAACGTGATCGACACCACCATGCCTTTGATGGAATGTGTGACGTCGTCATCATGATACTCCCACTCTTGGACATGGAACTTGCCGGTTGCGGGGTCGTTGAACCATTGACCCTGGAGCGCCAGCGAATCCCAGGTCGGGCCGCACGGCGTCTGAAACAGAAACGTGCTTGAGCGGATGGGCCGCGCAGGCCCTGCCAGCCCGATGCCGGCCGCCGCAAGCCAGAGACACATCGACAAAAGAAGAGCCTTCATGGCCGTCTCTTTTTTTCATGGTGTTGAGGATGTAACGTTGAGGGTGCGGCGCATCGGCCGCTGTTTAAAACCGGCAACCGGGCTCTGGCGCGGTCGCCTGATGAGGGTACGTGTCTTCTCTCCTGTCCGGTCACAGACCGACAACATGTTTTCCTTTTTTGTGATAGTTTCGCCCCGTTCTCTGGGTTCCGTCAATACAATTCGCATCTATTTTCCCGTGCGCCGCGTGCTTGCTGACAACCGCCGCCGGTTTGTGTTATGGTGTACCCCTCAGACGAGGTGACTGTGGCAGAAGCATTAGGAAACAACGTTTACGCGCATATCACGAAGAAGCTGGTGACCGGCGAACTGGTCGCGGGGCAGAAGCTCTCCGAGCAAACCCTCGCGGCCGAGTGCGGCACCAGCCGCACGCCCGTGCGAGAGGCGATCCGCCGCCTGACCCAAGAGGGGGTGCTCTACCAGATCCCGTCGACCGGCACCTTCGTGGCCCGGCTCGACCGCCGCCACCTGCTGGACGCGTATGAGATGCGCATGGTGATCGAGTGCCACGCCATCCGGCAGGCGGTGCGGCTGCTGACCAAGGAGACGCGTCAGGAACTGCGCCGCCTGTGCGACGACATGCACGCCATCGTCGTGGCGCTGCGCCGGAAAAAGGGGACGCTTCTTGAGGACAAGGCGCTCGTGACCTTCCTGAAGGACGACCTGACCTTCCACCTGCTGATCCTGCAGGCGGCCGGCAACCGGCTCGCGATCCAGATCGTGACCAGTGCCTATCAGCGCAACCAGTTCTTCGGGCACCATAGCCACCGCCGTGACCTGCAGCACCTCGCTTGGGTCTGGCGCCACCACGCCAAGATCGAGCGCGCCCTGCGCCAGGGTGACGCGGAGAAGGCCGAACGCTGGCTGCGCGCCCACATCGCCCGCAGCCAAGCTGACGCCCTTGCCGCGTTCGACCGTGCGGCCGCCAGCGCGGCCGACAGCGGTCGCGATCCGGTCGACGACGCCCTCGCCCGCCTGACAAGCCGCTTCGCCTGATCATTAACCGCCTGATTTTTTCTCGGCCCCCCTTGACAGCCGGACGGTTTTTTAGTTTTATGCCGGTATACCGGTAACGGATACCCGGTGTCCAATACAGAGACGGCGACAACAGGAGAAGGCGATGACGAACACAATCGGCGGCTTTACGGGGCGGTTCTGCGGTTCATCCTTATGTCGGCGCGTGACGCCCGGCGCTCGAAGGGTCCTGTTCGGCACGTTCTGCCTCTCGGCGGCGTGCACGGTGACGGCCGCGACTGTTCTTTCGTTTGACAGGCTTTCTGACAACCATGTCTCAACTACCGGCCGCGTCAGCACCCTCGACTTCACCATTGAAAGCTGGGTGCGTCAGACAGTGGCAGACACCGAGAATCAGATTTACGCACAGGACAACGGCAGCACCGGTCGAATCTTTTTCTCGATCTGGGGCGGCCGGCCGACCCTCCAGGTCTCCGGCACCCGGCAATACGCTGCCACCAACCTGACCTTGAACGCGTGGCACCATTTCGCCGCGACGCGGGACACCGCCGGCTATGTGCGCATGTATCTGGACGGCCAGCTTGTTCACGGCCCGGCCTACTACAACAAAGACCTGCCTGCGACGAGCGCCAACACGCTGACCTCCATCGGCCTGCTCCTACGCGCCAAGAACGGTTTCCGTGGTGACCTCGCGGAACTGCGGCTCTGGAACATCGAACGTACCCAGTTGGAGATCCAGAGCGACATGAACCGCCGGGCGGCCGGTTCCGAAATCGGGCTCGTCCACTGCTGGCCGCTCGATGAGGGCAGCGGCACGACGGCCTTTGACCGCGCGGGCAGTGCCGACGGCCTGATCACCGGTGCCGCCTGGTCAACCCGCCCCGATCTGCCGATCGTGTCGGATCTGCCCAGCGGCTCCTGGATCTCAGCCGCCGGCGGCGACTGGGCCACGGCCGCCAACTGGCTCGACAGTCTCCCGGCGCAGGGCGTCGGCGCCACTGCCTATTTCACCAACCAGCCGCCCGCGGCGATCACCGTCCACAACAACATGGCCGGCCTTGCACTTGGCACCCTGGCGGTGAACGGTTACCACAGCCACACCTTCACCGGCAACACGATCACCCTGACGAATGCAACGGGCAGCGCCGCGATCAGCACCGACAGCGGCGCGCACACACTCGCCCTGCAGCTCGCCACCACCGCCAGCGGCCTGAGCATCGCCACTCTCGCGCCGGGTGCTTTCACCGTCGGCGGCGTCATCAGCGGCAGCGGCGCGCTCGCCGTCAACCCCGCCGGCAGCGGCGGCGGCACGGTCACGCTCGCGGCCGCCAACACCTTCGCCGCACCCCTCACGCTCGGGTGCGGCACGCTGGCCGTAGCGCTGCTGGCCGACGGCGGGCAGCCCAGTGCGATCGGCGCCGCCTCCGGCGATCCCGCAAACCTGATCCTCGGCCCGGGCACGCTCCGCTACACCGGCCCCGCCGTGACCATCGACCGCGGCCTCACCGCAAACGCCGGCGTGCGCAAAGCCGCCCTCCTCTCCGTCGACACGTCCCTGACGCTCACCGGGCCCATCACCAACGCCGCCGGCGCCTTGATAAAAACCGGTCCCGGCACGCTGATTTACGCCTCGCCCGCCGCTTCGCTGATCGGCCGCCAACAGTCCGCCGGCATCACCACCCAAGCCCCCTATCCCGCGAACGGCGACGCGCCCGCCAACGGGTTCGGCTGCTTCACCGTCGCAGGTGGAAAAGTCATTCTCGGCGCGCATCCCGCTCAGACCAACCTGTTCCAGGAGGAGGTTACGGTAGGGGCGTACACCACCGACCAGGCCGGGCAGGAGGTCACCGCCGAGCTTGAATGTGTCGGCGGCTACCACCGCTTCAACAACTACCTCGACATCGGATATTACAACGGCACCTCCGTCACGGCACCGACCCCGCTCCAGCCGACCCTCACCGTTTCGGGCGGTACCATATCCGCCGACAAGCTCATCATCGCCTTCGGTTACCACACCAACCAGAACACCCATGCCGTTCTTAACATCTCGGGCGGCACCATGACCGTGGACAACGAGATCCGTTTCGGCGACCAGCGCGGCGACCCCGACTCACCCATGCTCGCCACGATCAACCTCAGCGGCGGCGAATTCCGGCATGTGTCGACAACCGCCGGACTTCGCATGGGATGGCGGTTCCCGGCGGCCGACGCCGCGCTCAATATCACCGGCGGCCTCTTCGAAGAATATGCCGATGTGATGATGGCCCAGAACGGGAACACCTCGACGCTCTATCTGGGCGGCGGCATTCTCCGCATGCGGAACATTACCCATAACAGCGTCACCGGCACCTCACGGCTCACCTTCGACGGCGGCGTCCTCCAGCCGCGCGCGGCAGGCTATACCCTGCGCGGTCTCAGTACCGCTCATGTCTCGACCGGCGGCGCGCGCATCGACACTTCGCTCGCTCCCTACACGATCACCCAAGATCTGCTGCATGATCCTCTCGGCGCAACGCCCGACGGCGGCCTTGTCAAAACCGGTGCCCACCCGCTCACGCTGGCCTTTACCAACGCCACCTATTCCGGCACCACCGCTGTCCAGGAAGGCGAGCTGCGCATCGGCGGCAACGGCACGCAGACCGTCGCCGTCGCCGCCCTTACGGTTGCTTCGGGCGCGGCCGTCGGCTTCACCTTCACGGCCGACGGATCGTCCAACGACCGCCTGTATGTGGCCGCCTCCCCGGCCTTCGCGGCGGGAAGTCTCGTCGCGCTCACCCTCGCCGGCACGGAACTGCCTTTCACGAAAAACGGCACCTACACGCTGCTCACCTACAGCGCCGCCGATTCCGCCGTGTCAGGCCTCGCCTGCGCCGCTCCCGCGCCCGGTAAAACCTACGCCTTCGCCGCCTCGGCCGGCGCGGTCACCGTCACGATCGGCGACGGTGATGCGGTCTGGGGCACCGATGCGGACGGCGCGTGGTCGACGGCGGCCAACTGGACCGCCGCGCCGCTTCCCGGCGGCCCCGCGCGTTTCGACGATGTCATCACCGCCCCGCGGACCGTAACCACAGCCGGCCAAACCGCAAGCGGCCTCTTCTTCAACAACGCCAACACCTACACCCTCGGCGGCAGCGGGCTGACGCTCAGCAGCGGCGCGACCCTCGCCGTCGAGCAAGGCGCGCATGCCGTGGAGGCCCCGCTCACGCTGGCCGACAGCGCCGCCGTCACGCTCGCTCCGGGCAGTGCCCTCACGCTGGGCCCCCTCGTCGGCACCACGCTCACCGCGCAGGGCAACGGCACGCTCACGCTGGCCGCCGCGCCTGCTCTCGCCGCGATCGCGCTCGACGTGCCCGCACTCAACCTCGGCGGCTCGTTCACGGTCGCGAGTCCCGTCGCCCTAGCGCGCACGACGACGGTCGCGCCGGCCGACAACGCCGCCGCGTCCCTCTCAGGCACGCTCTCGGGCAACGCCGGCCTGACCAAAAGCGGTGCCAGCACCCTCACGCTCTCCGGCCTCAACACCTACAGCGGCGCCACACGCATCGACAACGGCACGCTCACCGCCGCCTCGCTCGCCGACGGCGGCCAGCCGAGCGCCATCGGCGCGGCCGGCGGCAGCGCCGCTGACCTCGTGATCGGCCCCGGCACGTTCCGGTACAGCGGCCCCGGCATGGCCGTCCAGCGCGGCCTGACCCTCGCCGCGCCCCAGAACCGCGCCGCGATCATCCGCATCGAAGAAGCTTCTGACCTCACCCTCACCGGCCCAATCGCCAGCACATCCGGCGCGTTTATCAAGACAGGCCCGGGCACGCTCCGGCTCGCCCAGCCGAATGGTGCCAACAAGCTGATGACGCACGGCAGCCCCAACGAGACCGCCCGGCTGAACATCGGCCCCAACGGCGAAAGCCCGACGCAGGGGTTCTCCGGCGTGTCGGTGGTCGACGGCACGCTCACCCTCGGCGCCCCCGGGCAGACGAACACGCTCTCGCGCATTTTCGTCGGCCTCTTCAGTTCCGACCTCCCCGGCGGCGAAACCGCGGGCGAACTGGTGATCACCGACGGCATCCTCAATCTGAACGGCACCCTGCTGGCTGTCGGCCGCAACAACGGCACCGCAACCACCGCTCCCGGCGGGCTCGCCTCGCGCCTGACCGTGAGCGGCGGCCTCATCACCAACGCCAACCACCTCTCGCTGGGCTACCAGAATGCAGGCCTCAGCGGCTACAATGCCCGTCCCGTCATGGAGATGTCCGGCGGCACTGTCGTGATCAACAACTTTTTCATCTCCGAATCCTCCGGCGCGAAATCCACCGTCACCCTCACCGGCGGCACCGTGCGCGCGCTCGTCAGCGCCCGCTTCGCGATGGCCGCGAACACCGAGGCGCTCTTCACCCTCGATGGCGACGCGCTCTTCGAGACCGTCGGCGCGTTCGACACGCAACTGGGATACAACAACTCCGCCACCGCCGTCGCCACGCTGCGCCTCAACGGCGGCACGCTCAGCACGCGCAACATCGTCAAGGCCGCCAGCGCGCAAGGCACGCTCTCATGGAATGGCGGCACGCTCAGGCCACACACGGCCGGGCAGACCCTCCAGAACCTGACCGCCGTCCAGATGTCCACCAACGGCGCGGTGATCGACACCTCGCTCGCCGCCTACACGGTCGCGCAAGATCTCCTCACCGATCCGGCGCTCGCCGGCGCGGCAGACGGCGGTCTGCTCAAGCTCGGCGCGCACGCGCTCGGCCTCACCGGCTCCGGCAACACATTCCGCGGCCCCGTCCGTGTGAACGCCGGCCTGCTCCGCGCGCGTCTCGGCGGCACCAACGATCTCGCCGTCGCCGAGGGCGCGGCCTTCGACGCCTTGGGCGAACGCTGCACGGTCGGCGCTCTGACCGGCACCGGCACGCTCAGCAACGGCGTGATCGCGGTCGTCGGCACGCTCGACCCCGGCACCAACGGCGCGCCTGCCGGCGCCGCGATGACCGTGCAGCATCTCGCCTTGACAGAGGGCGCCGTCGTCGCCTGCCCGTGGAGCACCAACAGCCTCGGCCAGATCACCTGCGACCGCGTGACCGTGACCGGCTCGCTGACCGTCGAAGGCCCCGGCCGCTTCGACCTTGGCCGTACGGAGGCGGCGCCGATCCCGATGCCCTTCAGCCAGACCGTCATGACCTACGGATCGTTCTCGGGCACTTTCGCCGGCTGGAAGGCGGTCAACACCGGCCTGCCCGAGGGCAAGGCCACCACAACCCTGGTCGAAACGGCCGCCGGCCAGGTCACGCTGCATGTGCGTTACAGCGGCACCCTCCTGTTGGTACAATAGGTCATCCGTAACCCCGGTTGCGCCACCCACGCAAAGGACACCATGAAAAACAGGCCCTTCCTCACTCGCCCGCTGGCGCTCCTCCTGTTCCCGGCCGCCCTCCTCGCCGCCGCGCCGGAGGCGCGCTTCGCGGCGATGTCGCCGGAGGAGATCCGCGCATATGAACGCGACACCCTGCAACGCGTCGCCGATCTCTCGCTGATCCCGCCTGTCATCAACACCGCCCCCCTGCCGAAGTACGATTACGACCGGCTGGATTACGGCATGACCATCGGCATCGCGCGCACCCCGCGCGGCCGCCTGTGGGCCGTCTGGGTGGGCGGTGAGGACGGCCCCAAAGCCTTCATGGTGGGCGCGACAAGCGATGACGACGGCGCGACCTGGTCCAAGCCGCGCTTCGCGGTGGACAGCCAGGCCCCGCACCTGCCGCTCCCGCGCAGCGTGATTGTCGGCAACATCTGGACCGCGCCGGACGGACGCCTCTGGTTCTTTTTTGACCAGACCATGAACCACTACGACGGGCGCCAAGGCGTTTGGGTGTCGGTCTGCGACAACCCGGACGCCGAGAAGCCCGCGTGGTCGGCACCCACGCGCATCTGGCACGGCGCGGTCCTCAACAAGCCCACGATCCTCGCCAACGGCGAATGGCTGCTGCCTGTCGAATTTCCCGCTTTCGCCGGCAACGGCCCGATGCGCTTCGCCAACACCGAGCTGGAGCCGCTGCGCGGCGCCAACGTCCTCGTCTCGGCGGATCAAGGCCAGACCTGGACGCGGCGCGGCTGCGTGCGGTTCCCTAAGCCCAACTGGGATGAACACATGTTTGTGGAACTCAAAGACGGCCGCATCTGGATGCTGGCGCGCACCAGCGGCGACGTCATGCAGAGCTTCTCGCGGGACGGCGGCAGAACGTGGTCCGCGCCCGAACCCGCACCCTTCAAACACCCTGTGGCGCGCTTTCATATCCGCCGCCTCGCCTCGGGCCGCATCCTGCTGATTAAACACGGACGAACCATCGACACCCATGAAGGACGCTCGCTGCTCACCGCCTGGCTCTCGGAAGACGAGGGGCAGACGTGGTCCGGCGGCCTGATGCTTGACGAGCGCAAAGGCATCTCCTATCCCGACGGGTTCCA
>Ga0265294_10002725_pt1 | contig 23010 bp, 23 predicted proteins | sample MunlanPumphouse3_FD_192504 | JGI IMG/M metagenome (GOLD analysis project Ga0265294, IMG submission 192504) | Groundwater microbial communities from a municipal landfill in Southern Ontario, Canada - Pumphouse #3 | ecosystem: Environmental > Aquatic > Deep subsurface > Groundwater | place... | reverse complement strand
AATCCACTGGTTATGTTTGTCACTTTTCCCGAAAAGGCTGCCAATATCTACCATTCTCTTCTCCTCAGTATTATGGTTAGAATATTTCAGCCATGTGACTATAAAGACTATCCTGGAAATATATGTGCCAAAAGCGTTTGACTTAATAGGACAAGACACAATAGAAATACTATGGATTCTAGTGAGGCTGGCAAAAAACTGCGTGATGCACAGGATTTACCGTATGATCCGGATACTCTCCGAAGAATAAATGAACATCCCTGTTTCAGTCAGGATGCACGTCATTTATTCGGGCGGTGTCATGTGGCCGTCGCTCCGAAGTGTAATATTCAGTGTAATTACTGTGTCAGGGATTTTGATTGTGTGAATGAGTCACGTCCCGGCGTTACGAGTATGATTCTCTCGCCCGGTGAGGCTATGGGGAGAATCGATGAGGTCATGGCCCGGATGAAGCACATTAAGGTTGTGGGTATTGCGGGACCTGGTGACCCGCTCGCAAACGAGGAGACGTTTGAGACGCTCAGGCTTGTTCATGAAAAATATCCGGAGACAATCCTCTGCATAAGTACAAATGGTATGCTTCTTCCGGATAAAATCGATCTTCTGGAAAAGTATGGTGTCAGAAATATCACCGTTACGATGAATGCGATTGATCCGGCTATCGGCGAAAAGATATACTCATTTGCTGAGTACGGCGGAAAGCGATATCATGGTCGTGAGGCCGCAGAGCTTCTTTTGAAGCATCAACTTGCGGGTATTGAAGAGGCGGTAAAACGCAAGATGCTGGTCAAGATTAATACGGTATATATTCCGGGCGTAAATGATGAACATATTCTGGAGATTGCCAAAAAGGTTGGAGCAATGGGCGTGTTCAATTTCAATATCATCCCGCTTATTCCCCAGTATAAATTCAAGGATGTCATCCCACCAACACCGGCAGATAAGGCACGGATGCACGAACTTTGTGCTCCGTATGTCCGCCAGATGCGTCACTGTCAGAGATGCAGGGCTGATGCAGTGGGTATTCTGGGCAATGATGTCCAGAACGAGTTAGGATGCTGCGGAAAAGGCGACGGGTCCGGAAAAGGTTGCAGCGGCGGAGAACTTTAGTTCTCTTTGTAAGCCTCCAGCTTTTCCCGGTTGAGGAACCTAAAGGCTCCCGCCTTAGCCGAGCAGGTTTATGGATTACCAAATGTGCGACCGTGAGGAGTATTTACTTCCTTAATGATTGAGAGAGGATTACTTCTCTTTAAATCAATCCCTTGTTTTTGCTCGTTATGCAGTTGGCTGACTTTCTCTACCCCAACAATTATACCCTGTACCTGCCAATAAATAATCACCTTACATACATCCGTCCCACGCTTCACAGGTTTGACGGACAAAAATGGTCGGATGGGGAATTCGGAAACCTTCCCATCATACAACAATGATATCACAAATATCGGATGAGCCCAAGGCAACGGAAAATGTTGTCAGGCTCTCTACACTCTCGGGTATATTCTATCCAAAAAATGGGACTGAGCTGGAAAAAATAATTTCCGCTTTTTACGCATCTACGGTTACGTCTGTTTCAAGTCCATATGGTATACTTGTACCTCACGCAGGGTATGTCTACTCCGGAGCAGCGGCCGCATGCGGGTATGCAAGAATCCCGCCGGAGTTCGCCGGGACCTTTATTGTCATCGGTCCAAGCCATGTAGGATTTACAACTTGCACCTCTGACCTGATCTGGGAAACCCCGCTTGGGCCTGTCCCTCCTGATGCCGAGTTCGTCACCGCTCTTCGTGAGTTCATCCCGGTGCGGAACGATTTTGTCAGAACCAGGGAGAACTCGCTTGAAGTTCAGATGCCGTTCATTCGTCTCCGGTTCCCCGGAGCAAAAGTTGTCCCGATTCTTATGGGAGACCAGTCATTTGAAGGTGCGGCACGTCTTGCGAACGGGGTTATATCAGCCGCTGAAAAAACCGGAACCCGCCCCGTTATCATTGCATCAGGCGATTGTTCCCATTATGTACCGGCAAAGAAAGCCAGACATGATGATTTAACCGTCCTTGCCGCCATTAAAAGCCTTGACACCTCGGCATTTTATGATGCTCTCTTTGAAATACAGCCATCAATGTGCGGATACGGCTGTATTGCCGCGATGGCAGAAATCTGCAAATCGTTCGGCGCAAAAGAGGCACGTGTTCTTTTGTATACTACATCCGGCGATGTCTCCGGCGATCAGAATGAAGTCGTAGGATATGCCGCAATGGAGGTCGTCTGAATGGCGACCTGGAGCGCCCCCGGCAAGGTCTTCCTCTTTGGCGAACATGCAGTAGTATACGGTAAGCCCGGCATTGCGATGGCAATCAAGCCCCGTGTCCAGGTTACTGTCCGCCACTCAAGATATTTTCAGAAACCGAACTCTCCCTACATCGCTGAGTGTTTCAAACTCACTGACGTAAAAGGCAGTGTGTATGTCAAATCCCAGCTTCCAAGTGCATCGGGACTTGGCTCTTCAGCGGCAGTGACCGTAGCCACGCTTTTTGCCATTAATGATGAGTTTGAACTCGGCTATAGTCGGGAAGAAGTTGCCAACCTTGCCTTTGACGTGGAAAAACTAACTCAGGGCGGGCGGGCAAGTGCAACCGACACATATGTGTCGACGTTCGGCGGCATGGTTTTCATTAGAGGTAACGAAAAGCGCCGGCTTATTCCGCCTCAGAACTTCTCGATTGTAATCGGGAACTCGCTTATAGCTCACAACACCGGGGAGATGGTGGGTCGGGTTGCCGACCTCCTGCAGCACTCTCCAATCGTTGCGAACGGCATTATAGAGGCTATCGGCGGAGTGACCATGGAAGCCATGCACAATCTGGAAAACCCGAAAGAGCTGGGTGTCCTTATGAACCGGAACCATGCCCTGCTTGATGCTATTGGTGTGGGTCACCCGGCATTGTCTCATCTTGTCCTTGCTGCACGTGCTGCGGGGGCATACGGAGCAAAACTATCCGGAGCAGGCGGAGGTGGATGTATCTGGGCATTATGCTCGAAAGGGACCCGGAATCGGGTAATCAGTGCAATAGAAGACTGCGAAGCCCGCCCGATAACCACATCCATTGATACTGAAGGCGCACGGAGGGAGAAGGATGAATGAGCTCGTAATCATCAAACTCGGCGGCAGTATTGTCACAAAAAAATTCGAGAACGGCGTCATTGACTACTCACGAATCCGCATGCTTGCAGAGCAGATTGCCCCGTATGCCGGGAGCACACCGCTCATCATCGTTCACGGGGCTGGATCATGCGGACACCCGGAGGCAAAAGCCTATGATATCCCCGGCGGCGTCACAAAAGAAAATGCCGAAGGTATATATGTGACTCACGAGGCGGTATCCGGTCTCAATCATTCAGTAATTGCCGTCCTTCGTGAATCAGGCATCGAAGCAGTATCACTATCTCCCTTCGGGTCCTGTCTTGCGGAAAACGGGCGCCTTGTTTCTGCTGGGATTTCGCAGATTAAAGCGATGCTCTCCCTTGGAATTGTTCCCGTCCTGCATGGCGATGTGGTCATGGACACAAAACGCGGTGCCTGCATAATATCAGGCGACCAGATCATACCATACCTCGCTGTCCGTCTCGGTGCAAAACGTATCGGGTTGGCAACTGATGTAGGTGGTGTTCTTTCAAACGGCGAAATCGTCCCGGAGATAACCCGCGAAAATGTCGCTGATATCAATCTTGGAGGTTCCTCGAATACCGACATAACCGGTGGTATGCGTGGAAAAATCAACGAACTCCTTCTCCTTGCAGATGATGGAATCGACTCGCACATCTTTGCTGCAAATCGCCTGGCAGACTTCCTTGCCGGGAAAAACTGCGGAACCATGGTGAGAAAATGACCGGAGATGCACGCACATCATCACGAAAACTCGATCATCTGCGTATTTGCAGCGAAATGAACATAACTGCGGGCAGTCCCGGCTTTGAAGACGTCAGACTTGTACACAATGCATTACCTGAATGCAACCTTGATACAATCGATTTGTCGGTGAACTTCCTTGGAAGAAAACTAGGATCGCCGCTCTATATATCCGCAATGACCGGCGGTCATCCGGATACGAAAGAAGTCAACCGTGTGCTCGGGTGCGCCGCAGAAAAGTACGGTCTTGTCATGGGTGTAGGTTCACAGCGTGCGGCGCTGGAAAATCCGGAACATGCCGACAGTTTCAGAATCGTTCGTGATGTGGCCCCTCATGCCTTCCTCTGCGGCAACATTGGAGCCGTTCAACTAGTCACACATGGAATGAATTGGGTCGAGCCAGCCATAGAAATGATTGATGCGGATGCACTTTGCATTCACCTGAATTTCCTTCAGGAAGTTGTTCAGCCCGAAGGCGACCACAATGCAGCCGGCTGCCTTGCTGCAATATCCGAGGTATGCAAAGAGGCGAAAGTTCCTATAATCGTAAAAGAGACCGGATGCGGTATTTCGTCAGAAGTTGCCGCCCGGCTTTTCGATGCTGGTGTCTCAGCTATAGATACCGGCGGATACGGTGGCACGTCGTGGGCGAAAATCGAAGGCATTCGTGCACAGAATCAAAATACTGCCGGTGATAAAACCCTGACCAGTTTAGGTCCCACCCTCTTATCATGGGGTATTCCGACTGCAGTCAGTGTTTTTGAGGTAGCGAAGGTAAATAAAGGTCCGGTCATTGCTTCAGGCGGGCTGAAGACCGGTCTTGATATTGCAAAAGGAATCGCTCTTGGAGCAACGCTCGGCGGGATGGCTTTGTCCCTCCTTGGACCTGCGCTGGTCAGTGAGGACGAACTCAGATATGCAATAGACAAAATTCATGCGGAACTCTCTGCCGCAATGTTCCTATGCGGGGCAAAAGATATTACTTCCCTTTCAAAGGTTAGGTATTACCTCACTGGCGACGTCAGGCAGATGATCCAGACATAAAAACAGGAAACAAAATATGGTAGACATAGAAGTTATAGCCGTGGGCGGATACAACGAGGTCGGTCGGAACATGACCGCGGTCCGCGTCGGCAAAGAAATTGTCATTTTTGACATCGGATTGTATCTGGATCCGATAACTGGAAGCAACAACGTGGATATGGAGAACATGCACTCCCTGGACCTTATACAGATGGGTGCAATTCCTGATGACACAGTGATGAACTCGGTCGAAGGAACCGTTAAGGCAATCGTCTGTACGCACGGTCATCTTGACCACATCGGTGCAATTCAGAAACTTGCCCACAGATACAACTGCCCAATTATCTCAACGCCATACACGAATGAGTTAATCAAACAGCAGATTGAAGGCGAACGTAAATTCTCGGTGATGAACAAGACCTTTGCTCTCAAAGCAGGCGGGAAATATACCATCTCCCAGAACCTGACTCTGGAGTTCGTCCGTGTCCAGCACAGTATTATCGACGCTGTCATGGCAGTTCTCCACACCCCCGTTGGCTGTGTGGTTTACGCAAACGATTTCAAGTTTGATATGACCCCTGTCATCGGAGAAGCCCCTGACCTTGCCCGCATGCGTGAGCTCGGAAAAGAGGGTGTCAAGGTATTGATTGTTGAATCCCTGAACATGGACGATAGGGGATACTCCCCAAGTGAGCAGGTAGCCCGTCTCAGAGTTCGTGACGCAATTATGCATTGTGAAGATGACAAAAATGCTATCATCGTTTCAACCTTTGCATCACAGATTGCAAGAATCAAAACTATAACTGAGTGCGCCCGTGAGATTGACAGAATACCCGTTCTTCTCGGTCGCAGTATGGAAAGGTATAATTCCACAGCAGAAATTCTTAAGATGGTCGCTTTCCCGCAGGGAACCAGCATTTACGGAAACAGAAAGACAACTGACCGTATGCTTCGCCGTGTAGTAAAAGAGGGTAAGGATAAGTTCCTTCTTGTTGCAACCGGTCACCAGGGTGAACCGGGATCCATGCTTTCTAGAATGGCATTAGGGGAAACCCCTATGAAAATCGAGAAGGGAGACAGGGTCATGTTTTCAGCAAATATAATTCCGACTCCGACCAACTATGCCCAGCGGGCTGAGGTTGACCGTCTGCTGATACGGCAGGGTGCAAGACTCTTCGATGGTCTTCATGTTACGGGTCACGCATACTATCAGGAACATTATGATCTTCTCAGCATGCTGAACCCCGAACATATCATCCCCTCCCATGGTCCGTTTGCTATGAAGGCAGGGTATGTACAGCTTGGTTCCGAATTCGGTTACGCGCTGAATAAGGAGATTCATATAATGCAGAATGGAGACCGGCTCGTTCTCCCGAAGTGAGATAAATTATGGAACTTGCAGAGTATCTGAAATTGGTTGCCGCCAAAGTGGACATTGAGGCGGATGAATACAGTAAAGCAGTGGAAACAACCCTCCAGAAAGCGTCGGCACATCTCTTAGTCAGCGGAGGCAAACGCCTTCGCCCGGCCTTATTGCTTCTTTCAGCGGATGCAATCCGTAAAGGTTCATCTGAAGATGTTTTTCAGGCAGCTCTTGCTTTAGAGTGGACGCATACCTTCACGCTCGTTCATGACGATATCATGGACGGCGATTCGCTTCGCCGGGGTCGTCCGACGGTTCATGTCGTGTGGAACGAGGCGACTGCAATTTTAGCGGGTGATGTTTTGTATGCAAATGCATTCGAGCGTCTCTGCTGCGTGAAAAATACGAGGGCAGAGGCAAAGGTCATCGCCGTTCAGATGCTTGCCCACTCCTGTCATGAACTGTGCGAAGGTCAGCAGGAAGATGTTTCCTTCGAGACGAGGTCGGATGTAACTCTGGCTGAGTATCTCTCCATGGTTAGGAAAAAGACTGGCGCTTTATACGCGGCTGCTGCGGGAATCGGCGCGGCTCTTGCGGGAGGCGATATGAAACAGGTATCGGCTCTTTACACGCTTGGCATGAACACAGGTATCGCATTCCAGATTCAGGATGATATCATCGATCTCCTTGCACCTTCGGAAGTATCCGGTAAGGATCAGGGATCAGATCTTCGTGAGAATAAACAGACTATCCTTGCTATTATTGCCCGTGAATCAGGAGTTGACCTATCCAAATATCATAAACCAGACCTTTCCAAAGAGGAAATTTCCGAAGCAATCCGTCTTCTGGAAACGTCAGGTGTTCTGGATAAAGTTCGCGGCATTTCTGCAAAGCTGATTGCTGAATCGAAAGCAGGTCTCTCTATACTTCCTGATTCGGAAGAGAAGAAACTAATTATTGAGATGGCTGACTTCTTCATTGCAAGAGGTTACTAACTTTTTTAGGCGGGGACCTTTAGGTCCCTTAGCGGAACAAGTCCGCGACTTGTGTTATAGGCGGGGACCTTTAGGTCCCTTAGCGGAACAAGTCCGCGACTTGTGTTATAGGCGGGGACCTTTAGGTCCCTTAGCGGAACAAGTCCGCGACTTGTGTTATAGGCGGGGACCTTTAGGTCCCTCAGCGGAACAAGTCCGCGACTTGTGTTATAGGCGGGGACCTTTAGGTCCCTCAGCGGAACAAGTCCGCGACTTGTGTTATAGGCGGGGACCTTTAGGTCCCTCAGCGGAACAAGTCCGCGACTTGTGTTATAGGCGGGGACCTTCAGGTTCCCGTAGATTCATCTGGAATTACGCATAAATAATACTGCATGAAGTTTTCGCGGGAGATAGAACTTCGGGGCCATATTGTTGACTCCGGTATCCTTAACAAAGTAATGGACACCGTAGTTGAATACAATGGTGATTTTGAAACAGAAGAGTTTACACTTGGGAGGCAGAAGACCGATCCGAGTTATGCCAGAATGGAAATTTCTGCCAGTACGCCGGAACAGTTAAACAAACTCATCAGCGAACTCAGGCGTCTTGGTGTTATCGTTACCGGAGAGGCTGAAGCGACACTTCAGTCAGTCACAAAACCGAAGGTCGCACCGGAAGGTTTCTACTCCACGACCAATCACCCGACCTTCGTTCATTATATGAATACCTGGATTTCTGTTGACACAATGAAAATGGATGCACTCATTTGCGTTGACACGAAGAATAAAACCGCAAAATGTGTTGTACAGGGAAAACTTCTGCCAGGTGACGAGGTAGTCGTCGGTGAAGAAGGTGTCAGGGTTGATTTCCCTGAGCGTCCACGTGAGATAGGCGTTTTCGAGTTCATGGGGGGTGATGTCTCATCCGAGCGGCCGAGCAAGACACTCATCAGGCAAATCGCGAAAGAACTCCTGGGAGTTAAAGCGACCGGGAAAAAAGTTGCTCTTGTGGGCGGACCTGCTATCATTCACACAGGTGCCTCTGAATCTGTAGCTGCAATGATTCGGGAGGGATACATAGATGTCCTCTTTACAGGGAATGCTCTGGCAACCCACGATCTTGAATACAGCTTGTACGGCACATCTCTTGGTATGGACCTAAAGACAGGCGAACTCGTGAGCGGAGGTCACCGTCACCATCTGTATACCATCAATAAAATAATGAATGCCGGCTCAATCAGAGCCGCCGTTGAATCAGGACTCATCAAAAGCGGCATCATGTATGAATGCATCAAAAATAATGCCCCGTATGTTCTCGCCGGCTCAATTCGTGATGATGGACCCCTGCCTGATGTTATCCAGAATACTATGGAATCCCAGGAAGCGATGCGCAAATACATTCCCGAACTAGGCATGGTTTTAATGGTTGCAACCTTACTTCATTCAGTAGCTGTAGGAAACCTGCTGCCGTCTCACGTTAAAACCATCTGTGTGGATATTAACCCGGCATCTGTTACCAAACTCATGGACAGGGGAACCTCTCAGGCGATTGGAATGGTTAGCGATGCAGGAACATTCATGCCGCTTCTTCTAGAAGAACTCCGGAATCAGTCGAAGAACTAATCCGATTCAAGGTATTTAGACAAATACCTTTTTCCCCCAAAAAAAGTAAAATCAATTCGCCGGCTATCGTCGCCAGCATATTTATGTAAATTTCAGCGTAATGAGTGACAGCAGTTTATCCTCGCCATTTGAGAATATACCTCTCATCTCCACTATCCTTGACCCGGTTAGACCACTTGCCGCCTGATAATACACAACATCCCGTGCTCCATGCGGTACATCTATAACCACATGTGATTCCTGCCCTTCAATGTGCATTGAAAGCAGTACAAGCTCATTAACTCTCCTCCCTCCATATATCTCCACAACAATATCATCGCCAACAATATTCAAATGCAGCAGCACATCCGGGTTATCAAGCGACTTTTCAATAACATATGATGACAAGAAGAATGACGTAGAGACCCCGCCAACCAGGATAATTATCACAGCTGTAGAAAGAACTATCGCCATAATAAAATGTTTCTGCCTCTGGGTTGTTTTTTTATACCTGATTACCATATCCACTTACTCCAGAATCAGCATACTACCAAAATATGTTGATTTATCTGCCGGTTCAACATAAATCAGCACATAATTTTCACGTTGTGTAGTTGAATCCCAGACAAGACTGTACATCATTCCGCCGCCTGCCTGCGCCAGGGAAATAACCTCACGAACGCCCGACATTCCATACGAATTCGTCTTACCCAGTTGATTCGTATCATCTATCGCCGGGTTCCGTGAATATGCGAGCACAGTTCCGTTCTCTGTAAGCACAAACGGATATAAGCCCTCAATATACACAGCACTCTTCGGGTCTTCAACCATCTCAACTACCGAGGATATGTTCTCAACCGTTGAGAGATACTGCATATTTCTTACCTGACTGATAAGGCTACTTCCACTTTCCATGTTAAGATTATAGGTATGGGAAAACTGCACCTCATGCAGATATATTCCAGAGCCGATGAACCAGTCATTATCCACTGCCATTACATATGATAATTTAAACTCGTTTACATAATCCATAGACGGGTTCAGATACAGGTAATACACATATCCCCCGCCCTGCTCTGCTCTGGCGATTGCCCGCTGAACCGGATTAACCCCGCTCCTATCCTTCATAAACCAGAGATTCGTCCCGACCAGGTCCGGCTGATATGGTAGTGACAGCAAAGTCCCATTCATATCGTATGCAAATATATACAGCTCCCCGTTGATGAAATCACCATTCTGGTCATTGAACTCGGCAAGAGCCTCCTCTTTTCCGACTCTCTGAACATAGGCATACGCCTTCTGAACGAAGTTCTTCAGTTCTTCTGATGTTATCTGAGGACGATCTTCAGGAGTATATTGGACAACATTATCGGATATTATAATCCGCCACTCTGCACCGTATCCGGGATATACAGTATCCCATACAATGTTAATCTGGGCGTGGTCACTCCAGCCGGTTGTGTAGAAGATGTAGGAGGTATTCCCGGATTCGTTCCTGAGAACGTTGCTTACCATATTCATTGTTGAATTGGTCTGGAACAGCTGATTAGTTGTGAGGTTCATTCCAATCTCTACGGTGTCCTCATCGTAAATCTTCATGCCATTCTTCTCAACAACCCAGGTAGTGTATCCATATTCGGTCCTGAGATATTCCACAAGTCCCGCAAACAAATACTCCACATCGAGTTGGAGACGAAGTGTTCCATCAAAGTTTCCTTCCAAATCGTAGACCGGTGCTATAATCATAACGCCCCTTTCACCGCTTTGGAAGGTGCAGAATTCGGTAATTATACATTCATTATTTGTGGTGTTGAAATCTTCTTCAGTATACTGATGAGTCATCTGGCAGGTACCGATCATCCACTGGTTCTGCAGTTCACTCGTAATGGCAACGAGCGTATTATTTTTGTCAACTCTGCAGACATCGAATGAAAACGGGACATCACGCCGAAGTTTGAGTAAGGTGAGATTGACCGAGGGATCATCAATTGGCACACCGTCCAGTTCCCTTGCGGCATTGCACACGGAGATTGTGATATTATCCATTTCATGATCAATAATGCTGACAAACGTGTGGAGAGTAATATTCATATCCTGCCAGTGATTGGCCGAAACTGGTTCAAGGGTCGGGGAATTATCGTGAGACTCTATACATCCTGCAGCGATTATGAGGAGCAATGTCATGCAGAAAATACTAAATGATAATGGTTTCCAAATCATTGTCTCCCCGGGTAACTTATTGAACAATAAGGGAGTAAACTAATTATAGGTTATTATTGGAATCACTTTTAAACTCTATAGCTAAGAAGTAACGCCTGAATCCTGTGGAACAATACAGCTTTACCCGGCTTTCTATGTTCTGAAAAAAAGAATCTATCGAGCGAGGACTAATGCGGATTCCGGCGAAATGCGGGTTCAGGTGAATTTCACCGTATATAGTTTGAGCAGGAGTGATCTTCCATTAGAAAATGTCCCCCGTACGGCAACGTCTCTGGTTCCGGTTATTCCGGCACATGCTCCTACGAATAGCACCTCTCCTGAACCATTATCCGGAGCAGGCTTTGACGCAATCGAATGCGGCAGTGTCACACCTTCAATCTCCACAGAAAGTGTCAGCAATTCGTCTATTCTTCTCCCCTCATAAATCGTCACTATGATATCGTCACCTACTACAGCCACATTGAGCAGCACATCCGGATCCTCAAGCGACTTATCAATAACGTATTCTGTTCCAAAAAATGCCGCAAACAAAGAAACACAGAGGATAACCATAATTGCCAATCCGAGAAACATTGTCATTAGAAGGCGTTTTTCTCTCTGACTTTGCTTTCGTCTGTATTTTATCGACATGTTCTCACTCCAGAATAATCATACTGCCATAGTAGGTATCTTCAGTAACCGGTTCCACATAAATCAGAACATAGACATCTCTTTCGAGTTCAGGGTCCCATACGAGACTGTAAAGCAGCCCGCCACCGGATTGTGCAAGAGGAATAGCCTCCCGCCCGATTGACATACCATACGAGTTCACATATCCCAGATGATTGTTTCCAATAACAGAGGGGTCCATGACATACGAAAGAATTGTGCCGCTGTATGTGCTGGCAAATGGATACAGTCCATCAACCTGAATAGAACCGTTCGTATCATTCAACATGCTGATTAACTCATCTTCCGGCATAATCTTTGACAGATACTGGAAGTTCCTTACTTGGGATATCATTTCATTCCGCATATCCCCGCAGGGTTCGAACGAAGTATTATCCATATAAAGTCCTGCTCCGATAAACCAGTTATTATTTATTGGCATTACATATGCAAACTTTAACTCCCGTGCAAACCCTTTCGCGGGGTTCGGATACTGGCAGTATACATATCCTCCTCCCTGCTCTGTCCTGGCAATCTCACGCTGAACATATTTCACCCCCGTAATATCCTCAGCCTGGAGACGGTTTATCCCTAATAGCTGGGTCTGATAGGGTAGTGCGAGTGTAGTTCCATTTATATCGTAGGCAAAGATGTAGAGTTCCCCATTGATGAACTCGCCATTTCGGTCATTGAATGCTTTTAGTGCCTCCTCCTTTGTATGGGTCTGGGCATAGACGTATGCCTTCTCGACAAATGTCCTGAGTTCTGAAGTGGTGAACTGGCTGGAAGAATGTTCATTATCTGTATCTATATTATTCATACTGATATCATCGGTGAGAACAATGCGCCATTCTGTTCCGTCCGGGAATGAAATGGTATCCCAAACTGCATTTATCAAACCTTTCTCAACCCAGCCGACATTGTAGAACACGTATGATATATTTCCCTCCGGTTTTTCAGTAACCAGTTGAGCTACATTAAAACTGGATTCTTCTGTATATATCTCATTATTAAGAGTGTTTTTACCTAATAATTCTGTGTCTTCATAATAAATCAGACAACCATCCTGCTGGATTGACCAGATGGTGTATCCATAATCCGATCTGAGCTGGTCAACGGCTCCGGAGAAAAGATACGCAGTATCAAGAGATACGCGGAGTGTTCCGGTGTATGTTCCATTGGAGCTGTAAATCGGGGAAATTACTATGATGCCTTGTTTTCCATCGTTAAATGTGTAAAATGACGTGACGATACTGGTATTTTTGGAGGATTTCAAATCTTCTTCGGTGATATTGGCGCATGACTGCGTCCCGACGGGTTTCTGTTCTTCGGAGGTGCCGGTTATTGCCTGTATGGTGTTGTTTGTATCAACAATGTAGGTATTGTATGATGCAGGAATATCACGACGGAGTTGTAATAGAGCGAGTTCCACAGAGGAATCCCCCATAGATACTCCGCTGAGATTTCGGGCAGTTGCTTCCGTGAGTGAGAAGATTTCGTTCATGTCCTCTTCGATTCTCGGGGTGAATTCGTCGAGGGCAACGTGCATATCAGCGTATTTTTCGTCGGATACGGATACTATGTCAGGATGAGTTACTATTCCTGCAACAATTATGAATGCCAATATCAAAACCAGACAAATAATGATTATTGGACAGATTTTTCGAGCTCTGATACTGTGCTTCGAATTCAAAATAGTTATTTCATAAGATTCACGATATATAATAGACTGTCTATTTGTTGTGGGGTAATGAACAGGACTATACTGGAAGTTATATCCTATATATTCTGATATTGGTCTAAATTCTGTGAATTATGGCAGATAATGATACTAAACTATCTTACTTGAAAATATTGTTTTTTCATAGTCTTTGGAATTCTGCATGAAACCGGATACATATGCGACATACATTCTTAGGATATTATATTTAGAGAAAATTGGGTTAAGAATAATTATTCTGTCCTGAAAGAAAATACTGTCTCAACATACCTTGTCTCTTCTCCGGCTGAAACCTCTTCGGATACATAATCGCTGATCTCCATTGAACGAATCGTAGACCCGGTCGAATCTGGAAAAATGGAACTATGACCCCGGAACATCTCAGTCAGTATTATTATGACGAATATGGAGAAGACGTCCCTATACCCATTAGAACAGACCTTATTAGTGGAGAAATACCGTCTGGAAATGGGACGTTACTTATCTCATTTGCGAAGATAACCGATATTTACATAATTTATAAGGAATCTCCTCTTCAGGTCATTGCTCTCGGGTATCTTAGAGCTATCTCCTCATCCTACTCACCTTTGCCGCTCCCTCCGAGAAGTCAGGGTCGTTTTCGATTGCGGTGGTACAGATAATCGGAAGGTCTTATGTGTCGGTCGATAATGCAGAACTGCTGGTTCTGGAAAATAATTTTCTTTTTTTGGTCTATCCATCAGACACGCTAAAATATACCTCCCGCCAAACCACAATAAGAATAATTCCATGCGGTACCATTACAACAGAGATACTCTGTACATCAGGGGTAACCTCAACGCAGTCAGTACCGGAGTTGACGGAGGTCTCCGGCATGTCTCTACTCTTCTAAATCACACTGTTGAGAAAGACTTCAATCACGACAACCCGCTTCTTTTCATACGCGGGCTCCTTTCCAAAGCGAATTATGCAGATGATGCATTCGGTCTTCTCACCGCTGTCTGGATGCAGGATCTCTGTATTCTTCAGTATGATTACATCACCGTATTTGTGACGGCCGGTGTCTCCAATCCGAATCCCGACCCGACCAAACCTCATACAATAAACATTATCGTAACATCCGATGAGGGATTTTCTGATGCTGCCCTTCTTGAAACAATCATCACCGTAACGGAGGCAAAAGCCCATGCCCTGCGACTCTTAGGCAGAGACTTCACTGGTACAACATCCGATGCAGTTATTGCCGCATCTGAAGGGCCTGTGGTACACACGTATGCGGGAACGTTCACAGAGCCGGGCAAACGTATTTATTCTGCAGTTCTTCACGGAGTTATGGAGGCTATAAAACGTCATGAGGGCACAATTCCAGTGACCGCTCCATCGTACTTCATTTACTCCAGATATGGGAATACCGGATGGTTTGAATGGAAACAAGAAGGTTGTCCGTATTACCCGTGTCATTTTCCCGGGCAGTCGTGTGATTTCTGTTACTGCCCGTTTTATCCCTGCCGGAACGAATCACTCGGTGAATGGGTCGAAAGTTCATCCCGCAACGGAAATGTATGGGCATGTACCAACTGCACTCTCCTCCACCACCCGGAAGTTGCAGCTTATCTCAGAACTCATCCGGATGCCATGCTCGAAGAACTCATACATGTACATAAGGAGTAACCGGTCCATCCATTTTTTGTGCATTCAGGCAGTTTTTTGCGGTCTGCCATGTAAACCCGGAGATGTCCCTTGCGAGTGGTTTATGTATACACGAATCAGTGAGGAACATTAGTAAAATAATAAAAAAATAGTGAAGGTAATATATGCGGGCTTGAGTCTCAGACCCAGCCGCGGACCTTCATTGCTTCAACTACACGGGAAACTGCAACAACGTATGCTGCCTGGCGCATGTTGACTTTGTATTCTTTGGAGGCTGCCAGAACTTCGTGGTAGGACTTGGTCATAGCTGCATCGAGTTTTGCGTAGACATCATCGAGAGTCCAGTAGTGCATATACATATTCTGGACCATCTCGTAGTAGGAAACAGTCACACCGCCTGCATTACAGAGGAAATCGGGAATGACGTGAACACCGTTTTTGTAGAGAATTGCATCGGCAGTCGGAGTGGTAGGACCGTTTGCCAGTTCACAGATGACTTTTGCTTTGATTGTCGGAGCGACGATCTCGTTGATTGCTCCCTCATCTGGTGCTGCTGCAACAATGATATCAACTGGAAGAGCCAGGATTTCCTCGTTGGTGAGCTTCTTAAGACCCTTAAAGCCGACTACGGATTTCGTCTGCTTCTTGTGCTCAAAGACTGCCTTGATATCAAGACCCTTCTCATCGTAGATACCGCCTTTTGAATCAGTAACTGCGACAACTTTTGCACCGAACATTTCCTCAATCAGTGATGCTGCAAAGGAACCTGCATTTCCGAAACCGAGAACAGCCACTTTTGCCTTCTTCAGATCGATATTAAGCTCTTTTGCTGCTTCACGGAGTGTGTACATACCGCCTTTTGCAGTTGAATCACCACGACCGAGCGATCCGCCGATAATCAGCGGTTTGCCTGTCAGGAGACCAAATTGGTTCTTGCCCTGAATGACGGAATACTCATCCATCATCCATGCCATAATCTGACCGTCAGTGTATACATCCGGTGCCGGCACATCAGTGTCGGGACCGATATTCTTCCAGATTGCACGGATATAATTGCGACTCAGACGTTCAAGTTCGCCCTTGGACATTTCCTTAGGGTTGCAGATGATACCGCCTTTTCCTCCGCCGAGCGGAAGGTTCAGGACTGCACATTTCCAGGTCATCCATGCTGAAAGCGCACGGACGGTATCAATTGTCTCATTCGGGTGATAGCGGATTCCACCTTTGTATGGACCAAGTGCATTGTTGTACTGCACACGGAATCCCTGGAAAACCTTAGTGGTCCCGTTGTCCATTTTCACCGGAATTGATACCTGAATCTGTCTCTGCGGCTGCATGAGAATATCAACAACACCCTGGTCGAGCTTGAGGATTTTTGCGCAATCCATAAGCTGTTGCTGGGCCATTTCAAACGGGTTTACCTTCGACATGGTTTGTTTCCTGCCAATCGCACGGAACTATGGAGTTCAACTGCGTTGTGACAATTAATGTTGGGATTATCCAATATAAAACATCTCGTGTTCAATCGGAATCTACCTGATAATTTTGAGCGGTTTCTAAAAATATATTATAATTGCCCGAATTTTTATTTCAGGCGTTGAGCGAGGTTTTTCCATGATACATGTTAGCATGTAACCCTAAAATCTGATAGGATACCGACATTAATCCCGGAATAACGCGCATAAAAAAATGATTATGAATATTTATACCAGCGACCTCTCGCATCGTAACTGCCCTGCTGATCTGTCTGTGCTCCTTGAGGAGGCTGATACACGAGAAGCCGTTTGAAGAAACAGGCTTTGTATGACACGAAGAGTGGTACAAATATGAATGCACAGATTGCAAGGGAGATGACCCCTGACGAGATTATTTCCGGTGCTGCAAAGAGTGTAAGGAGTTCCGTTTCCGAAAGTGTGAGAAGTTCAGCCTCGCTCATCTCAAGAATGGGTAAGAGTGCATCAGATGCCATGAGAGACCAGATACCTGAGAAGACAAATGACATGGCAAAGAAGATTGTCACATTAAATAGATAAAATGCCGTACTGGATATTGAGCCGGATGTAACTCTGGCAGCACTGTCCTTTATTGCCCGGAATACCGGGAGATTGTTCACTATTGCAGTAATATCTGCAAAGTAGCAGAAGAAGATGAGCGGGATTATCACAAAGAAGCTGAAGTAGATTGCCATTTCGGCTGATATCCCAATCGTTAGAAGAAGATAGGTCAGTGCATTAGATAGAATCCATCCAAGCATAAAGATAATTACGTTTGGAATCAGGCACCGGATGTATCCGTATATTGCATATTTTCGGAAGTCACCTGCCGTTGATTTATTCCCGATGATAATCCCGTAGGTACCTGCAAGGAATGCCGGAAAGATAACCATCATGGCAACTCCGACCGGAAATGCGACGCCTATTCCAAAGAATGTGTACACATAATACGTGAGAAGGATGCCCAATGCTGTGAAGAGACCCGGCATCCATACAAGTGGTTTCTTAATGAGCATACCGAGTGCTTCGGATAATGATTTGAGTGCCATGTTACCGGTTCCTCGGCATTGCCACGAATTCCCGCACCTGTAAATCGAAGAAGGAGGCAGTGTGTGCCGGTCTGACAACGACCACGGTGTCGGCCCCCTCTTCGGTCCCTCCGACGGCGATGACCTCATTGAATACAGGAATCGCTCCCTGATCTGCGGCAATCAGGACGCATTCAACAGCGACCTTCATACCGACAGCGACAATTTTCCTGAATGCTTCGGCGATGACTTCGGTCCTGCTGCTCCCCCCGAGTTTTGGGTTTCTGGAAATGGCACGTTCCAGTCCGGAGAGTGCATGCGTGCCAGTAACAATGGTAACGCCCGCAGAACGGAGTTCCTCTGCGAGCTTCGCATTAAATTCCCAGATTCCGGGTTTGGAAAATCCTACTGCGTGAGTAACTACCACGAGGTGAAGTCCTGTTCCCTTCATAGCATCGAAGAATATCTGTGCTGTGTCTCCTCCGGTGCTTGCAACGACTATGGTGGAAAGTCCCAGATCCTTTGCACGGCTTACTGCTATTTCTGCACAGTCCCGGGTGTTTTCCACGCCGGGTTTATCAAAGTAGGTGACGGTTTTCTCGATTTTCATTTTCAATCCCTTTTTATGGTAAAATCTGTAAATTCTGTGAGAACATAACCTGCACATTTCACGTCCCGGATAATTGCGCGCGGGCAGCTATAGGTCATTGAAAGGAATTTTTCTATGATGACATCCTCTCCGGTAACAAGTGCACGCACCTTTCCGTCAGGGAGATTTTCCACTTCGCCGCATAATCCCAGGTTTAAGCCTGCATTTCTCACGCAGGAACGAAAGCCAACATTCTGTACTCTGCCGGAAAAGAGAATCTCTACTGTCTGTATCATGGTGGCCTCCTGTTTATTATTTTTAATTTAGCATTAGAGGTTTAATAACTAGTTTGTACAACAAAAACCCTCTTCACCTAAAAGCACAAACATACTTAGACAATCATGCTTGATATCAAATTCGTCAGAGCTCACCCGGAAGTCGTTTTGGCAGATCTGAAAAAACGCCAGGATGCAGAAAAGCTTCCCTGGGTCGATATTGTTCTTGAACAGGACAGAATCTTCCGCGAACTCACCATGAAAAATAATGAGCTTCGTGCCAGAAGAAATCAGATCGCAAAGGACATAAATGCCGCCAGAAAAGCAGGTCAGGACCCGGCTTCCCTTTATGCCGAAGCAAAGGCTCTGCCGGCAAAGATTAAGGAAAATGATGACATTATGGAGAAGGCGACCCAGCAGATAAGATATTATCTGATGCGTCTCCCGAATATTCTGCATGAGAGTGTTCCTTATGGTAAGGATGACACAGAGAATGTTGTCGTCAAAAAAGTCGGAACCCCCCGGACTATTGATTTCGAGCTGAAAAACCATGGCGACCTCGCGGTAGAGAAAGGATGGGCAGACTTCGAGCGTGCTACGAAGATAAGCGGTGCCGGTTTCTATTTCCTGAAAGGCAATCTTGCTCTTATGGATATGGCTCTGCAGCGTTTTGCTCTTGATACAATTATGGCCAAAGGCTACACGCCAATCATCCCCCCCTATATGATGAACAGAAAGTCCTATGAGGAAGTAACAGATCTTGGCGATTTCGAGAAGGTCATGTACAAAATCGAGGATGACGATGAATATCTGATTGCCACTGCCGAACATCCAATGGCAGCCATGTATCAGGATGAAATCTTCGAGGAAAAAGATCTTCCATTAAAGATGGTGGGTATTTCTCCGTGTTTCCGTCGTGAAATCGGGGCTCATGGTCTTGATTCCCGTGGTTTGTTCCGTGTTCACCAGTTTACAAAAATTGAGCAGTTTATTTATTGTATGCCGGAGATGTCCTGGAAAATGCATGAGGAACTTCTGGAAAACTCCGAGGAGATTTTTACCAAACTCGGGTTACCCTACAGAGTCGTGAATATCTGTACGGGCGATATAGGAACCGTTGCAGCCAAGAAATATGATATGGAAGCCTGGATGCCGCGTGATAATGAGTATCGTGAAGTAGTATCCTGTTCAAACTGTACTGCATATCAGTCAGTAAGACTGAACATTCGTGTTCGGGATGCCCATGATTTCGATTCAAAACAGTGGCTGCACACTCTGAATTCCACTGCTGTCGCAACGTCCCGTGCTCTCCGTTGTATCCTGGAGAATTACCAGACAGAAGACGGGCGTGTCGAGATTCCGAAGGTCCTCCAGCCGTACATGCATGGAATGGAATATCTCTGAACCTAATTCCTTTTTTTTACATCCTGAACAAGCTTTGATTATTGTATTTGTCAAAAAGTAGGACAAGCTGATGACAAGTCGGCACATATGTTTTTGGAGATAAGGTGATTATCTTGTATAGAGGATTCGTACATTCACCGAGTCGTGCCGGTCAGTTGGATTTCTTCTCTTCTGATGAAAGAAAAATTTGGTCAGGTCATCATTGGTATTCCTGCGGTGAATTTCCGCCGGAAGATACAACCGGATAAACTTGCCCTTGTTTTATCACTAACGGGGAATCATGGGAACGAAGCCTTCCACGCCTTTAAATAAAAGCGACACCCTATATCCTTCTATGATAAATGTTGGTGTACTTGGCGCAACCGGAGCAGTTGGTCAGCGGTTTGTACAGTTGCTCGCAAACCATCCCTGGTTTAACCTGACGACTCTCACGGCGTCCGACCGTTCGGCAGGAAAAACCTATGGTTCTGTCGTCAACTGGCGGCTAGACTCACCGTTCCCGGAATCATCGGGAGAACTTATAGTCTCCCCGACAAATGTTGATGCAGTGAAAGACTGTGACATCGTATTCTCAGCTTTGCCTGCAGATATAGCCACGAAACTTGAAACCAATATCGCAGATTCTGGTGTGGGGGTCTGTACGAATGCAAGTTCCCACAGAATGGACCCTGATGTTCCGTTAATGATTGCCGAAGTCAACCCTGACCATGCTGCCTTAATTGATGTTCAGCGCAAGAAAGGCCGGGACGGATTCATCGTCACCAACCCGAACTGCTCAACCATTATGCTTGCAACGGCGCTCGCCCCCCTTATGAAATTTAAGTTCACGAACATCAATGTTGCAACTATGCAGGCAATCTCCGGAGCGGGATTTGAGGGAGTTCCAGCTTTCGGCATCTATGATAACGTCATTCCATACATCGGGAACGAAGAAGAAAAGATGGCCCGCGAAGCAAACAAGATTCTCGGAAAATACGGGAATGGCACAATAACCGGCGCTCCCTTCTCGGTCTCCGCATCCTGCAACCGTGTGCCGGTTATCGACGGACACACGCTCAATGTATGGATCGATATCAAGGCGACCCCGGACGAAGTCATCGATGCATTCAAAACCTGGAAGGCACCCTTCTCCGGTCTGCCGACCCAGCCGGAACACACTGTACTGTATCTCGACCAGGAAAACCGTCCGCAGCCCAGACTTGACAGAAACCGCGGAAATGGTATGACCGTGTCTGTCGGACGGGTGCGGGAAGGAATACGGTTTGTCGCCATGGGTCACAACACGATTCGCGGGGCCGCAGGAGCTTCTGTTTTAAACGCAGAACTATTGCATACGATGAAATATATCTGAGAATACCCAATATACTAAACAAATGGATGACAACACAGTACTTATCGGCACAAAACCTCTTATGAACTATGTCCTCGCCGTAGTGACGCAGTTCAACACAGGTGTGCCGGAAGTCGTTATCAAGGCACGCGGGAAGGCAATTGTCCGGGCGGTTGATACTGCGGAAGTTGCAACACGCCAGTTCCTCCCCGGCGTCACCAAAAAAAGTATTTCCACATCAACTGACGCCATCGAGACGGATGACGGTCTTTCCAACATCTCATCAATAGAGATTGTCCTGCAGAAGTTGTAAGAATCCATGATCCTGATTGCAGTCTGGATTCTTGCAATTGTTTTCAGTCTGATTGTTGTCAGGCGTATTGGAAGATTCCGGCTCCCGATCTGGGGGATTATGACAGCCGGAGCTTTGGCAGCGCTCATCTTCGGAACAATTTCCATCCCCGATGCATTTTTTTCAATAAATTTCGACGTGATTATTTTTTTGCTCGGGATGTTTGTCCTTGGAACAGCTCTGGAGAAGTCCGGGCTTCTCCACCAGATATCGCTACGGGGGCTTACGCTGGCGAAGACAAAGCAGGCTGTTTTATTCTGGTTTATTCTTCTGATGGCATTTGCTGCCGCTTTTCTGATGAATGATACGGTGGCGATTATCGGAACCCCTGTGGCACTCTACTGTGCGGGACGGTATAAGATGCCGGTCAAGACGATGCTTTTTGCACTGTGTTTTGCAGTAACATTCGGAAGCTGCATGACGCCTATCGGAAATCCGCAGAATCTTCTGGTGGCGATGTCAGGAGGTGTGCCGCTTGCGTTTCTGAGTTTTGCTCTGTACCTTGTGGTTCCATCGCTCATTTGTCTCTTTGTTGTCTACCGGATTCTTCTGCTGACGATTCCGGACAGAATGGAGCCGGTCGTTCAGGTGAACAACCCTGTAATTTTTGATGCTGCTCTTTCCAGACTTTCCAAAATTTCGTTAGGTCTGGTTCTTATACTGGTTGCGGCACGGATTGTGCTTTCGTTCTTCGACATTGAACTACCCTTTGTATTAATCGCGATTGCTGCGGCTCTTCCTTTATTGCTTTTCTCAAGTAGACGGACTGACCTTTTGCGGGGAGTGAACTGGTCGACGCTGCTGTTCTTTGCATCAATGTTTGTACTGATGGCTGCGGTTTGGAATACCGGTTTTATTCAAGGCATCCTGCCTGAGTCAGGTCTGACCTCAGTCCCTGCTTTGTTCGGGGTGAGTGTGATTGTTTCGCAGTTTATCTCAAATGTGCCGTTCGTGGCGCTGATTCTGCCTGCCCTTACCGGTTCGGGTGTTTCGCTTTATATGACAGTGGTTGCCGGGTGTACTGCTGCAGGATCTCTCACAGTTCTCGGTGCGGCTTCTACGGTGATTGTGCTCCAGCGTGCGGAAAAGAGCGGAGAAACATTTTCGTTCATGCAGTTTTTCAAACTTGGTCTGCCTGTAACGCTAATCGCAGCTTTGGTGTATATCGCGTGGATACTTGGAATCGGGTTACTCGTCAGCTGAGAGTTCGGCTGCAGACCAAAGACGTGCGGGCTCGAATAGTTAAATAGCATGCGGGCTTATCACTATTCACTATCAGGCGACTTCATGCGGCATACCTATGATACAAAAATAACCGGGGCAATAAGTGGTCATTTTCTGATAGATCTGTATACCCCGATTCTGCCGGTGATTCTCCCTCTCCTCATTACCAACATGGGACTCTCGTATTTTCTTGCGGGACTTGTCGTCACCGTGTTCAATGTGACGTCATCGAT
>Ga0265294_10002722_pt1 | contig 23046 bp, 27 predicted proteins | sample MunlanPumphouse3_FD_192504 | JGI IMG/M metagenome (GOLD analysis project Ga0265294, IMG submission 192504) | Groundwater microbial communities from a municipal landfill in Southern Ontario, Canada - Pumphouse #3 | ecosystem: Environmental > Aquatic > Deep subsurface > Groundwater | place... | reverse complement strand
GGTTTGATTCCTTGTTTGCCGGCCGTTTAGAATCAAACCATTCCTGGTCTCCGCGACCGCCCAGTGCTCGGGGCCGCTTCCCTCCCCGTCCCACGCCCGGGCCTTCAGGGTCCCCTCGACATTCAGGCTGTCGATGCTGCCGTTAAGCTGGCTTCCGTGTCCTTCTCCGTGGCGACCCGTTCCTCGCCGTACCGTTCGTGGATCGCGGCAAGGGCTGCCTCACCCGTTTGCGTGTTTTCGATCCTCCGCTCCAGTTCCTCGGTGGAGATTTGGGTCACGTCTTCCGTGGAGGCGACCAATTGGTTGTCCGAGGCAAGCTGTTCGATGGCCTGCCGTTCGCTTGTGTCGATGGATGCGAGTCTCGCGTCCCGTTCCCTCTTGAGCATCCCGACGCGGATCATGGTGGCCGATTTGTAATCCTTCGTGAGTTCGGCCTGGGAGATCGCTTCCTGGTCCGCCGCGTCCAGGACGGTTTTCCTGAGGCCGTCGGTGGCCGTCGCCTCGGTCTGCTGGAGCTGGTGGTTCTTTGTGGCGATCTGCGCCCGCTTTCCGTAACTGTCCTTCGCCGCTGCGGTCTTGTCACGTTCGAACTGGGCGTCCGCCGCGACCGACTGCGCGCCGTAATACTCCTCCGTCGCGGCAAGTGCGGCGGCTCCGCCCCCCACTGATTTGATCCGGTGGGCAAGCTCCCCGTCGCTCATTTTCGTCATGTCCTCGCCGCTTTTGATCACCTTGAGGTCGGATGCGAGCTGCTCGGTCGCTTCCCGCTTGTCCACTTCGATCGACTGGAGCTTGGAATCACGTTCCTGTTTGAGGATGTCCAGGCGGATCTCGTAGGCGGTCGCGAAATCCCCCGCGGCCTCCTCCTCGTTGGCGGTCGCCTCGTCGTTGGCTTTCTTCGTCTCGTCCTGCAGGCCGGCGGTTTTCCGCTGCTGCTCCCTTCTCTGGTCATACGCCTGCTTCTCGATGTCCAGGATCGAGTCGGTGCCTTCCTTCTCGGTCTCCTGCCTTTTCCCCGCGTAATAGGTGTCGATCGCCTCCAGCTCTTTCGCCGCGCCGCTGTTCGCGCTGATGCGTTTCCGGAGCTCGGACACGGATAGTTGGGTGACGACCTCACCGGACTGGATAAGGTTGGCGTCCGACGCCAGTTTCCTGATCGCGGCGGCCTTCTCGTCATCGAGCAGGCTCTTCCGAACCTGCACGGATTTCCGGTAATCCCCCGCCTGTTCCGCCTCGTTCGCCTGAAGTTCCTTCAGCTTCTCCTGCCAGTCGGTCGCCGCATAGGCCGCCACCGCCGTGGCGTCCGAGACGGCTCCGCCGACTTTTTGGGATCCTTCCGCGGCCGTGACGATCAAGTCATAGAGGGCCTGGTCGACGTTTTTGATCCAGCCGATGTCGATGAGGCCGGAATTGTACGCCTTTGCGACGACGGAGACGGCCTGCGTCATGGTGCTTTCGGCGTTGGCCACGGCCGTCTGTGCCGTATTGAGCTGATCGTTGAAACCCCGTACCCGCGTCTGGAGGTATTTCTCGACGTCGCCGTAGTGCTCCAGTACGCTTGTGAGGTTCTGGAGTTCCGCCGTCTCCACGCCGGACAGGGAGGAGCTTTTCGCCTGCAGCTTCTGGTATCTGGTTCCGTATTCGACATGTGCGGCGTAGCTGAGGTTCGTCCCGATGATGGCCTCCCCCGTCCCCGGCGTGCCCTGCAGCTTTTCCTCCGTCGCAGGCGCCGGGTCATGGGAATCCTGATTCCCATAAGACTCGACCCCCACCGCTTTGTATCCGATTGATCCGCGCAGGTGCCCGGTGTCGCAGGGACAGCGAACGATGCATTCCCCCTCGATGATGACCGCACCCTCCACCAGCGCGATGTCCCGCTGCCTGGCCACGGCCGCCTTCACTTCCACGCTGTGGTCTACGAATTTCACGCTCATGCGTCATGCTCCTTCACCCAGGCCTGCAGATGGTGCCCAGCGCCACCCGCGTCAATGAGCGGCGGGATGATGTCGTACCGCACGCCGTCGATCTCAAGCCAGTCGGTGGTCAGGAGGCCGGTCATTTCCATGAAGACCAGATGGGTCGCCTCCGACCGTATCTTCCCGTCAGCCGTCTCGTTCCCGCTGGACGCCTGGATCCTGCAGGGGACCGCCGCGACCTGAGTGAGCGTGCCGGTGTCCCCCCAGTCACCCGACGCCGCAGTCTCCCGCAGTATCCTGGCTGTCTTGTCAAGCCTGCTCAGATAACTCATTCGTGCATCCCGGGAAAACGTTTGATTTTCTGGACCGTGCTTCTTGGATACCCGTGGAGCAGGTCGGTGGATAGCGAGATGGAATAGCCACCAATCATCTCATATGAGGATCCCACATTCCCCCGAAGCGTCAGGATCTTGTAGCTGATCATCTCCGCGGCAGCCATCCGGGCACCGGCCGGATACACGGTGTTGCCTTCCGCATCGACATCAAACGGCGCGTTGCGGATCGCCAGGTAGTCGTCCTCGACGATCGGTATGAGCGCGTCTATCTGCGCGTCAAGCTTTGTGTCCGCTATTCCTATTCCGGAGAGTGCCTTGTATTGTTCCTTGGTGATGATCATGCCTCAACTGTACCAGCCTGCGGTTTGGCGGAATCGGAGGGCTTCGTACCTGTGGTTTTCCTCACGACATCCCAGACCAGATGATGCAGGCGGTCGAACAGGTACGCCTGCTCCTCGTCGTGGGACGTGTCCACCGTCACTTTGTCCGTACCATACATGATGGACAAGAGATCGGAGAAAAGATGGAACACCTCATGGGCGATGGTGGACGGCCCTTCCGACTCATCCCAATCTACGGAATCAATCCATACGACGATAAGCTCCCCGCCGTTTTTCCTTGTATAGTGGTCGCAGTAGCCGCTGACGTCGCGTTCCCCGTCAGCCTTGATGCCATACCGTCTCTTCAGCCAGTGGGTAATCACATCCTTGCCACAACATGCTACTACTATCTCAACCCCTACGAGAGGGTCTTGGGTTATCCTTATCATATGCCCCCCCCAATAAATAACCGTTCAACAAGCGTTCAATTCATGGCGCGACGTTTCCGTCACGCCATGGTTCAGCGTCCGTTACCTGCCGAGATACTTCAGGTAGACATCCAATGCCCCCGTGGCTGCGTTGTCGTCACAGGCCACCGCCACCCCGGTCCATTCCCTGATGGACGGAGGCAGCACGTAATCCCACACGAGCGCGCCAGCCGCATACGTCTTCGTTCCGGAGACCGTGAAGACCTGTTTGCTTGCAACGCCCGCCCCCAGCACAAGGCCAAGCCAGGACGGGAAAGGTGATACGGTGTGCACCTCATTGCCGCCGGCATCCTTCTTTACCGTTTCCCCGTATTTTCTCTTCCACTGTTGCTTGACCAACTCGATCAGCAATGCGGTGATCGTCCCCGCGACCAGCAGCGATTCCACAAACTTCTGCAACATAAAAAAGGCCCTCCCCGGTCTGGCATCAGCGTACCAGTTGGAGAGGGACAGGAATCAGAGACGATCCTAGGAGAATGACCAATATTATAAGCGGATCAAACTCCAGAAAAAGTAGTTTGCGGGCACGCCGTCGAACATTCAACATGCCCATGAAAGGCAAATCACAGATGAATCTCTGTTTCATCGGGAATCGAGATACTGGATATCAGGATAGTATCCATTTTATCCCCTTTCATAGTAGCATGAAAATCCCAATGAAGTTTTTTCCCTTCATTAATCGCCTTATATACCTCCGGGGAAAGAGCATCTTTTAATACGGGGACTTTCTCAAAAGTCTTTGGAGAACCATCATCCAAGACGCCTCTAAGATTAACCATTCGTACTGCGCCTTCCTCTGGATAATGGATGTCATCCGCATGAAACAACCCCTTGATTGCAATGGTTGTTTCCTCCTTCTTTTCTCTTTCTTTCCGTTTTCCAATCTCGGCAAGTTCAGTATCACTGAATGTCAAGCCATTGATAGCTACATCGTTTACCTCCGGAAGTTTCTGGAGTTGTCGCGCTACCCTTGCCTCAGATTGAAATTTGGTATCAGCAATAAAAGAAATGGAATCTAGTGCTTTGTTCTGGAATTCAAGGAATTGGACATTTCGCTGAACTTCGGCTTTTTCTATTTCGGAAAGTCGCTCATTTTCCAATTTCTTGAGCTCAATCTCCCTATCTTTTCCATTTTTGTCCATTTGGAGATTGATATCAGCTTTGTATTTTTCCACCTCTGCTTTTTTGTGATACATGTAAGTCTTGCCAAAAGCATACGCTGCAGCAAAAGGTACGGTAAAAGCAAGAATCTGACCAACTGACATCTGCCTCACCTCCTGAATGGCTTCAGAGCTAGAAAAGAAGTTTAAAAACGCAACCACTACTTCATATAGGTTGCTACCCTTTCTGATATATACCTTTATCTCTGCTTTCTTTTTCTCGTCCGCACTCAGTCCACGATCAAGAACATGTCCCAATATAGCATACACATCTTCCTGAAATTTGAGAAGAATTTCCATCCATTCAGATGTGATATAAACATTTTCTTCAGCACTTGGAACCCTGAAAACTATTGGAGATATTGCATTCCTGTCCAATGTTGCATGTTTTTCAAGTGCTTTTGACAAATCCTTTGCCATCAGATCGCAATATGCCTGTAAATCTTCGTTTGAAGCTATTACGACAGGCATTGTCTCCTCTCGTCTGCCAAGTCCATTACCACTTTTGACTTCATCCATTTATTGTTTCCTCCTTTTCATAAAAACATTTGCTCTAGAAGTTCCGACACTTCAATCTCGTTTTCTAAATCAAAGGGGTCGGCATAGACCAGAATCCAAGCTACTTCATTCCCAATGCATACTCAGATCTTATTCCGCCTAAATCTGGGAATTCACAATTTTATGTTTCCCCTTCTCTCTTAATCTTCCACCCTCACCAGTGCAACTGGCATGTGTCTGTGTGAACATTTGGAACAGCCAGCAAACCAATTATTCATCCTCTAGAAAACAAGATAAACCTGTCCCATACATCTAGCAATACCTAAATCTTGCGGATATGCATTTCATGACATACACTATTCTTCGGAGGTGGGCAATGGAATATATCTTCAAATATGAGACATTCGCTGACGTGGACATCGATGACCCGTTCTTCAGATCGCTTAAAGAAGATTATCCAGATTTTGAAACATGGTACAAGGGAAAAGCGCAATCAAGAACCGGCACATATACTCTTAGGAATCCTGACAGATCTGTCGGAGGATTTCTTTACATCAAGCAACACGAGCATGAATCAATCGTGCTGGAAGGAAAGACACTTCCTGAAAAGAACAGGACGAAGATAGGCACGTTCAAGATAGGGGAAGACAACGAAGGCAGCCGTTACGGGGAAGGGGCCATGGCAATCGCATTATGGACATGGCGTGATTCGGAAGACGAGGAAATCTATGTAACGGTATTTCCCAAGCAACAATCGCTCATAGAACTGCTTGTATTTTATGGGTTTGAACTGGCGGGAACAAAACCAAACGAAGAGTGTGTCTATCTGCGCTCGAACAAAAGAATTAACAAGAATCAGCCTTATGTCCTTTATCCATTTGCCCCTCAAGGGCGGAACGCTGGAATGCTCGCTATCGAACCACAATATCATGATAAGCTTTTCCCTTATGGCACTCTCAGACATACAGACCAGAACGTAGAACGGATCCCCGCAGGCAACGGCATCAAGAAAATCTACATCGGATTCCCGTTCAATGAGCCAGCATTCGAGAAAGGAGACATGGTATTCATCTATCGCAAGTCGGTGGTTGATCCTATACACAAGTCCGTCATCACCTCGTTCTGTCTTGTCAGCGACATGTTTTGGGTGAAGCGCTCTTGGAGAGCCCTCGTCAATATCGATGACTATCTCAAACATGTTGGCAACAAGAGCGTCTTCCCTGCACAAGAACTGGGAGACTTTTACTCAAAGAAGGAAAACCTTCTTATATTTGAACTCCTTTACCTCGGTTCGTTCGGAGAAGGGAACAATGTCAACTGCCAGACGCTCAAGAACAAAGGTTATTGGGCAAAAAACGTCCATCCATACCAGATCCAATTCAGCCCGGCTCAGACGACAGACATTCTATCCCTTGGGAGAGCCAATCCTATGCTAATCCTCATGTAAGTACACAAACGACTGAGGAGCCTGTCTGATCCCATAGGATTCCAAGCTTTTTGGTTCCTTGAAGCGCACGACGTTTGATAATCGGTACGCAACGGCTTTTTTATGACCTGAATAGTATTCGTCGAAGAACTGCTTGGTTATGCCAGACGTTAGTTTCGTCTCGCTCCATATCTTCGACGGCTCTCCTTCCAGTATCCCGTCGATGTCTGCCACACCAACAACCTTCATCTCAGGCCATGTGGAGTAAATCAACATCCGCGCCGGACATCTGGAAGGCATCACCTTGCGGTATTCATATTTCTTTTTCCCCGCCATGATGTTCCCTACATGGACAGGATTAATCGCAACCAGCAATGTACACATCCTACTCCTCCATTTCTTCTTTTCATCAGTGAACAAGTTTGATCATTCGTTGAAGGTCATCAGAATAATTCAATTTGATGATATCAAGGGGAACGGATAAATCACTTGCAACACTCTTCGCTATTCCTCGCTCTTCACCAAGGAATGTTTTCATCAATGATTCAGGATAATCCTTCCCATCTCTTTTCCTGAGGTTCATTACAATCATGCCCGCATCAAGTTCCAAAAGAACTATTTGCTTAATTGAAAGTTCCCTATACACGAATACAGGCAATCTCTCAACTGTGTTCTCTTGCGAAAGGATACAAAAATGTCCGGCAAGTAGCAACCTATCATTTTTCTCCAGTAGGAAAGCAACTGCTTCAGCAAGAAGTTGTTGATTGTTTACCGCATCCTTGACTTTCTTGTTCTTCCCATACTGTTCTCCATTCTTCTGTGATATAAGATCTCCCGCAGAATAATAAGGGATATGAGTAACCGATGAGACTCTGTTACATAATGTCGATTTCCCGACCCCATAGACACCAGCAACAAAACAAACCCCTTTCATACTTATTTTCCTTCACTCACAGAAAATCAGTTAGCGGAACCCCTTCTCTCTAACACTCCAACCTCAAGTGAGTATAGCGCAACAAACAACTGTTTTTTCTTCTCATATTTCAATGGGCAGCAATGCTCATATCAGTACGGATGATGGTGCAGCCACCCGATCACTTTCCCCAGCACCACAACCTGGTCGACATCGACGACCCTCGGCTGGTAGCGCGTATTCTCGCTGATGATCCGCAGCTTCTTGTCCACCGGGTCCTGTTCGACCCTCTTCACGTACGTCTCCCCCGCGATGGCGATCACATACACACCGTCACCATCGATGTACCCTTTCACGGCGAACACGAAATCACCGTCGAACAGCTGGATGCCGGTCATGGAGTCGCCCTTCACTTCGGCCGCGAAGATCTTGTCTATTGAATACGGCCTGATGAAACGCTCCAGGATCGGAAGCCGTTCATCCGTACGGAAATCCTCGGGGAGCCATTCCTGCCCCGGCCCAGCGGACACCTTGGAAGCCAGGATCGGTATGGACAGCCCGCCGTCCCCGATCTCCATCGGATACGCCCTGCCTTGTGGCGTCATGAACGTCGTGGATGGTTCCTGTTCAAGAATATGACTTTCTGGTATGTGAGTGCCGTCAAGACACATCTCACCATTTCCTGTTATCAACCAATTCAGATTTAAGTTTAAATGATTATATAACGCAATCTTTAGTTCATCAGGTATATTGGCTTTCCCATTTTCATAGTTAGCATAGGTAGTTTGAGGAATTCCTAATTTTTCACCCATTGCTTTTTGGGAAAGATTTAAACTATTTCTTAGTAATTTTAGTTGTTCACAAACCATTTTATGCTCCTAATAGCCTAATACTAGTTGACAACAAACTAAATATTAGTTACCATGATTTTAGTTAGTTAGAACTCTAACTGCACTATAAACCCGTTTTGATTAGGACGCAAGGAGGAGACAATGGCGAATGAGATTATCACAGCATACAAACCATGGAAGTATGAGGACAGTGTGGCGGTGGCAAAACCGCTTGTGGCAACCGTAAAAAAAGCGAGCCTTGATCTGGTGAGGGAACTTTATGCAGCACAAAAAGCCCTCTCAAATCAGGGCGTACGCACCGACAAGATCAAGAAAGATAACAAGTTAACTTCTTGCCAAATGGCAATAAGTTCAAAAACGTGGTTAGGCTATCTTGCTGAAATTGGACTATCCCCACGAACTGCTTATAACTGGCTTGGTCTCTATATCCCCGCAAAAGACATCCTCTACTCGCCTGAAGAGTATCGGAAATATCTCGAGGATCTGTTCAGGACCGTGAAGGAACATTGTGAGACGGACATCGGGTGGAGGCCCAAAAACGAATGGGGCAACCTGCTGGAATCCCGTTACCAGAAATGGCTGAAACTTGACGACATCGCGCAGAAAGTCCTTGGGGAGCAGTCGCAACAGGCGGATCTGTTCTCCAAGGAATACCTCGACACCCTCGTATCCGAGGTCTACAAGGCGCCATCCCAGGAGGATATCATCCGGCTTTCCGAACTTACCGGGGACTACCAGAACATCGTACCGAAGACGGTAAAGCCGCAGGACCCGATGCGGATCGTACTGCTCGCGGAGAAGGCCGCCAAAGCCATGAGCCCGGCCGACGCCGCCTCGGTCATGAGATCGATCGCATACGCCCTGACGGACATAGCTGAAAAGGAAGGGAAGGAATGACCACGAAACCCTACCTCCACACCTATTGCGTGCTGAGGATCGGCGAGCTGGGCACCAGCCAAGGGACAGTGTCTGGGACAACGAAGCGCTTGAATATATAAGGAAGTATTACCTGAAGGCGTTGCGTGAATGCGGTGTCTGTCCGAAGACCGCGGTGTGGGAGAAGGTCCAGGCCGTGGCTGCGGAAAACAATTGGCGGATCGGAAGCAGGAGCGGCTGCTACCAGTTCCTGTCCACGATCGACCCGAAGCTGGTGGCGTATGCCCTCGGTGGACGCCGTGCTCTGGACAACTACTTCTACATCATCAGGGATTCCGCGGCACTCATGCCGTTCCAGGTAGTGATCGGGGACCAGCATATCTTCGACTACTGGGTCGCCGACTACGAGAAAGGCACCATCCAGAGACCGGAATGCTATTGCTGGCTTGACCAGCACACGAAGCTCATCTACGGCGTCGCGTTCGCGCCACTGCACTACTCAAGCGAGACGGTGAGGGATGCGTTGAAGATGGGCATGTACCGTTTCGGACGCCCCGACTGCCTCTACAACGACAACGGATCAAGTGAGTGCTCAAAGGCGTTCGGCGAGGTTGCGGACGATTTGCTCCGTTCCGGCATCCGGCAAAAGGACATTTCCGATCTCTACAAGACGGAAGACGGGCGGTACGTGATCCTCGACAAGGAAGAAAAGGATGTCGTGGATGTCGCCGATACCGCTGATGAATGGAACAGGAAAACAAGGCGGAGGATCTTCGCCAGCCGGAAAACGAAGACGGTCACGGTCAGCTCCTTTGACGGGAACATCCGCATCTTCCGCTCTCCGGGAAAGCGCCGGGATCCGCATCGAAGGCGACGCGCCTGATGTACATCTCGCCGATGGTGGAGAACGGGACGATCGCCTTCGCCCCGGGGAACGGGATGCTGGTCGACCAGCTCACCGGATTCCCGGCGGCAGGATACGACGACCTGTGCGACGCGTTGTACTATGCGGTGCTGGCGAGCGAATCCCACGGCGGGGTCGGGCCAGGGTTGTTCAGCGGCAAGGGAATCGGCAGGGGGGGGAATCCCAGGAGGGGGCTGAGGATATGATCGGGCAGTACCATCTCAATTTTACGGGACGCATGACGGAGGCGCAGATACTGAAAGCAATCGCCGTCAAGCAGGCGTGGAACGCCGACATCGGCGTACAGCTTGCCTATTACCTGGGCAAAAACCCTCCGATCCTCAAGACGGATCTGGAGGACAAGGTGTCGGTCCCCTTCGGGCGGAAGCTGGTCAAGAGCGTCATCGGTTTCATGTTCAAGGAAGGGAACATCACCTACAAGTATCCAGACGACAAGCAAGAGCTGAAGGACCGGCTTGAATCCGTGTTCAAGTGCAATCGTGAGCAGACGGAGAATGTCCGGCTCGGGCGTGACCAGGCGCGCTTCGGCAGCGCGTTCGAGGTCCTGTACGTGGACAACGATGATGCCCACCCGCAGTTCCGTTCCGTCCACGCGGACCAGGTGATTCCCGTCTACCGCCAGGAAGCCGACCCAAGGATGGCCGCGGCCGTCAACTTCTACACGCTGGACGATTACGAACGGAGGGCCGATGTGTATTATCCCGATGTCATCCAGCAGTTCCGGTATGTGAACGGCGGCTTCGTCATGTACAACGAACGGCGCCATTATTTCGGCGACGTGCCGGTCATCGAGTACCGCAACAACGAGGAGGGGGAAGGGGACATCGAGAGCGTCGAGAGCATGATCGACGCCTACGACAAGCTTCAGGGTGTACAAGCGGGTCGGCATGGACTCTTGGTCCCAGGTGGATCTCGACATGTCGACTCTGTGAGGGGGACGGATGTACGACGAACTTGGCCTGGACCTTCCCGTAGTCCCCATCAAGGACAGGGTCAAAGAGGCGGTCCGGAAATCCGGACGGTTGTTCTTCTCCATCCGGGAGAGCGCGGCGCTGCTCGGCGTCACGGGGTTCCGTGTGTACAACCTCGTCTACCACTACCGGCTCGACGCCTTCCTGGTCGGAGGGGAATACCGCATCCCGTGGACCGCGGTGCTCTGCCTTGAGGAGGAGCTCCCCGGGATCAGGCGGCAGTTCTTCACCTACCTCGGCTATGTGGGGAAACGGGAGGTCAGGGGGTTCTTCAGGCTGCGCAGGGCGATGGCGGGGGGGTGCTCCGCGGCGGAGGCCAGGGATATCCTTGGGCGCGGCGACCTGGGCGATGACATGATCCGGTCCATGTCTGAGCGGAGGCTGCCGCCAAGGCACGGGCTGGAGACCAGGGAGAAGGACCCGCAGGACTGGTACGACATACCCTCCATCGGGCTTCCCGACGGGGCTCTTCCTGAACAGTGGGCGGGCATCATCGGATGCCGCCCATCCTCCCTCGGGTTTGCCCCGGGAATGGTCCCCTACACGGTCATGTATGACTTCCTGGTCGAACATGAGGTGGTCAATCTGCCGGTGCCGTACCGGGTCACGGAAGAGCGGCCGGGACAGGCCGGTGCGGACCAACAATTGCTGCTGTTCTGAAAGGGGTCGATATGGCATCCATCGTCTTGTTTTCCATCGCCTCCGCCGGTCTTGTGGCCGGCTCCTCCCTCCCCGCCTTCATCCGGATCGCCGGGGCTGTGGCCTTCGCCTCCATCGCCTGCCTTGCCACCAAAAGGAAATGACAGGGCGGGGCTCACCATGAACGGCCGGGAGACCGGCCGTTTCCTTTGCCTCTGATTCCTTGTCTGCCGGCCGTTTAGAATCAAACCATCCCCTGCCTTCGCCATCGGAAAGGGGTTGCAGTGTACAAGAAAATCGGAGACGCCACGCTCTATCGTGGCGACTGCCTCGAGGTGATGCCAACACTTCCGGCTGGATGCGTTGACATGGTTCTCGCCGACCCGCCCTACGGGACGACGGCATGCGCGTGGGACTCGGTCATCCCGCCGGGGCGCATGTGGGAAGAGCTTCACAGGGTGGCCAGGGAGGATGCGGCGTTCGTCTTCACCGCCTGCCAGCCGTTCACCACCCGGTTGGGGTCGAGCAACCTGAAGGAGCTCAGGTACGCCTGGGCGTGGGTGAAGAACTATTCGACAGGGTTCCTGAACGCCAGGCACATGCCTCTGCGCGCCCATGAGGACATCCTGGTGTTCTACGGGAGGCAGCCCACCTACAACCCGCAGTTCTGGTACGGAAAGCCTTACAAGGGCTCATCATCAGGGCCGGCGGGGAAGGAAGGTTGCTACAGGCCGGTGGAGAAGCGTTCCACAGGCTCGCCTGACGGCAGGAGATATCCGTTGTCGGTGTTGCGGATCGCAAGGGACGAGACCCACGTCCACCCCACGCAGAAGCCGGTGAAACTGATGGAGTACATGATCCTGACGTACACCAACCCGGGGGACCTGGTGCTTGACTTCACCATGGGCTCCGGCACGACGGGCGTGGCGGCGGTTGCCACCGGGCGGAGGTTCATAGGGATCGAGCGGGACCCGCGGTATTTCAGGATCGCCTGCGAGCGGATCGGCGGGGCGTCCGGTCATTGAGGCCGGCCCCGCGGCCCGTTTACCGGCCGTTTAATCCCCGTTTAAAAGCCTTTAAAAAACACGCCAAAACCCGGCAAAACACGGATAAACACGAAAAACCTTGCTCAATAGATGTTGGAATCCGTGCTCAAAACGCTGGATTTTCTGCTCAAAGTTTTTGGACGGTACATCCACCCCACGCAGAAGCCGGTGAGGCTGCTGGAGTACATGATCCTCACGTACTCCAGCCCGGGGGACCTGGTGCTGGACTTCACGATGGGCTCCGGGACGACGGGTGTGGCGGCGGTTGCCACCGGGCGGAGGTTCATAGGGATCGAGCGGGACCCGCGGTATTTCAGGATCGCCTGCGAGCGGATCGGCGGGGCGTCCGGCCACTGAGGCCGGCCCCGCGGCCCGTTTACCAGCCGTTTAATCCCCGTTTAACGGCCTTTAAAAAACACGCCAAAACCCGGCAAAACACGGATAAACACGAAAAACCTTGCTCAACAGATGTTGGAATCCGTGCTCAAAACGCTGGATTTTCTGCTCAAAGTTTTTGGACAGCATACCCCTTGAAAGTTTCCGTGGTTATCTGATAGAGTACCTACTGTTGTGGTTACGGGGGCTTAGCTCAGTTGGCTAGAGCGTCTGCATGGCATGCAGAAGGTCGACAGTTCGATTCTGTTAGCCTCCAACATTTAGGATGACGTTATGCGTCATCCTTTTTTATCTAAGCAACCCCCAGTATTCACCATCGATATAAGTATCATCGATACGGAACATTCGCGTGGTGACACCTTCCTTAACGAACCCGCATTTTCGGTAGAACGCCTTCGCCCGCTCGTTGTCGGCCCTGACCAAAAGATTCACTTTGGTCACCTTGTGTTGATCGGCCCAGACCATCGCCTGTCTGAACAACGCCGAGGAAACCCCATGGCCCCAGCATTCCTCCAAGACAGCGACGGACATCTCCGCCACATGCCGCGTCCGTTCCCGACTCCCCGCAATCAATTGGATGTTCCCCACGACACGCGGTCCGTCGAACGCCGTAAACGAGCAACCGGTGGCGCTGTTGCTTCGCGTTATCCATTGCCGTTCTTTCTCCATGGAAACATCAAGGCCTTCTTTGCCGAAGGTCAGATTGTCCGTTTCCATGCCCACTTGTTTCATATACGCAAGCATCGCGGGAGCATCGTCCGCCTCCGCTTTTCGAATGACAATCTGATACATGGGAAAAGTGTAGAACGAAACATACGAAGGAATCAAGACTAAAAAGAAGAACTTACCGGAGACAGACGGCCTCACAAAGGTTGAGTTTTCCCGAACGTACGACATAATCCTTGAAGACCACCCGGCCCACGACAAAGCCAGAGGAATCCTTGAATTGAACTGTCACGTCATACGTCCCGGGAGAAACGTTTACGCCCCCCACTCTTGCAATCGAAGGAAAGAAATGAGACATACGGAGATCGGCGCGTTCACTTGCCACCGAGAATACATTGGAAAACAATGTCAACATATCGGCGAGAAATTCCATGCCCGGTTTGTCCGCATCACTGCTATTCTTTGCCGCATGATGAGCGACTCCATCGACGATACTCGTTCCCAGCGCTTTCATCGTCGCCCGGACGATCGTCTTGTTGGCGATATCCTGAGCACGAAGTTCAAACGTATTGATTGCGACTGCAGAAAGGTCCTCAATCGGTTCAAGAGAAAAATGCTCGTCTCCGATCGTAACATCAACCCGGGAAACAAGAGTACCGCGTCGCATCATCACCGGCAGTGCAATTTTCATGGCGGGAGTATTTGAAATTGGCAGATAGGTCGATTCTTCTTTTTTTTCTGGTTCCAAACCCGAAAATGCAAGGATGTTGATCCTCGCCATACCCGTCGGAACCGCAAGCTCAGTATCAAGGCTCTTGGGAACCGGGAACGGATACAATTTCGGTTGGCTTGCGAACGCCGAGGATACCTGCCGGTAGAAATAACCCTTGTCCGCTTCAGCCCCCAATTGCCGGCAATAAAGCATTCCGAGGTAATCGGCAAGGGCGCTGTGACTGAATTCAATGCTTACCACATCGTTTTGCGAAATTGCAGCGACATCGTTGTCCCTCGCAGAACGGGAAGTCTTGGCGAAAAGTTTTTCATACTTGTTCCGCAACACCTGCTGTTTCTCCGTCGCCCGACGGATTTCCACCATGGCGTCTTCCGTTTTGCCAAGAGCCTGATAATTCAACGACTTGAACACGTTGCTGTAAATGTCCTCAAAGTCCTCGCCGGGATATGCCTTTACGTTGTCGTTGACGATATACGAACCGACATCTTCCGTAATGCTTTTGGTGAAAGCGTCGGAGATAAGCCGTTCCGCTTCGGTAAGGCTTTTGTTGGAAGATTCGAAATCCCGGGCGTAATGACGAACCATGCCTTGGTCAAGGGTCAGGACCAATTCGCCCTGAGCGTGCTGTACTTGCGCGCCATGTTCATCCAACGCCGTGGCCGCTTCTTCGAAACGCCCCGCCATCAAGGGGCGCTCAACGCCGCCCAATTCGACGGTCGAAGCGCACCCCCACAGAAGAAGCGCACTCAAAATGACCGTAATAGCCCGTAAGTATTTCATTAGAATTTGAACGCGTTCTTCTCGATATACTTCTTGACGGCATCTTCATTCATCCAAACCTTGACACCCGTTTCGATGTTGACCAATTCAAGATCAACATAATAGGTTCTGACCGATTTTTTCCCTTCTTGATCGAAATTGGTCTTCACCGAACCGAGCAACATATAATCGGCTCCGATTTCTTTCCCGGAAACCTTCGCTGTTTTCGAAGATGCATTGCCCTGCTGGTATTCACGCTCGGCAAGGAGTAAGTCCCTGTTCTCGAAATCGTTGACCGTCACCACTTTTCCGCTGTTGATCAACGCAGCCTCAAGTTTCTTGCTGATGATCGTGGTGTCGATATGCTCACTGGAACGGTTCTCTATGACGCCGATGACGACAACTGGTTTTCCGCCGGCTTTCGTTCTCGCTTTGATCCAACTCCCTTTCAAACAGTCTTCGATCATTGAATTGCTGATCATCTGGATGTCAGTGTCATTCCAATTGCCAGAGAGATCAATCTTCTCGCCTCCGCTGACCCGTTTGACTCTGGTTGACGTACAGCCGACCAGCAGAACCGCCAGCACGCAAAGGATGATGAATATTCGCTTCTTCATATGCCCTAACCGTCCCAATGGACTCTCCTTCTCCAATTTTCGAACCATTTCGTACATCGTTACAGGAGAATCGTACCAGAACCTTAGGGCGATTGCAACGGGACTCTCTCGCTGATAAAGAATCTTTCCGTACTTGCTCATATTCCATTCTGTTGGTAACATAGAATGGAGTCTTTATCTGCAAAATCTCGAAGGGAGATATTCATGAAAAAAATCCATTTGACATCAATGATCGCATTGTGCGCAATCGTGCTTCTTGCATCTTGCGCGACAAAACCAGAACAAGCCGGTCAAATACCTACTGTTCAGGGAACAACGACGGAGGAGAAATCAATGCCCATAGAGGCTCCCGCCCCCGCCGCCAAGAAAGAGGCCACGACCAAGACGGTCATCGCCGTCAGCGGTACCATGCCTGAAACAACTGTGGGCACCGCTCCAACGACAACGGCATCTTCCTCTACTACGGCGAAAGAGCTTACATTGGACGAGAAAATTGATGGAATTTCCGTCAACACTACCGCTTCGCAGGCGAATGAAATCGTAAGTGCGTTGCTTGTTCCGACCAATGATCCCGACGGGAAACTGACCCAAAAGGCTTTGGCGAAGGCAGAGGCAGTCGCAAACCAAATTCTTTCCGGCAACGATGATTCTCTGAAAGCCGACTTGTTCGCTTATGCAACCCAAATCGCCCAAAAAGCCATTGACAGTACATACAGTGTGGACACGCTGGAGTTTTACAAAGGAATCCTTGCCAACGTTCAGAACACGTACGGGAACGCCGTCGATACGTCCGTCCTCAACGCACAAGCGGACGAACGCATTGTCGCCATCAATTCGTACTATAAGAACAGCATCTACACCTACCTCCGCGCATACCCGAAAGGGAGATACGTCAAGGAACTTGCCGCAATGCTGACCAAATACCCGGTAAATAAGCCAACGAAATAACGGATTTTCCGAGTACAAAAGCCTTCGGTGAAAACCGGGGGCTTTTTTCATATGCTCTTCAAAAGCAATTTTTTGTTGCACATGGCAAAAAGGCTGTTATACAGTAGAGAATAGAGAAGGCAGAAAATTATATTGAGAGGAGGTTTTCGTTCATGGTACGGATAGTCCGGCAATTTCTCACCACACTGTTCCCCTATATGCCGACCACCCTTGACTTTCGTATGTTCAGCGAAAAGGACTTCATCGGATATCGACCGGTCCTGGAAAAGAATACCGATCCAATACCCGTAACCGACAAACTTTTCGTCAAGCATTTCGTCATTATGGAAGACGTCGACGGTTGTTCGTTTTCCATCACTCCGAATTATGCCATGAGCGTGTATTTCAATTCTGATGATCCCCAGAAAGTGGATATCAGCGTGATTGATCTGGACAGCGAAGAAACCGAGATAGAAGACACCATCCCCATCTCCGACTGGCCGGCTCGCATGCAAGAGATCATCATCTCGTACCAGCGTATTGGACAACCCCGCAGGGATTGATCACGACTTCTTCAACACCGAATTCAGGACGGAGAGCACTTCTTCGGATCGGAACGGGGCGTAAATGTATCCATCCGCTTCTTCCGTTCCCTTGCCGTCGATCAAAACAACAGGGATCCCGGAAAACAATGATGTTTTTTTGACATGGGAAAGGAATTCCGCTCCGCCGATCCCCGGGGCTTTGCCATCCAGAATAATAGCGTCGACCGGTTCAAACGATTCGCTGATGAATCGCAATCCGCTCCCCCCGCTCGCCACATCAAACACCACATATTTCGCACCCAGAATATTTCTGAGGCGAGCCGAAATTCCCCTGTCCGGTTCAATGACCAAAACAACACCGTTTTTTCTGATGGTTACATTTACTTCGGATCGGAATTCTCCCATCCGTTCCAAAACCATCTTGAGTGGGGTAATATCACTCACCATTCCCAGAATCGCCTTCTGACTTCCGATCTGGCTGATGAACATCATCTGAAGAGAAAACCAGATGTCTCTTCCGCCGGGAAGATTGCAGAGCACCTCGCATTGGGCAATCGGATTCATCGGAGAAAGTTTGGAAAACAAATCTCCCACATCACCCTGAGAAATGGAGGAGACGATGTTCATCGGATCCTCTGTCATTGCGAGGACGCCTCCGTCGACGCCGAACAACGCTTCCATCGCTCTGTTTGACTGGCGGCAGGAAACCTTGCCATCGTATGCATATAACGCCATCGCCACGGGGTTTTCCGCAAAATACCGATTGAATTTCAAAGACAGGACTCTCCACGAGGAATCCTCCCCACGAAGGGTTTCTCCTCGCGTCTCCGTTGCTTTCCGACGTTCCTGCTCCTCAGGAAAGGCAATCTTTTCAAACTCTTCCACCGGCATCGGTCGCGCGAAGAAAAACCCTTGCGCATATTCACATCCGATACTTCGAAGAAACCTTGCCTGCTGTTCGTCTTCGACCCCTTCGGCAATGACGGGAATGGACATCCCCCTACTCATGCGAATGATGGAATCGAGGATGAACCGAGCCTTCCCCTGATCTTTGCTCTTATCCAGAAACTTCAAATCAATCTTCAGAATATCGATCGGCAGATCCTTCAGAACATTCAACGAAGAATACCCGCTACCGAAATCGTCCATCAACACGGTAAACCCTCGTTCCTGAAGGCGACGCATCATGTCGATGATCAACTCCTGATTCTCCGCATACGCGGTTTCAGTCAATTCCAACTGGAACAGTTCCGAAGGAATCCGATAACGTTCCACCAAAGCAATGATCTGATTCACCAGTTCCGAATTGTAGACATCCATCCGTGACACGTTGACAGAAATGGGTTTGGGGGTCTTTCCCTCCCCAATCCATTTCTGGAGTAGCATGCAGACATGTTCCCACATGTAGTAGTCCAATTTCAGGATGAACCCGTTTTGCTCGAATGCGGGAATGAATTCAGAGGGACTGATCATCTCCCCGTTGTCATTGATCCAGCGCACCAGCGCTTCGCTTCCCGCAATGGTATTGGAAACCAACTCAAATTTCGGCTGGAGATATACCTTGAACTGTTCTTCGTCCAACGCTCTGGAGAAAGCATTGGTATACTCTTGGATTTTACAAAGTTGCTCTCTGAGCGGTTCCATGTAGAATTCATAGTTCTTCTCGTACAAATGATTCCGCTTGCATTGCCGGGAAGCAAGACTGACCTTGTCATAGATATCGTCAGGATCTGCGTTCCGAACGTCGGTAATCATATAAATGCCGAAAATCGGCCTGATATTGAAATCGATCGGATATTGCTGGAGCAACAACTTCACGCGATCAATGTGGTTGATTACTTCATTTTCATGTTTGCATTCGCAACATACAACGAACACATCCGCATGGAAATGCGCATAACAAAACTGCTCGCGTTTACTTCCCAATTCGTTCAGGAGGAACGAAACATATCGGAGAAACGCATTGCCGCTTTCCATGCTGAACATGGAGTTGATCAGTCGGAAATTTTCCACATCGAAACGAACCATCACGAATTTCTCGTCGGGATGCTGCGCAAACATATCCCGGCAATCTTTCATGAACTTCTGACGATTAGGAAGCCCCGTGAGCGGATCATGCTGGTTACTGTATACCAACTGGTCATACGCCTCCTGCAGGGATTTCATCAACCCCAATTGTGTGCGCGCATATGCCGAACTTATCCTGAGTTTCAACAACGGAAGATTATATGGTTTGCCGATGAAATCCCACGCTCCCAGTTCAAAGCACTTTCGCCCGATCTCGCTGTCGTTATGGGCGGTAGCCACCAGTACCGGGATATTCTCCCATTGTGGATTCGCATGATACATCTCTAAAAACCCAATTCCATCCATGACCGGCATGATTAGATCAAGGATGATCATGGAAATCTCCTGAGCATGGTCTTTGAGCATGTCCAACGCAATTTTGCCATTTTCTGCCTCTAAAATGTCAAAATCCTCGCAAAGCACATGCCGCAGAATTTCACGGTTCACCTGCTCGTCATCGACAATAAGGACTACCTGTCGTTTTTCAGCCATTACCTTTTCCTGCTTCTCATGTACGGAACGCAATCCCATCAGTCGGTGTCATTATACACGATTGCACCGTCCAAGCAAGCGCCAAAATGAGGAATTTTACGTTTCACGCAGGGAAGTGGGATACAAGATCGGAAAATGCGCCAATCTGCGGAGAACTCCGAAACGGGTTCATCGCAAGACTCTTTTTCTTTCCGTAGTATCTTGGTATGATAACTTCATGCAGAGTGATACGGTATATGATGGCATATACGGACTGGCCATCGGTGATGCCGTCGGAGTCCCGGCGGAGTTCAAAAGCAGAAAGGAACTTTTCCAAAACCCGGTCACGGATATGACGGGATACGGGACCCACTACCAAAAACCAGGCACATGGTCGGACGACACATCCCTTTCGCTTTGCCTGCTCGACAGCCTCTCCTCCGGGCTGAATTACTTGGATGTCATGGATAAGTTTCGCAGTTGGGAAGAACTGGGAATGTACACCCCTTACGGCAAGTTGTTCGACATCGGCATGACCACCGACGAGGCGATCGATCGATACATCCGCGATATTCCAGTCCTCCAATGCGGTGGGACCGACGAATATAACAACGGGAACGGATCTTTGATGCGTATTCTTCCTCTTGCATTCTTCATCCAGACAAAACGCATCTCGTACGGGCAGGCAATGGAAATTACCAGCGATATCTCATCCCTTACCCACGCCCACCAACGAAGCAAGATGGCATGTTGCATCTATATCACCATCGCGTTGGAACTCATGGACGGAAAATCATTGCCGCACGCCCTTGACGACGGATTGGGGAAATCCCGTCCATTTCTCGAAGGCAAACAGGAATACGGGCGTTTCCACCGGTTGTTTTCCCAAAGTTTCAAAACCACCCCAGAAAAGGAAATCAACAGCAGCGGATACGTAATCGATACCTTGGAAGCGGCGATCTGGTGTCTGTACAACACCGATTCCTATAAGGAATGCATCCTTAAGGCAGTCAATCTTGGCGACGACACCGACACCACCGCATCCGTGGCGGGAGGATTGGCCGGATTGGCATACCGACGCTCCGGGATGCCGGAACATTGGATCAAAGGGCTCGCCAACCGTCGGTTGATCGACTCGGTCTGCGAAAAATTCACCATGGCAAACAATCTGTGAACCGTCGTCCTAATTGTCTTTCATAATCTCCATGAACACGGCTTCCTGTTTTTTCACTTCATCGTACAAAGGCCCAACTCCGTTGTTGATCTTCGTCCGGAGCTTTTCCGTCATCGCAGAAAGACTTTTGTATAGCGGCTCCAGAGAGAGATTTCCCGCCACACCTTTGAGGGTATGCACGGCGGAAAACGCGTCTTCGTAGTTCTTTGCGATCATCGCCCGGTCAAGTTCCTGAAAATGCTCGTCTTGCTCGAACAACCTCAGACATTTTGTATAGAACTGCTCATCGGCGTACATTCGCTCCATCCCGGCATCTACATCCGCGCCCCAAGCACGCAACGCATCAAGCATCTTTGACATCACACATTTTCCTTCTCCTCATCCTACCATTGTGAAGATCGGTTTGTACAGAAAGATTATGCCCGGTCCGGCGCACTACGAGAGGAAAGCTTCATCTGGTACATTAATATGTCGATATGACGCAGAAATTCCTCGGCGCTCATCTCCGAGGATGGATCGAACACATCGTATCCGACGCTGAAGCCCAAAGTGAACGGATGAAGCGATTTGGCGTTATACATTCCCAGATGCTTTCTGATGCACTCCACGGCACGTTGCAAATCCTCCGTATCCCTGATATCCGAAACCACACAGAATTCATCACCACCATACCGTGCGATGATTTCCCCCAAACCGAAACAAGAACGGAGAAGGTCGACGGTATCCTGCAACGCGATGTCCCCCATCCCGTGTCCGTAGGTATCGTTGATACCTTTGAAATGGTCGATATCCAGCATGATGGCGGAAAAACGGACGCCAGCCCGTACTTTTTCCTTAATGGCAAGATCGAGCCTTCTTCGGTTATACGCACCGGTAAGATAATCGATGTTGATATCCTGGTTCTGGGCGAACACATGGACGATCAACATTGCCACCGTCGCCCCTGCATATCCGAGAGGCAATCCATAAAACAGTATTTGGAGAATGGCACCCGCCAACGGAATCAACGGAAGGAAGAAAAAGAACTTTTCGAACCGATTCCCCGTAAAAGCGCTGTTTTTGACGATGAAGACTTCAAGATACGCCATCTCGACAATCATGAGGAGAGAACGAAGCGAAAACAACGGACCTCGATGGTACTGTCCTGAGACATCAAACCAAAACACCCATCCCCATTTCAAGGATAGGATCGTCGCCGCGGCATTAAGCGCACAGAACACCCACAAAGGAATGAACCATCGATGTTTCTTGGCAAAAGCCACGTTGCAAAGCATCCCGGCATATTCCATCCAGGCAAAAATCATCAAAGGGTCGAGAAGGAAGATAAGGAAGTTCCCTGTCATGGCGCAAAGACGCGACATCCTGTCGGCCGCCTGAATCCGTCCCATAGAATCGAATACGATCAATAATGCGAGAAATATCAACAGCAACCGAAACATTCGTTGCTGCTGCACTTTGCTTTCCCTGTTTTTTATGGTGAACAAAAAAAGCATCGCCAGAAAAATGAACGAGTAGATATTGATGACCAACCACGAAGGGATGTTCATTTTTTCACTAACCCCCGTAAGACCCGTCTTCCCATCCTTTCTCGAACCGGAGGATCTGTCAAGGTTTCCAACCGACGAACGTCAGGGAAAAACAGGACTCAACATACATGCCCCCACAGCTTGGGGAAAACAACTGGAATGTCCCCCCCCGTATCTCGGAGGTACGAGAACCCGCACCATTCTTGATTACGCACCTGTCTGAGGTACGTAACGTCACCGAATTCTCTTGCGGTGGTATTGTCACCTCTTTGCGTCCTCCTCAGATGCTCCATTGGACCCAATACGGAGGCCATTGGTGTACGCATACGATGCCAATGTATTCTTTCTTCTCGCGGGCTGAGGGAAAGCCGTTCCGGCTCCGGTACCACCGTCACTTTTTTACGGGGACGATTTCAATCCAATACGAATCAGGATCGCTGATGAAGTAAATACCCATCTTGGGGTTTTCGAAACAAATACACCCCATATTCTTGTGTTTCTTGTGGGCTGTCTCCATGTCGTCGGTGGCGAACGCCAGATGGAATTCGTCATCCCCAAGATCGTAATGATCCTTTTTCCAATCCCGAAGCCACGTGAGCTCCAATTGGTGCGGAGTGACCCCATCGCCAAGGTAGACGAGAACAAACGAACCATCGGGAGCCACTTTTCTTCTGATTTCGACCAACCCAAGCGCTTCTTTGTAGAACTTCAAGGATTTGTCCAAATCCATCACGTTGAAATTATTATGGGCAAAATGAAAATACATGCCTGCCTCCATTCATTCAATTTCGAACACTTGCC
>Ga0265294_10002721_pt1 | contig 23056 bp, 20 predicted proteins | sample MunlanPumphouse3_FD_192504 | JGI IMG/M metagenome (GOLD analysis project Ga0265294, IMG submission 192504) | Groundwater microbial communities from a municipal landfill in Southern Ontario, Canada - Pumphouse #3 | ecosystem: Environmental > Aquatic > Deep subsurface > Groundwater | place... | reverse complement strand
TTTATATTTTTAGCTTTAATGATTTTATCGCCATCAAATATTGTTTTTTCATGTGATTCGCATTTTTTGTTATTGGCTGAAAATCCGACAATTACACAATGTACGTGCGCTTTACTTTCACTCTCACTGTCCCAACGGAAAGTTCGATAAGCAAAATCAATATGAATATCTTTATTGAAAAGCGGCTTCCATAAATTGGCGACCTGCTCGCCCTGACAAATACTATTTGTGGAAACGAAAGTACAACGAGTGTCCGTCCCTTCAATGAAATCAATCGCCTTCTTATACCAACATCCCACGTAGTCCAAATTCCCAATATTTTTCCATTTTTCACCAAAAATATTCAGTACATCATTTTTTTGAGAAACACTCATCAATCTGGCTCCCACAAACGGCGGATTTCCCATAATGTAATCATAATGAACGGGTTGCAGCTCCTCGCGTTCCGGTTCTATTTTTAAATTTTCGGTATAAACATCAATCTCGTTGTAGTGAAAAACCGGCTCATTTGCTACAACCACTGAATTTTTCTGCGAAGGATAAAATAAATTAGTCTGTTTGGCAATAATGGTCGTTTTCTCTTTCGGAAGACTCAAATACCTCCAATCCATTCGTAACGCATTGCCTTCCACTATGTTGGCATAACTTTTCAACGGCAGAAAATCCAATTCCATCGAAACAATGTCCTCCGTTTCTTTCATCATCTGACTTTCGGCTATCCACAAAGCAGTCTTGGCAACCGTTACCGCAAAATCATTGATTTCAACGCCGTAAAACTGTTTTATCGAGACTTTGATAACATCATCTAAGCCAAGGGCAACTTGTCCCTGCTGAAGTTCTGATAAAATTTTGTTCTCCAAACGACGAAGACTTAAATATGTTTCCGTCAGGAAGTTGCCACTACCACACGCGGGATCAAGGAATTTCAGACCGGCGATTTTATTCTGAAATTTGCTCAATTCCATCGTGCGCGTTTTGGTAACAGAAATACGCAAAATTTTATCGAACTCCTCTTGTAAGTCATTCATAAAGAGTGGATCAATTACTTTATGAATATTTTCAATAGAAGTGTAGTGCATTCCGCCCTTACGGCGCGTGTCGGGATTCAAAGTACTTTCAAAAACAGCACCGAAAATAGTGGGACTGATTTCGCTCCAATTAAAATCCTCACTCGCCTGATGCAACAGCAAATCAACTATTTTTTGATTAAATTGCGGAATTTCAATCGTTTCGTCTGAAAACAAACCGCCATTAACGTAGGGAAAATCGGCAAGAATTTTACCCAAATACGGGTCGCGATCTTCTATTTTTGTATCCAATACTTTGAAAAGATCTATCAACGCGCGGCGTACATCCGAAACAGCGAAATGTTGGATAAAATCGTGAAATTGAGTATGATAACCGAAAATGTCGGCATCTTCGGCATAAAGACAAAATACCAAGCGCACACAAAGCATGTTCAGACTTTTGAGCGCGTGCTCATCTTGCGGATCGTGATATTGCGTATGAATCTCATCATACAATTTCCCCACAATCTCACCGGCTTTGATGGATATTTCCATCTCACGACGTATTATCTCTTTTTCATGATCTACCAAAAATTGCAATCTATAATACTCTTTTTCAAGATTTTCCATCAAAATGACTTGCGGTTCGACAGTCGGATGGTTCATGTCGTGAATATGGATTTCGGCAAAATTGCAAATCACGATCCATCGCGGACGCAGATCGTAAGGCATTTCGTCAGCATAGCGTTTTGCTTGTTGAAACGGAGTAAGCATACTGCCATCTGACTGTATAGCAGGCTTTTGCAAGTCAACAACGACTGATTTCTGTTCAATCAGCACTTTTGTTTCAGGAATGTAAGCGTCAATATAACTTGTGTGGGCAAGTTTGACTTTTTTTTCAAATTCGATATAACTTGCCGGATTATTAATGTTTAAAATTTCGCCCAGAAGTTCAATCCAAAACTTGGCGGTTTCTTGTTTTTCATCTCCGCGGTTTGTCCAATTTTTGACAAAAAGCGCGGCTTTTTTTTGTTGAGTGGTCATAGTTGTTTAGTTTTTTTAGTAGTTAATAGTCAGGTAGTTAATATAATAATTCAAATTCCTTTAATCAGTTCCATTATAATTTCGCTGACGTTCTGCCTCAAAGAGAACGATTCCGGTTGCGACCGACACATTTAGCGAGCGGATAGTCCCAACCATCGGAATACGTATGGAAGCATCACATTTCCGGAGATAATCCCACGCGATTCCCTCATATTCATTTCCCATCAACAAGCAAAGGGGCTTTTTTAAATCTTTTTCAAAGTATGTATTTTCCGCTTTTTCGGTAACAGCAACCACTTCGATACCTGATTCTTGCAAAAAAGTAATGATTTCAACAAGATTTGAGTGACGGCAGACGGGAATTTTGTGAAGTGCGCCGGCAGAGCTTTTCACCGCATCCTCATTCAATTGGGCACCCCCTTTTAACGGCAGAATGATGGCATCTACGCCCGCACACTCTGCCGACCGCGCAATCGCTCCCACATTGCGAACATCGGTCACTTTATCCAACATCAACAAAAAAGGAACTTTTCCCGTTTCGTATAGCGTCGGGATAATGCTATAAATGTCGCCATATTCAATGGAAGACATCATCGCCACCACCCCCTGATGGTTGCCGCGTGTGTATCTATTCAACTTCTCGGACGGCACATACTGAAACGGTATTTTATTCTGACGAACCACAAAAAAAAGTTCTTTAAACAAAGCACTCGATAATCCCTTTTGCAACAATATTTTATCAATGGTTTTCCCATTGTCAATGGCTTCCATTACCGGTCTAATACCGTAAATAATTGATTCTGTCTCACTCATTTGCATTAATTTATTATCGTTTAGTTCAATACCCACGCATCTTTAAACTTCGCCGCAAAAACATTCGCATCTGCTTCTGTTTCACATACTTTCAAACATACCCGCATTCTGCTACTTCCCTGCTGACGCAATATTTTAGGAGAATATTTAGAGAAATAGTGCTGCCGAACATGCTGCAAACACTCTTTTTTTGAAGTAAAGCTGCCATGGATTACATAAAATCTACCGGATTCAAAATAAATCTCCGGCAAGTCATCGGCTGTTGGCTCTGTTTGAGCATTTGAAACAGTTTGCTGAACACTATGAGTTTCTGTCTTATTTCCGGATATAATCTCTTCCGATGTCGAAAAACCGTCATCCTGCAATAAGGTATCCATTAATTCATCATTACTAAAATTTTCTTCCGGTGCTACCTTTTCTGCAGGCACAACTATCTCTGTCTTAGGCATATTATCGCGGATTTTATTCATAAAATGATCATATAAACCCATCAATTCCGTCTTAAACAAATAGCCTAAAAGACCCAAAACCAGCAAAATAACCAATATAAACAACCCAATATATCGCTTCTTTGATTTGCGTTTTACCGGAGTTACATTATCTTCATCACTATTTGAATTATCGTCCGTTTGTTCCTCATTTTCAATCACTTGCTCATTTATATAACTGATAGGTTCTTCCAAAATTTCCGGCTCCGAAACTACCGTTTCGGGAATAACAGGTGGTTCTTCCAAAATTTCCGGCTCCGAAACTACCATTTCGGGAATAACAGGTGGTTCTTCCAAAATTTCCGGCTCCGAAGCTATCGGTTCGGGAATAATAGGTGGTCCTTCCAAAATTTCCGGCTCCGAAACTATCGGTTCGGGAATAATAGGTGGTCCTTCCAAAATTTCCGGCTCCGAAACTACCGTTTCGGGAATAACAGGTGGTCCTTCCAAAATTTCCGGCTCCGAAACTACCGGTTCGGGAATAATAGGTGGTCCTTCCAAAATTTCCGGCTCCGAAACTACCGTTTCGGGAATAACAGGTGGTTCTTCCAAAATTTCCGGCTCCGAAACTATCGGTTCGGGAATTGGCACAACTTCCTGATTTTCAACGGTAGAATCGCGTTTTTTTAAAGAGATGATGCCTATTGGTTTCTTTTCAACTTTTGGCGGAAGGGGAATACAATCCATTCCTTCAAATTCGATATTGAGAGCAGGAATAAAATCGCAAGTGAAAGACAATACGCCATTTTTAAGCAGAGAAAATGTGCCAAAATCTTCAAAAACGACTGATTTCCCTTTTTTCAAAGATTCACGTAATTGGCTTACCCACTGGCGAATTTCGCTATCGGCATCCACAATTCTGATTTGTTCTTGTTTAGAAACAAAGATAATGAATGCGAAACCGCTACCATCGTCAGATGGGTCTAAGGAAACATTATAGCGCGGCGGATAAATTTGTCCGTCTTGTACGTAAGAGGAGACAAATTCTTTCCGAAAAAGTCCCATCTCATTAACATATACTGAATCTTCTTCCTGCAGAGAAGCAATTAAATTCCTGATTACCATAAAATTATAAATTAATATTTTTCAAATTCTCGGCACGTATCAAGTCATCGGGAGTATCAATAGAGATACTTTCGTAGTTGCATAGGGATACGTTGATAGAATAATCGTTTTCCAACCAACGCAGTTGTTCCAATTGTTCGGCGTTTTCAAGGTTGGAGGGAGAAAGCAGGGTGAGTTGTTGCAAAATATCGTTGCGATAGGCATAAATACCGACGTGCTTCAAATAGGTTTGGGCAATATTTAAGTTACGATAAAACGGAATTTGCGCGCGGCTGAAATAGAGGGCTTTGTTATTTTTTGACGTGACCACTTTCACCATATTCGGATTTTGCGGGTTTTCGTCGGGCAGGAATGATTTTGCCAAGGTTGCAATTTCGACATTCGGGTTTTGAAATTGTTGTATGAGGAGATTAATTGCTTCTTTTTGAATAAACGGTTCATCGCCCTGAATATTGACGACTACATCTTGTTCATTGATTTTCAAAATATTAGCCACTTCCGCACACCGATCGGTTCCGGAATTATGGTGAGGGGATGTCATAATGGCGACTCCGCCGAAACCGGCAACTGCATGGGCAATTCGGTCATCATCAGTAGCCACGACGACATGCTGAAGATTTGCGCACATAGCACGTTCATACACCCATTGAATCATCGGCTTTCCGTGAATCAAGGCGAGTGGTTTGCCGGGGAAGCGTGTAGATGCGTAACGGGCGGGAATTACACCAAAAAAAGCCATAAATAATTATTTTTGATCAAAAAGTCCGAACAATTCGGCATCAATTTTTTCAATTACGGTACCAAAGTCTTCGAGTCTTTCTCCAAATTTTATGGTATTAACGTCTATAATCAGTAGTTTTCCGAGAGTATAGCCATCAATCCATTTATTGTATCTTTCGTTCAGATTTTGCAAATAATCCAAACGAATGGTATTTTCGCAATCACGACCGCGTTTTTGAATTTGAGAAACCAGCGTTGAAGTATCGGCTTTGAGGTAAATCAACAAATCCGGTGGTTGAAGGAATTGGGTCATCAGTTCAAAGAGAGAGGCGTAATTTTGAAAGTCGCGGGAAGCCATCAACTGCATATCATGCAAGTTCGGAGCAAAAATGTACGCATCTTCATAAATGGTTCTGTCCTGGATAATAGTTTTGTTTTTTTTGCGAATTTCGATCACCTGACGAAAGCGGTTGTTCAAAAAATAGACCTGCAAATTGAACGACCAACGTTGCATGTCTTCATAAAAACTTGCTAAATAAGGATTGTTTTCAACACTTTCATACATCGGTTCCCAGCCATAATGTTTGGCTAGCATCCCCGTTAGTGTTGTTTTCCCCGAACCGATGTTTCCTGCTACTGCAATATGCATAATATGATTTTTTAAATTCAGGTAGCAAAAATACAAAAACTTATCCAAAAAAAACCAATACTTTGTATTTTTTTTTGCACAAAATACAAAGTATTGGCTATGAACTTAGAACACAGTTTTCTAACGATTTTTGTTAGTTGTTTTCGTCCATTTCAACGGAATCAATTTCAACACAGTCGCTGTCGGAAACATTACTAGTATCGTGGGGTTGAATTATGTCACGCTGACTAGAAACTTCACGCTGCCCGGGCAATAATTCGTGGTTGTAAAGATAAATCCAAGTTGAGAATAATATGATCCCTGTCAAAAATCCTATTCCCAAAACCGATAATAATATTTTATTCGTATATTTTTTCATTTGTTATTGATTTAAAAATAATTGATAAAGTGATTCTATTTCTTCAACAGAAATATTCAACAATTTCATGGTGCGGAAAACGGCGGGCAAATCTTTCTCCATAAACTGCTTTTTTTGTTCCCTTCTAACCGTCTCTACGGCATCTTCGGCAACGAAATAGCCAACCCCACGCTTATTGTATATAATATTGTTGGCAACCAACTCTTCATAAGCGCGCAAAACCGTATTCGGGTTTACTTCCAATTTACTGCCCAACTCACGTACCGACATGGCACGCTCCCCTACTTGGTACTTGCCGGACAATATTTGCTCACAAACGTATTCCTTGATTTGCACATATATGGCTTTATTATCATCAAAATTCATCTTATACCTCCGTTTCTCTTAATCGTAAATAAGACATTCCCCAAAAGAATAACGTAATGCAGGCCGCAACGATAACGTCGAGATAACGGAATTCTCCAAATGAAGGCGTATAAGTGTAATAAGAAGTCGTATCCATGATAGTTGTCGCCATGATGAAAATCACCAAGATGACGGCGAAGAGTAATCCCAACCCGACCAAAATAGTTTTTACGATGGCAAATTTTCTAAAATAGATAGAACCGAATAAAAAGATGGACTGGAACATCGCTAAAACCAACAGACACCTGCCAAATTGATTTTGGAATGATAAGTCAAAATTCAACTCGGCAGCCGTAAAGCCGTTGAGCCCAACATCTAACAAATACGTTGTAATCCTGCCTAAAATAGCACCAATAAAATCGGCAATGAAGGCTAAAATGACATAATAAACGCTGACTAACAGTATATTAACTATTACTTTTTCCAATGTACTCGCCGGCAACATGGTGTACACCAGCCCGTGATTACGATTGGCATATAGCTTATAAATGGTCCCTGCAGCATACAAACTCACAAATAAAACCACAGGGGTTAAAGGTCCCATGGTTAAGGGGAATTGCAAAAAATGCATAACTGCAGAACATGCAGCGGCAGCTCCTACCAGCCGAATATCTTTTCGCAAATTTTGAATAAAAAACCTTTTAAATAAAAGTCCTATTCTATTGATTGATAATGTATTATTCATAATTCTTTAATATTTAAAAATTTTACGAATTCGTTCTTTATTACATAATACGGCATTGAAAAATAGTTCAATGTCCAATTTGCACTCTTCGTGTGCCACATTTTCCGTTATGGTATAAATGCCGCGCAACGAGTCTTCTGAATAAATGGGATTCGGAACCTCAAATTCGGAATCTACCACCTTGAACAACAACTGATGGGTGATCGAATCGACCGACTCTACCAAGACGATTTCTCCATCATCCAAAATGATGACCGTATCAATCAAACTATGCAAATCACGAACCTGATGCGTGGAAATCAAAAACAAACGATTTTCGTCTGCTGCCATCGCCATCACCTTTCTGAAGATACTTTTAGATGGAATGTCTAAACCGTTGGTCGGCTCATCCATTAGCAAAATCTTGGTATTCGTTGCCAAGGCAAAACAAATCATAATTTTTTTCTTCTGCCCGTGCGACAACCTCGTCATTAGCTGTTTATCATCTTCAATTTCAAATGCTTTTAAATAATCATACATCTGTTCCAAACTAAAATTTGGATAAAAAGGCGCATTCACCCGAATGTAATTCTTGATGGAAACCGCCGGCACATATAACTCTTCCGACAAATAATACATCTCCTTCAACAAATCAGGATGCCGCCATTGCACAGCAAAATCCATTACTTCTACATTCCCACATTTGGGGAAACACAAACCGGAAATAACCTTCAATAAGGTCGTTTTTCCAGCTCCATTTTTGCCTAACAGACCATAAATATGCCCTCCCGGCAACTCCAAACTTAAATCATTGAAAATAGTTTTTCGTTTGGAATAACTAAAATTAATCTTGTCAATTGAAATCATATTCTATTGTTTTAATGATGGTTTACTGTTTTAGTGTTTTAGTGTATTAAAACAGTACAAAAATATTGCTTTTATTATTATAACGGCTAAAATAAAGTAAATTTATTTTACTTTAAATCAAATAGTTATAAAATATTTTTTTTAAATGATGATTAAAAGTAGATTATTTTGGAAGAAATAATTCAAATTATGGCTATTTTTGCAGCGAAAAAAAATTGGAAAAGAAACTGAATGATGGAGCAATTAAAATGGTATCGGGGCAAGGTGGAACATGGGTTTCAAAATGGTCGAAAGCTTGGATTTCCGACTGCCAATATTGTTGATATTCAACCTGATAGCAACATAGGAACGGGAATCTATGCGGTAATGGTCAAAATGGGAAAGAAGGAGTATTGTGGAATGATGTATGTTGGCACGCGCCCTACCCTTTCGTTATCGGTTTTTTCGGTAGAAATTCATCTTTTTGATTTTGACGGAGATTTATACGGGCAGGAAGTTTTCTTTTCGATAATGGCAAAGATACGCGAAGAGCAACAGTTTGCCTCAGTTGATGAATTAATGATTCAATTGCAGGAAGATGAGCAGGTTATTCGTCAGTTTTTTCGCCAACGATAACAACAATCTCACCTTTTACCGGTTTGGCGGCGAAATGCGCAACGGCTTCTTCGATGGTTCCGCGGAAATTTTCTTCAAACATTTTGGATAATTCCCGGGAAATCGCAATGAGACGGTCATTTCCAAAGATAGGACGCATCATTTCCAAAGTTTTCAGCAACCGATAAGGCGATTCATAAAAGATAGATGTTTCGTGAGCAACTGCCATTTGTTTCAGCAACGTTTCTTTTCCTTTTTTATGAGGAATAAAACCATAGAATTTAAAGCTGTCGGAGGGCAATCCCGAATTAACTAAAGCGGGAATCAGTGCTGTGGCACCGGGCAGACACTCCACGGGGATATTTTCTTTGATACATTCGCGCACGAGCAGAAATCCCGGGTCGGAAATGCCGGGTGTACCGGCGTCTGAAGTCAATGCTACCGTTTCGGATTGTTGTATTTGCCGGATTATATTTGCCAATTGCTGATGTTCATTATGGATGTGATAAGCCAAGCAATTCTTTTCAATTTCGTAATGTCGGAGCAGATTTTTGGTAGTGCGGGTATCTTCGCACAATACAAAATCGGCTTCTTTCAACACGCGCAAAGCACGCAAGGTTATATCTTCTAAATTACCTATGGGAGTAGGGACAATGAACAGTTTCATAATCGGCTAAAGGTACATTTTCAAATTTTTACTTTTAGCATCTTGGCGCAAACGCTTGATGGCACGTTCTTTAATCTGACGAACGCGCTCGCGGGACAAGTTGCAGCAGTCGCCGATTTCGTCCAACGTATATTCGTGATTACTTTGAATCCCGTAGAAAAGACGCAGCACTTGTTGCTCTTTTTCAGGTAAGGTGGAGAGCGCCATATCCAATTCTTTCGAGAGAGATTCGTGCATGAGATGGGTGTCGGTATCGTCTGCATTTTCAAAAATAAAAGTATCAATAAACTTGGTATCTTCATTTTGTGAGATGGGGGAATCAATGGATTGGGTGAAGTTGTTCATTTTCATCAGCTCAGCGACCTTATAATCAGGCAGATCCACGGCTGCTGATATTTCGGCCAAGGTGGGAAGACGTTGATTGCTTTGTTCCAACCGGGCAATCTCTTTTTTGATTTTATTGATGGTTCCCACTTGATTTAAAGGCAATCGTACAACGCGCGATTGGTCGGCGATAGCGGTAAGAATAGCCTGACGAATCCACCAAACAGCGTAAGAAATGAATTTAAACCCGCGCGTTTCGTCAAATCGTTTGGCGGCTTTAATCAATCCTACATTTCCCTCATTAATTAAATCCGGAAGGCTGATGCCCTGATTTTGGTATTTTTTGGCTATGGACACCACAAAACGCAAATTGGTCGTGGTTAATTTTTCGAGAGCTTCTTGGTCTCCTGCTTTTATTCTTCTTGCCAACTCCACTTCTTCTTCCGCCGAAATGAGCGGTTCTTTGCCAATATCGGCTAAATAACGTTCCAGCGAGGCAGTATCTCTGTTAGTAATTGACTTAGAAATTTTAATTTGTCGCATCATATCGCATTATATTTTGATAAATAAAGGTATTACAATATATATTATATTTTTTAATTCTCTCGTAAGATTTCTGTATTCCCGATATTGTTGAGCAGGGTGACATCGGCAGATAATTCGACATTATTGCGCAGAAAAACGGTATGAATCGTATCACCGGGAGAATGTTGGGCAATAATTTCGCGAAATTCCGAAACAGAATTGACCGGTTTCCCGTCAATGGACAAGAGGATGTCATTTGCGCGTAAATCGGCAATTTCGCCGGCACCGGACGGAATAATTCCGGTTATGACGATGCCTTTTACCTCCGTCAAACCCAACTCATCGGCGGAGTGGCTGTCGATTTCCATCATATACAAACCGAGGTAAGCGCGTTGTACAAAGCCGTAGTTTTTCAAATCGAAGGTTATTTTTTTTGCAATATTTGACGGAATAGCGAAAGAATATCCTGTATAATAACCATTCCCTGAGGCGATAGCGGAGTTGATACCGATGAGTTCACCCTTGGCGTTTACCAAAGCCCCGCCGCTATTCCCTTGATTTACAGCTGCATCTGTCTGGATAAATGATTCTACGGCGGAATTTTCTCCCAGAATACTCAAATTACGTGCTTTGGCACTTACAATTCCAGCAGTAACGGTGGAAGTGAGATTAAACGGATTTCCGACTGCTAAAACCCACTCCCCTATTCTGACTTGGTCGGAATTGCCGAAAGTAAGATACGGCAGATTATCACAATCTATTTTAATCAAAGCCAAGTCTGTTTGCGGGTCAGTCCCGATAACCTTCGCGACATACTCTCGTTTGTTGTTCAATGTAACAGTAATACTTTCAGCTTGTTCCACCACGTGGTTATTGGTAACGATATAACCGTCGGCAGAAATGATAACGCCGGAGCCGGCACCCATCACTTCGCGTTCGGTTACTCCTCCCGAGATGTCATTTCCGAAGAAATTGCTCCAAAAACTCTCTCCGAAAAATTCGTCCCAGAGAGAAGTTTGGTACCTAAATATTGTTTTAATATGCACAACAGCGTGCACCGATTGCTCGGCAGGTGTAGTCAAATCGACATAATTAAGTGATGACACCTGCGCGACTGCCGAGAAACTGATAAAAAGCAAACAACTAAATATCAGCACTTTAAGATTCATACACTTTTTCATATTACCTATATTGTTATAAAACTTACGAATAGACAAACATTAAACGAAAATGTTTAAAAAAAATTATTTCAAACCAGATGTTTCGCATAAAAAAAAGTTGTATATTTGCACCCCGAAATTAAAGTCTAATTTAAAACAATTTAAAATGTACGCAATCGTAGAAATAGCAGGGCAACAATTTAAGATTGAAAAAGAGAAAAAAATCTTTGTTCATCGCCTAAAAGCTGAAGAAGGGTCACAAGTTAAGTTTGACCGCGTTATGCTCGTAGAAGACAACGGCAATGTAAAAGTTGGTACGCCTACTATATCAGGGGCTCAAGTTACCGCTACCGTATTAAATCATCTGAAGGGCGACAAAGTGCTCGTTTTCAAAAAGAAAAAGAGAAAGAGTTATCAAAAAATGAATGGACATCGTCAATATTTGACATCCATCCAAATCAACAACATCTCTTTATAATTCATTGATTATTAACTTTAAAAAATATTATTATGGCTCATAAAAAAGGTGTCGGTAGTTCACAGAACGGTCGTGAATCCGAAAGCAAACGTCTCGGCGTTAAAATATTTGGCGGTCAGTTTGCCAAAGCCGGCAATATCATCATTCGCCAAAGAGGAACTGTGCACAACGCCGGTAAAAATGTAGGAATGGGTAAAGACCATACTCTTTTTTCTTTAGTTGACGGTACCGTTGAATTTAGAAAAAGAATGGGCGGAAAATCTTATGTTTCCGTACTCCCAACAGCAGAAGTTGCTCAAGCATAAAGCAATAATACTTAGCGAAAAAGGCATTCCAAACGGGATGCCTTTTTTTATTGATAAAATGGCTGTGCATAAAATAATAAATTACACCTTTTATCATTCTAATTCATCAACAAACAATTTGATATTGACCTTCTAGGACGCGTATAATGAACCTAACAAAAGAGAAAGGAGTTGCAATTTCAGTATGAAATTCCAACTCCTTTCTCTTTTCGGCGGACAAAAAGTTCCGCGCTGCTACCCATCTCACCTTACATACCCCCGTCACAACCGATAACCTGACCGGTAATATATTGTGACAAATCGGATGCCAAGAAAAGTGCGACTTTGGCAACATCTTCGGGGAGTCCCATTCGGCGAAGCGCAATGCTTTTTGTTAATGTATCCCGTAGTTCCTCTGTCAATTTTTGAGTCATATCAGTGTCAATCAGTCCGGGTGCAATAGCATTGCAACGGATATTCCGACTGCCAATCTCTTTTGCTACCGACTTGGTAAATCCAATAATACCGGCTTTGGATGCAGCATAATTGGTTTGTCCTGCATTACCCCCCAATCCAACAACAGAACTCAAATTGATAATGGAGCCGGCACGTTGTTTGAGCATGACGGGTTGTACCGCTTTCGTTAGATTAAATACGGATTTCAAATTTACACCAATAACGGCATCCCATTCGGCTTCAGTCATTCGCATCAGCAAGTTATCGCGCGTAATTCCGGCATTATTCACTAAGACATCTATTCTGCCAAATTTTTCCATGCAAGCGTTAACCACCTCATTGGCAGCCGAAAAAGAGGAAGCATCGGCGCGGACAAAGTGATAGTCTGCGCCGATACTGTTCAAAGATTCAATCATTTCGGGTGAAAGTTCCGAAGTTGCCGTGAATAATACTTTGGCTCCTTCGCGGGCAAAAGTCTCCACAATGGCACGTCCAATACCGCGGGAACCGCCCGTTACTATCGCTACTTTTTGAGATAATAATTCCATATTCTCTTGTTATTTTAAACCACGATTTTCCAACAAAGGAGTAATAGAAGGCTCTGCGCCTCTGTACTTTTTGTACAAAACCATCGGTTCTTGCGTATTTCCTTTTTCTAAGATATTAGTTCTAAAAGAATTAGCTGTTTTTTTGTCAAAAATACCATTCTTTTTAAAAGGTTCAAAAGCATCATTATCCAAAACGGCAGCCCAAGTATAGCTGTAATATCCGGCACTATAGCCACCGGAAAAAACATGTTGAAAATATGTACTTTTATATCTTGAAATAATTTCAGGAATCAAACCGATTTTTGCCATTGCCTCATTTTCAAATTCCGGCAACGTAATTTTGGTAGGTTTGGTAATTTTATAAAAATCCAAATCCAAGAAAGAAGCTGCCAACAATTCGGTATTAATGAAACCTTGTCCGTAGGTGGAAGCGGCGGAGATTTTATGAATAAGTTCATCGGGAATGACCACTCCGGTTTTATAATGCTTGGCATACATTTTCATGACTTCAGGTTCGCAAGCCCAATGTTCGAAGAATTGGGACGGTAGTTCCACAAAATCGCGGGAAACGCTGGTTCCGGAGAGCGAACGATAAGTGCATTTTGATAAGATGCTGTGCAAACCGTGACCAAATTCGTGGAAGAACGTGCTGGTTTCGTCAAAATTCAGCAAAGAGGGAGTATCTTGAGTAGGTTTAGTAAAGTTCAACACCAAAGAAACAACAGGAATAACATTGTTCCCGTTATCCATATATTGTTCCCTGAAATTTGTCATCCAGGCACCACTGCGTTTGCTTTCGCGGGGGAAGAAATCCAAGTATAAAATGGCTATAACATTTCCATTTTCAATTACTTCGTAAGCAGTAGCCTCTGCATGATAAGTCGGGATACTTTTATTTTCCTTAAAAGTAATTCCATACAATTTTTCACAAACGGTGAAAATCCCGTTTCTTACATTGTCCAATGAAAAATAGGGACGAATAATATCATCGTTCAAATCATATTGTTCCTTGCGTAACTTTTCGCAATAATAACGCCAATCGTAAGGTTGCAACGGTTGGTTAATGCCTTCGTCAAACATCATTCTTTGATATTCGTAGGCTTCTTGTTTGGCTTTATTCAGAGCGGGTTCCCAGACTTGCATCAGTAGATTTTCAACGGCTTCAGGTGTTTTAGCCATGCAGTCGTCCAATGTATAAGCAGCATGAGAATCAAATCCGAACATTTGAGCGCGTTCCAAGCGCAGATTGGCAATCTTGTTGATAATTTCACGATTGTCGGTTTCGCCGGAGGTGCAACGTGTAGAGTAAGCCGTCCAGATTTCCTTACGTAATTCGCGATTTTTGCAATTCATCAAAAGCGGTTCCATGCTGGGAGTGTGAATAGTAAACACATATTTCCCTTTGGTTGCAGGGTCGGCATTGCCGGTTTCCAAGGCAGCAGCTATCTGACTTTGCGGCATTCCATCGAGTTTTGCTACATTGTCCACTACCAATTTATAATTGTTCGTTTGTTTCAGAACATTATTTCCAAATTGCAAAGTGAGCAAAGAAAGTTGTTCGTTGATCTCTCTGAAACGGGCTTGTTTCTCAGCCGGAATATTGGCACCACCGCGTACAAAACCGTTGTAAGTTTCTTGCAACAAGCGCAATTGTTCGGGATTCAGATTGAGTGAATTTCTATTCTCATAAACGACTTTTACACGAGCAAACAATTTGGGATTCAGACTGATGTCGTCGCCGTGCTGTGATAATTTCGGATAGATGTCAGTGGCAATTTTCTCCATTTCAGGACTATTGGAGCACTCTAACAAATTAAAGAAAACCGATGAAACTCTGTACAAAAGCTGACCGCTGTTTTCGAGAGCAAGGATGGTGTTATCAAAATTGGGAGTTTGTTTATTACTCACAATAGCCTTAATTTCAGCTACTTGTTGTTTCATACCGGCTTCAAAAGCGGGGATATAGTGTTCGTTTTTAATTTTATCGAAAGGGGGAACGCCATAAGGAGTTTTCCATTCTTGCATAAAAGGATTGCTTCCTTTTTGTGCATAGGTTAGGCAAACAATGGATAGAAGTGCCATAATTGAAATCATTTTTTTCATAAACTGTTGATTATAATTAAAAAATAATATTGGAAATATTCAGATTCATCGATACTTGATTAGTTCATGGCAGCGAGAAATTCCTCGTTCGTTTTAGATTCGTGCATTTTTTCTTTCACAAACTGCATCGCTTCCAAAGTAGTCATATCTGCCAAGTGATTTCGCAATCCCCAAACTTTTTGGAGGATATAGGGTGTTTGGAGGAGGTCGTCGCGACGGGTACTTGAGGCAACGATATCGACAGCCGGATAAATGCGTTTATTTGACAATTTTCTATCGAGTTGAAGTTCCATATTGCCGGTACCTTTAAATTCTTCGAAGATGACTTCGTCCATGCGGGAACCGGTATCTATCAAAGCGGTAGAAATAATAGTAAGTGAGCCTCCATTTTCAATATTACGTGCTGCACCGAAGAAGCGTTTGGGTTTTTGCAAGGCATTGGCTTCCACACCGCCGGAAAGAACTTTGCCGGAAGCGGGACAAATCGTATTAAAGGCGCGTGCCAATCGAGTAATGGAATCCAACAAAATACAAACATCGTGGCCACATTCTACCATTCGTTTGGCTTTTTCGAGAACAATATTGGCGATTCTCACGTGACGCTCTGCCGGTTCATCAAAAGTAGAGGAGATCACTTCTGCCTTCACTTCGCGTTGCATGTCGGTTACCTCTTCCGGTCGTTCATCAACCAATAAAACAATGAGGTAAATTTCAGGATGATTGGTGGCAATGGCATTGGCAATATCTTTCAACAAAACGGTTTTTCCGGTTTTGGGTTGAGCAACAATCAAGCCACGTTGTCCTTTACCGATGGGAGCGAACAGGTCAATGACGCGGGTAGAAATATCATCACCGGAGCGACCGGCAAGGTTAATTTTTTCATTAGGAAACATCGGAGTTAAGAACTCAAAGGGTATTCTGTCGCGAATTTGCTCGGGAGAAAGACCGTTTATTTTTTCAATTTTGGTAAGCGGAAAATATTTCTCTCCTTCTTTTGGGGGGCGAATCAAACCCTGAACCGTGTCACCACTTTTCAGTCCGAACAATTTAATTTGCGACATAGATACATAAATATCATCGGGGGAGTTCAGGTAATTATAATCAGAAGATCTTAAAAAGCCGCAAGCGTCGCCGGTAATTTCCAAAACGCCCTCTGCTATCACGTAACCCTCATATTTTGAATTTTCCACCAATTTGCTTTGTTCGGCAGCTACTTGTTCTACCTTGTTCAGTTCTTTAATATCGGTTTCAGGAATCACGATTTCGGGAATTTCAATATCAGGAATCATCTCGTCGGACACAACTGATTCATTAAGTGCGGTTTCATCAATCAATGGTTCATCGGGTTCGTCATCTCCCAATCCGAAAGTATTGTCATCAATTATCAAATCATTGACTTTATCCAAGTCCAAGCACATCTCGTCGCAGATTTCAGGCGAATCGACAATTTTTCCCTTTTTTGCGCTCAATGATTTTAATGGAATAGGAATTTGAGGTTTATTCTCTTGTAATTCACCAAATTGCATTCTGTCAATCGCCTCTGCAAGTTGTTGTTCCGGTGAATCTAACTGCACGTCAAGTGGAATGGCAAACAAGTCGCCGGCACCCAATTCTCTACGTTTTGAGCTTCGAGATTTGCGTTTAGGTTCTTCAACGGATGTTTCTTCCGCAACAACTGGCGTATAGAGGGTTTCAGCCGGCTCAGTGGCGGCTGCATCGGAAACAGGAATATCATCTAAAATAATATCTGTAATAATATTTGAATCCTGAACAGAAATTGAATCGCTATGGTTGATAGACGGAGTAGAATTAGCAGTATCATCATCAGCAACAATTTCTTGTTGCGCTGCTTCTACAGCATTCATCAAGGAGTTTATTTTCTTTTTATTGGAAGTAGCAACCGGTGCTTGATCCGGCACACTAATTCGTTTGCGTTTAGCTTTCTTCTCTTCTGAATTAAACATAAATAATAATAATATATTGTAAAAAGTTAATTGTGAAACACTAAAAATAGGGCTTAAATTGATGAATTTCGGTGGTGTTGAAATTCGCAGCAAAAATACACTTTTTTTTTAATACCAAACACTGTCGTAAAATTTTTTTTTAATTTCATGATAACAACACCCTTATTTTCCTTTTAAGAAAATAAAAAAATATAACTGAAAAGCGAAATTTTCTTTAAAAAATATTATAACTTTGCACGCTTGACCAAACACTAATAATATTATATCAATTATGAAAATGAAATATTTTAAAGGACTATTAATCAGTGCATTATTTGTTATTATTTGCAGCACATCTTATGCACAGATCAATCCGAGTTACTCTTTGAACAACAACAAAATGAATCAGTTCCTCCGTTACATGAACGATATGTATGTAGATACGGTCGATTTTAACAACTTGGTAGAGAAAGGCATCATAGAGATGATGGAGACATTGGACCCCCACTCTTCCTACATTGCCAAAAAAGATGTTCAACTAACAAGTGAGCCGTTGAAAGGAGAATTTGAAGGAATTGGGGTCACCTTTCAACTTATTAAAGATACTATTAATATTATAGAAGTGATCATCAACGGACCGTCTGAGAAAGTGGGGATAATGGCCGGCGATAAAATTGTGAAAGTCGATACCGCCGTTGCGTGTGGTCCAAAAATTAATAATAATTGGGTCCGTGACCATCTTCGCGGAAAAAAAGGCAGTGTAGTGAAGGTTTGGATTAAGCGCGGGAAAAGTGATAAACTACTGGAATTTTCAATTACCCGCGATAAAATTCCAATGTATAGCATTAACGTCTCTTTTATGGTTGATGATAAAACCGGATATATTCGCCTGGAAAGATTTGCGCAAACTTCCCCGAGAGAATTTTTCGATGCCTTGAATAAATTAAAAGCGCAAGGAATGGAAGATTTAATTTTTGACTTACGCGGAAACGGCGGCGGCTACCTCGAAGTTGCTTTTCGTATTGCTGATGAGTTTATAAAAGGCGACAGAATTATTGTTTATACTGATAATTTTAGGAAAACCGGCGAACGTCGCATGTCTCACAGCGGCGATAATTTTGAAAAAGGGAAACTGATTGTTTTGGTAGATGAGTATTCTGCCTCTGCCAGCGAAATTGTTTCGGGTGCCATTCAAGATTGGGACAGAGGTATTATTATGGGACGTCGCACCTTTGGAAAAGGATTGGTGCAAAAACCAATACGCCTCAACGATGGCTCAGAAATCAGATTGACAATTTCCCATTATTATACCCCAACCGGAAGATGTATTCAAAAACCATACACCGACAACGACAGCTACTCAAAAGATTTGGCAAACCGCTATAAACACGGTGAGTATCTCACCCCCGACAGCATCTCGTTTCCCGATTCCCTGAAATTCACTACCCCGCACGGAAAAACGGTATATGGTGGCGGCGGCATTATGCCCGACATCTTTATCCCATATGATACCTCCAAATACTCCACTTTTTACAACGAATTAGTTAGAAAAGCAATCGTTAGCGGCTATACTATGGATTATATGTCCTCGCACCGCGACGAACTAAAAGCTAAATATCCTACTATTCAAGATTTTAGAGCTAATTTCACCATTGATGACGCCATGTATCAAGATTTATTGAGCTATGCAAAAAATCAAGGTATTACGGATACAACTTCTTTTTTATTCTCTCAACGAATGGAAATATTTGTAAAAAATAAGAAAGAAGAATTGGATTCTCTCTACCGCTCCCTCTCCGACCTGCAACAGATGGATAAACTCGATACTATGATTCAAAATTTTATCACTGAATCTTATAATGAAAGTGTTAAACTCAAAAATATGGATAAAGCACCAGAATTTATTAAAGAGTATTTGTCTTTTGAAATTGCCCGTAACCTCTATTCCTACGGTGATGCTTATCAAATTATCCTCATGAATGATGAGACTTTCCAACAAGCCTGCAAAACCATGCACGATAATAAGATGTTTAAACGCCTCAAAATTTCCGATTAATGATTTCTAAAAAAACGATAGACGAAATATTCTTAGCTGCAAAGATTGAAGAGGTGGTTGGCGACTTTGTCCCACTTAAAAAAAAGGGACAAAACTGGGTGGGTATCTGCCCGTTTCATGATGATAAGAATCCGTCTATGTATGTTACACCGCGATTAGGGATCTTTAAATGCTTCGTTTGCGACACCGCCGGCAATGCCGTCCATTTTTTGATGGAGCATGAGAAAATCAGTTACCCCGAAGCGTTGCGCTACTTGGCAGCAAAATACAATATCCCCATCGAAGAAGACAAAACAGAATTGAGCGCGGAAGAAATAGCTGCCAATAATGAACGTGAAAGCCTCTATGTTGTTAATTCTTTCGCAGAAAAATACTTCATTGATCAACTTTTCAATACTGAAGAAGGACAAAATATCGGATTAACCTACTTCAAAGAACGCGGTTTTAATGAAGCAATCATCAAAAAGTTTAAATTAGGATACTGTCCCGCAGCTTGGGACAGCTTTACACAAGAAGCCCTGAAAAACGGCTATAAATTAGACTACCTCCTTCAAACCGGCTTGACCAAAAAAACTGAAAACGACAAGCTCTTCGATTTTTACCGAGGTCGTGTGATCTTCCCGATACACAATACATTAGGGAAAACGGTCGGCTTCGGAGGAAGAGTTTTGAAAAAAAGTGATAATATTGCAAAATATTTTAACTCCCCCGAAAGCGAAATCTACCATAAAAGCGATATCCTCTATGGCTTTTATTTTGCCAAAAAGTCCATTCGTGCCAAAGACAACGTCTATTTGGTCGAAGGATATACGGACGTTCTCTCTATGGTAGAAGCCGGCGTTGAAAATGTAGTAGCCTCATCCGGTACAGCACTCACAGACGGGCAAATAAAACTGCTGGCAGCACAAACTCCCAATATCACCGTACTTTATGACGGCGATTTGGCGGGTATAAAAGCCTCTTTGCGCGGTATCAACAAATTGGTGGAAGCCGGTTTGAACGTGAAGGTCATCCTTTTGCCCGACGGCGAAGACCCCGATTCGTTTGCTAAAAGTCACCGCGATTCAGAGCTGATGGACTTCCTTAACAATAACGCCACTAATTTCATTCTCTTTAAAGCCAAGATCTTATCTCAAGAAGCCGGTGACGACCCCGTAAAAAGGTCGGCCATGATTAAAGATATTCTTACCACCATCACTGATGTCCGCGATGATATTACCCGCGCTTTTTATATCAAAGAGTGTGCAAAATTGTTCCAGCTTTCCGAAGAAATGCTGAACGTGGAACTCCGTAAATTAGTTTGGAAAAAAATGAATAAGCCGGCAACCGCCGCCCAACAACCCACAGAACTCCCCTCCCCTAAATTAATACAACCCATACAACAACCTGCTAATCAACTTATTAATAATGCAGAATTGAACCTAATCTCACTCATCTTGCAATATGGCTCCTTCGAAATTACGGTTGCCCGCGCCGACCTTAACGATGAAATCTCTTACGAACAAATTCGCGTTGACCAATATATTTACAATGAATTACACAACGAAGAGCTGCACTTTCAAAACCCACTGTACCAGACCATTTATGAAGAATATGCAAAAGTAGCTGCCCAAGCAGAAATTGCCGAGGATATCGCTGCTGCTTTTATTCGTCACGAAGATAAAAAGATACAAGATTTAGCTATCTCCATTTTAATTGATGTGGACCCCGAGTACAGCCCCCAATGGAAAATCAAATTCGATTTGGAAACATCATCTACCAAAAATAGCCAAGATTCCCTTACCAAAGAGGTGGAAAGTGTGATTAATTACTTTAAAATCAGTATTTTAATTGCACAAGAAAACGTTCTTCGGGAAGAATTATCCCATCAACATCCACCTCAAATAGAAAACCAGATTTTGGCACGACTGATGGAAATTTGCAATCGCAAAAAAGAAATTGCCAATTTAATCAAAATTGTTATTCCTAAATAGGCTGCTATGCGCTATTTCATTCAATTGGCTTACAACGGTTCTCCCTTTTTTGGCTGGCAAATCCAACCTAATCTTACTACCGTACAAGGAGTTATTGAAAATGCACTGCACCTGTTGCTCCGCGAAGAAATCTCCGTTACCGGCTGCGGCAGAACCGATACCGGCGTACACGCCAAACAATTCTTCGCCCATTTTGAAACAGAACAAAACATTGATTCACAAAATCTTACAGATAAACTCAATAACTTTCTCCCCAAAGAAATTGCCATTGAACAAATTTTTTCCGTCGCCAACGATATGCACGCCCGATTTAGTGCCATATCAAGAACCTACAAATACTATATTTCTACTTCAAAAGATGCCTTCAATTTCCATTTTTCATTCCGCATTTATCAAAAATTAAATATTGAAAAAATGAATCAGGCAGCGGACTTATTGCTACATACTGAAGACTTTACGAGCTTTTCCAAGTTGCATACCCAAGTAAACAATAATATCTGCCACGTTAGCGAAGCTCGCTGGCAAAATGAAAACGCACAACTTGTCTTTACCATCACGGCAGACCGATTTTTGAGAAATATGGTACGCGCCATTGTCGGAACATTATTAGAAGTCGGAAAAGGGAAATTGACCCCTCTTGAATTTCAACAAATTATCAATCAAAAAGATAGAGGTAAAGCCGGCACATCCGTACCTGCTCATGCACTTTTTTTGGAAAATGTTCGTTACCATATATAATATTATTGTACAATTATGCGAAACAAATTTTTCTACTTTCTATATCTTCTTGTCTGCCTCGCCGCACTTTTTTCTTTTTCTTGTCAGAAAGATGAAGTAGACGAAAACGCAAAAGTGGAATTCTCCAAACAAGCCATCAATTTTGACACGGTTTTTACGACTATCGGCTCCACTACACAAAATTTTACCGTCAGAAATCCTCATAACTTTTCCATCTCATTGAATATTGACTTAGCCGGTGCCTCGCCATCGTTGTTCAGCATCAACGTCGATGGCGTTGCCGGACATCACTTTTCCAGTGTCGAGATTGCACCTCACGACAGCATCTTCATTCACGTGAAAGTAAACATTAATCCCAACAACCAAAATACCCCGTTCATTGTTACCGATTCCATAATCTTCCGTAACGGAAATAGCACGCAAGATGTTGATTTATTGGCTTATGGACAAAATGCCAATTTTATTGTTGCCAATGCGGGCAGCGGGTCACTTCGCTATAAAATTATCGCCGGCGCGCACGAAACAGTTACTTGGACCAACGACAAACCCTACGTTATTTACGGCGGCTACGCTGCTGTGGATTCCTTAGGAACGCTGATTATTGAGCCTGGAACTAAAATCTATTTCCATAGCGGCGCAGGTTTGTGGATATATCGATACGGCAATATTCAGGCAACGGGCACGACCGATGAACCGATTGTCTTCCGCGGGGACAAACTAAGTAGTTGGTACGACACCGATTACGCACAATGGGACCGGATTTGGATTAATGAAGGCACGCGCAATAATCTTTTCGAAAATGTGGTCATTACCAACGCTTTCATCGGACTGCAAGTGGAAGCACTCAATGAACGATTATCCAACGAAACCATTCTAAAAAATTGCATCATCAAAAATACCCATAACTCGGGCATATTGGCAAGAAATTGCCAAATTACCGCCGAAAATTGCCAAATCAGCAACAACGGCGGCTGCGGACTGCAACTGCAAATCGGCGATTTTGACCTCAAACATCTGACCGTTGCCAATTACTTTTCACAATCCGTCCGCAGATTTCCCGCACTATACGTCAGCAACACCTATTCCGATGGCGTTCACGACTACATCGGAAATACCGCGACCACCCT
>Ga0265294_10002720_pt1 | contig 23058 bp, 16 predicted proteins | sample MunlanPumphouse3_FD_192504 | JGI IMG/M metagenome (GOLD analysis project Ga0265294, IMG submission 192504) | Groundwater microbial communities from a municipal landfill in Southern Ontario, Canada - Pumphouse #3 | ecosystem: Environmental > Aquatic > Deep subsurface > Groundwater | place... | reverse complement strand
TCGGCACTATGTTCTCTTTCAACTTCACCCCATCAGGAATCTTCTTCGAACAAAAATTCTGGACAATCCTGGTCATCGCGGCCTTTTTCAGTCTTTGGGCTGCCATACCGGGCATAGAATCCTGGCAAAACCGATTATTCTCCAAAAACCAATCGATGCGCACAGTGCTAATCATGGTAGCCTTTTCGGTGCTGTTTTTTATATTCAGTTTGGCCGCCATCACCTCTTCCGGATTCAATCCGTTTATTTATTTCAGATTTTAATTTAAGGAAAAATAACAGAGGATTCCATAACAGCTAACTCTTTACGCGACAGCTGTTTCCATTCCCGTGTCAAAAAGAAAGTAACTACACAAGCCGAAAAGATGTCGGCCAAAGGCATCGCACCCCAAACCCCCTCAAGGCCAAAAAAGGTTGGAAGAATTAGCAATAAGGGAATCAATGCGAGCACCTGACGCAGTAAGGTGAGGAAAAGTGATGTGCTTGCTTTGCCAACTGCCTGAAAATAATTTCCTGCCACAATCTGAAATCCCACGATAGGCAACATGAATAAAAAAATACGTAAACCGTGCACTCCAATCGCTAAAAGCTCCGGATCGCTGGTGTTAAATAGCTTCACAATAAAATCGGGAAATGACATAATGATGGCCCAGGTAAAAACACTCACCAGCGTGGCCGAAAGCATAGAAAGCTTTAGCGTTTCCTTCACCCGGCCAAACTGAAGTGCGCCGTAATTGTAACCGATTATAGGTTGTGCTGCCATTGTAATGGAGACAACCGACATTACAACCAACATAGAAATACTGTTTATAATACCAATGGCACTAACGGCCAGATCCCCTCCATAAGTAATAAGTCGCGTATTCAGGATAGCCTGCACCGCAGATGAAGCAACTTGCATACTAAACGGGGAAATCCCAATGGCAATGATGTATTTTACAATCCGCCAATCAAGGCGCATTGCCGGAAGACGAAGTTTAATAACCGATTTCCGGCTTCTCAAAAAATGGTTTAACACCCATACATCCAATGCTGCCATAGAGATAAGCGTTGCCCATGCTGCACCCGCAACGCCCATTCCAAAACCAAAAATCAAAATCGGATCCAAAACAATATTTACCCCTGCCGAAAGGAGCATAGAGTACATGGCAATGCGGGCATTTCCTTCCGCACGGATGATATTGTTCAGGCTAAATCCAACCGTCTGAAATAATCCTCCCGCGAGAATAATATCAAGATACTCCTGGGCAAAATCATAGGTGGCACCTGTAGCACCAAACCATCGTAACAAAGGATCCTTAAGTGCATATCCGGCAATAGTGTAAAGCACCGACACCAGAATCATCAATGTAAATCCATTCCCCAACACCTGCTCTGCCCGGGAAAAATCCTTTTTCCCCAGGTTGATGGAAACCCGAACGCCTGAGCCGATGCCAATCATCATCCCAAATGCAGCCCCAATAATCATAATCGGAAAGACAACACTCAACCCGGCCAACGCCAGGCTGCCTACTCCCTGACCAATGTACACGCGATCCACAATGTTATACAGTGAATTCACCATAACTCCGATAAAACTTGGCACAAAATAATGCCACATCAGCCTGCCGATGGATTTTGTTTCCATCTCGAGTGTTTTTTGCTGCTGGGAAGTTACCGGACGATTCATGGCGCAAAGTTGCAGCTAAAATTTCAATACACCTATACAATGCGATTGGAAAATGAAAAATCGTATATTTTCCACACCCTTGATTTTTGCTTATCAACCCTGAAAGGGAAGCTTACCTAAAAACAAAAATCATAATAATTAGCCATTCACTCCAACAATAAAAGGGTATAAAACGAACAAATTTACTTTTTCAAAAAAGGAACTTTTTAATCCGGTTATTTTAGTTCCATTTTTTTCTACTTTAGCTGCTTGTAAAACCGATAAAAACCTTAATTATGGAAAAAATTAAAGCTTCGTTGAGAGAATCAGCCGTTGCACGCTGGATTGCATTAGGACTGATTGCCCTCACCATGTTTTTTGCCTATTTCTTTGTTGATGTTGCTGCTCCTTTACAACGGCTGCTGGAAGAAAACCACGGATGGTCTCCGGAAACATTTGGTATGCTGGGTGGCTCTGAGTTTTTTCTTAATGTTTTTGCCTTTTTTCTGATTCTTTCCGGAATCATTCTGGATAAAATGGGCATACGTTTTACCATGTATGTTTCCGGTCTGGCCATGGTTATTGGGGGAGGAATAAAATATTTTGCTTTAACGGATGCATTTGCCGCCACTGCGTTATCCGAATGGCTTGGTACTTTTTGGACAGCCGTACCCTCTTCTGCAAAACTGGCATTTTTTGGCTTTGCAATTTTTGGTGTGGGGGTAGAAATGGCCGGTATTACGGTGTCAAAAACCATTGTTAAATGGTTTAAAGGCAAAGAGCTGGCCCTGGCCATGGGACTTGAAATGGCCGTAGCCCGGTTGGGTGTTTTTGCTGTATTTCGTCTTTCGCCCATTTTTGCAGAAAGCGGTGGCGCCACAAATGCAATCTTCTGGGGGCTTGCCTTCCTTTGCGTTGGCTTTCTCACCTTTGTTGTTTACACCTTTATGGATATCAGGCTCGACAAGGAAATTGGAGCCGATGCCACGCTGGAGCCTGAAGATCCCTTCCGCGTTAGCGATTTATTGCTTATTTTAAAAAACCCTGGATTTTTGGCTATAGCCGGATTATGTGTGCTGTTTTATTCCGCCATTTTCCCCTTCCAGAAATTCGCTACGGATATGCTGGCGTCAAAACTTGATGTTCCCATTAAAGAAGCAGCTGCCATTTTTTCCTATTTCCCTATCGGTGCTATGGTTCTAACCCCATTTATTGGGGCATTCCTTGATAAAAAAGGCCTTGGTGCCACCATGATGCTTTACGGAGCAATTTTACTTACCGTCTCACATCTCATCTTCGCACTGGTGCCTGCCGATGTATTTTCACCTTTTATTGCCTATGCCACCATTGTCATTCTGGGTCTGGCCTTTTCGCTGGTTCCCGCATCCATGTGGCCTTCCATTCCAAAAATTGTAGAGGATCGTTTCCTGGGTTCAGCCTATGGCTTAACCTTTTGGATTCAAAACATCGGACTACTGGCAGTGCCGATTCTCATTGGATGGGCACTGAGTGCATCGAACCCCGGCGTTGCTGATGCAATCGCTGCAGGCAATACCGACATGAAATATGACTATACCGTTCCGGAACTAATTTTTGCAGGCTTTGGGGTTGCCGCTATAGTGCTTTCTTTTATCCTCAAAAGAGTAGACAAACGAAAAGTGTATGGCCTCGATCTACCCAATAAAAAAAACTAACGCTATAAATACCAAAAAAACCGTGCTGTTCTCAGTACGGTTTTTTTTTGCCTAAAAAAATTTTTGGATTGGATTCATAAATCAACCCCAAACTCCTGCTATTTGTGTAACAAATGTTACAACCAGCCTGCCGAACAGGAAGTACTTTTGTATCAAACTTTAAAAAAAAACTTATGTCAATGTTTTGTTATCAATGTCAGGAAACAGCCAAAGGCACGGGCTGTACAGTAAAAGGGGTTTGCGGTAAAACCGAGGATGTAGCCAATCTGCAGGATTTGCTGGTCTTTGTAGCCAAAGGAATTTCGGTGCTTGCTGAAATTGCAGGTCAACATAATATCAGCACAAAAGAGGCCGATAAGTTTGTAATGGAAGCACTCTTTACTACGATTACGAATGCAAACTTCGACCGTGGTGCCGTGGTGCAAAAAATCAGAGAAGGTTATAACGTACGATCCCTTCTCCGCCAACGGATTGAACACAATGGTATTATTATCCCTGAAGGGCTCCACAGCTGCACAATATGGCAGGACGAGAAAGAAGAAGAAATGGAAAAAAAGGCAGCCAAGATAGGGATTCTTACCATTGAAAACGAAGATATCCGGTCGTTGAAAGAGTTGCTTACCTATGGGTTGAAAGGGATGGCTGCGTATGGTGAACATGCAATGAACCTAGGCTATTTCAACGACTCGGTATATAAATTTCTGCATAAAGGACTTGCCGCAACAACTAAGGATCTTTCGGTTGATGAACTGGTGAGCCTGGTGCTCGAATGTGGTAAAAATGGGGTAGATGTGATGGCCCTGCTGGATAAAGCAAATACCGAATCGTATGGCAATCCGGAAATTACCGAAGTGAATATTGGTGTGCGAAACAACCCCGCAATTCTCATTTCAGGGCACGACCTGAAAGATATGGAAGAACTTCTTGAACAAACCCAGGGAACCGGAGTGGATGTATACACCCATTCGGAAATGCTTCCAGCCAACTATTATCCGGTATTTAAAAAATATGAACATTTCGTAGGCAACTATGGAAATGCCTGGTGGAAACAAAAAGAAGAATTCGAAACTTTTAATGGCCCGGTTCTCTTTACCACCAACTGCATTGTACCCCCGAAAGATTCATATAAAGAACGGATTTATACCACCGGATCGTCCGGATTCCCCGGCTGTACACATATTCCGGAAAGGGAAGATGGCGGGAAAAAAGATTTTTCTGCCATAATTGAGCATGCAAAACGTACTGCACCTCCGAAAGAAATTGAAACGGGCACCATTGTGGGTGGTTTTGCGCATAATCAGGTGGTTCAGCTGGCCGATAAAGTAGTTGACGCCGTGAAATCGGGTGCTATCCGGAAATTCTTTGTGATGGCTGGATGCGATGGCCGGATGAAGAGCCGTGATTATTATACTGAATTCGCTCAGTCGTTGCCGAAAGATACGGTAATTCTTACCGCCGGATGCGCTAAATACCGATATAATAAACTGCCGCTGGGCGATATCAACGGTATTCCCCGTGTACTTGACGCCGGTCAATGTAACGACTCCTACAGCCTGGCGGTTATTGCGCTGAAACTGAAAGAGATTTTTGAGCTCAATGACATCAATGAGCTGCCTATCGCCTACAATATTGCATGGTACGAGCAGAAAGCCGTAATTGTATTGCTGGCACTCTTATCCTTAGGTGTGAAAAACATCCACCTCGGCCCAACACTTCCTGCTTTCCTCTCACCGAATGTGGTCAACGTACTCGTTGATAATTTCGGAATTGCAGGAATTACCACAGTTGACGAAGACATGAAAATCTTTATGAGTTAGGTTTTTAGGTTTCAATCCATTAAAGTCCGGGAAATCACAAATTTCCCGGACTTTTTATTCTCAATAAAACCTTTATCGAGCCGGAGGAGTAATGGTAATAAATCGTGTATTATAAACCTACAGGCTCTGATATTTCCACCTGTTGGCCAATTTTACCAACGACAACATAACCGGAACTTCAACCAGAACGCCAACCACCGTAACCATTGCGGCAGGAGATTTCAGGCCAAAAAGAGCAATTGCCACCGCTACCGCCAATTCAAAGAAATTACTCGCACCTATCAGAGCCGCCGGAGCACAAATGGAATGGGTAAGTTTCAGTTTCCGACCGCCAAACCAGGCTATAAAAAAAATAAAGTACGTTTGAATAACCAACGGAATGGCCACCAAAACAATAAGTAACGGATTTTTTATAATGATAACCCCCTGAAAAGCAAACAACAATACCAGAGTGAGCAACAAAGCCATGATGCTAACGGGTTTAAACCGGGAAATAAATTTTTTTTTATACCATTCTTCTCCTTTCCGTTTTGTGAGCATTTTATGCGTGATGTATCCGGCAAAAAGCGGTATTACTACAAAAACAACAATACTTGCCAATAAAGTATCGTATGGAATTTTAATGTTCGTAATGCCTAATAATAAACCCACAGTTGGAATAAAAGCGACCAAAATTATTAAATCATTGACAGAAACCTGCATCAGGGTGTAATTTGGATCACCATCGACGAGATAGCTCCACACAAAGACCATAGCAGTACAGGGAGCAGCCCCCAGAAGAATGGCCCCGGCGATAAATTCACCGGCAAGTTCAGGTGAAATAAAGGCTGAATATAGTTTGGAGAAAAAAATCCAGGCAAAAAATGCCATGGTAAATGGTTTTATCAGCCAGTTAACAACTATGGTTAACAGCAATCCTTTAGGTTGTTTCCCAATGTTTTTAATTTTTGAAAAATCAACTTGGAGCATCATCGGATAAATCATCAACCAGATTAAAATGGCAACTGGAATATTAACCTTAAAAATTTCCATATTGCTCAAAAACTGAATTCTTACACCGGCAATGCTGCCAATGGCTATCCCTGCAATAATACAGAGGGTTACCCAGAGTGTCAGGTATTTTTCAAAAAAGCCGATTTTCTTTTTAATAATCGTCATCGTTTATTCTGTGCGTTATACATATTACTTTTCTCTTCAATAACATTTGTACGGGTTATACATTTTGTTGAATATGCTTCGAATAAAATGAAACAAATTCTCTTTTTATTTCCTCCCGCACACGAATAAATTCTTTCTGGATAAATTCTTCATTTCCCTTTGCATGGGAGGGGTCGTCAAAGCCAATATGAAGCCGATGCTTTACTTTTCCTGAAAAAACGGGGCAAGCCTCGTTGGCGCCTCCGCAAACAGTGATCAGATAATCCCATTCGTGATGCAGATATTTTTCAACCGAATCGGAAGTATGATGGCTGATATCAATTCCAACCTCGGCCATAACGGCAACCGCCCGTTCGTTCAATTTGCCCGTAGCTTCTGTTCCGGCAGAGCAAACGCGGAGTGAGGGGTCGAAGGATTGCAGAAATCCATGTGCCATTTGGCTGCGACAGCTATTCCCTGTACACAGAATTAAAATTTTCATTGTTTTCACTTTCGTTACTTCATTTCACCTGCTCCCATATTATAGGGCTTAAAGATTATTTAATTATGGTTACTTTTTCTAAAACATGTATTCCATACTAAAAATAATTGCATTTTTTGGGTATTGAGCCATCCACTAAAACTCACCGTTAAAATTAGTATAAAATATATTTCATGCTAAATTATTTTTTGCCCGATAGGCATAGATTAACCTATACCCCGTTGTATATTTTGATACAAGCTGATTTCCCCAGGAAAAACATTCTGTTAACCCTCCATAATCGCATCATACCCGTATAATATTTTAGAACAAGAAGCCGAATAGCAAGCCTGATATGGTGGCCATAATTACAACCAACGCCACATACACCAACGTTTTTTGGGCTCCGATCACGCCGCGGATAACGAGCATATTAGGCAGTGAGAGTGACGGGCCTGCCAGTAACAAGGCAAGCGCAGGGCCTTTTCCCATTCCGGCTGCCATTAATCCTTGCAGAATCGGCACTTCTGTTAATGTTGCAAAATACATAAAAGCGCCTACAATAGAAGCAAAGAAATTGGAAAATACCGAATTGCCTCCCACCAGCGCAGCGATCCATTCATTCGGAATAATACCGGCCATGTCGGTGTTGTCATGTGTCGACCCCAGTAAAAACCCGGCCACCAGAACGCCAATGGCCAAAAGGGGCATGATTTGCTTGGCAAAACCCCATGTCGACAAGGTCCATTCTTTATTATCGGGGTCGTTTTTATCGAATAAGGTAATCAAACTGACAGCAGCTATGCCAACAACCATAGGAATTAAAGGCGAATTGCTTATGAGTGCAGAGATAGCGGTTGCGACTACAGCCAGGAGTACATGTTGCCATTTAAGTTTTAAGATGAAAATCAGCGAAAATACCAGCAATAGGGCAACTACAGAAGTTATATACCATTTATTGGCCCATAACCAAAACCATCCGCCACTGGTAAACGCATCACCAGGTTTTCCCCAGTTGGCAAAAACCAAAATCAACACCAGTGTAAAAAAATGCAAAGCCGTTTGCCACATGGGCCTCTTTTCCGGCAGGTCAGGAAAATTTATTTGTTCCTCTCGTTTTACTTTTTCCTCTTTTCGGTAGATTAGCGACATGGCTGAACCAATGACAATGGCAAAAACCACAGCTCCTATCACCCGTGCCAAACCCATTTCAACGCCCAGAATCCGGGCAGTAAGAATTATTGCCAGAATATTGATGGCTGGTCCGGAATATAAAAAGGCAATCGCCGGCCCAAGTCCTGCTCCTCTTTTATGAATGCTCGAGAATAATGGCAAAATCGTACAACTACACACGGCCAATATGGTACCTGAAACGGAAGCGACAGTAAAGGCCACCCACTTTTTAGCTTTTGCCCCAAAATATTTCATCACTGCCCCCTGGCTTACAAATACCGAAATCACACCTGCAATAAAAAATGCTGGCAACAAACAAAGAATTACATGTTCCTGTGCATACCATTTCGATAAATCAAACATCGCCATAATTGCTTCTTTGAACCGAAGACTTTCTATCGGCAGAAAGAAAGCAAACACAAACACTGCCATTATCCAGGCTAATATTCTAATTTCTTTTCCCCATTCCATCGTATAACAAATTATACTATATTAAATATTTATTATCAGTCAAACTGCGTATATTATTTTCTCTTGATTAAGCGGGACTCTAAACTAATACAGTAATTGTTAATAAATTCCCACAGAAATAAACAGTATTGATACCACCCTACGGAACCATTTTTCCAATATTTTGACTTATTGTAGATTTTTTCCACCCCTGATACGGTATAGGCAATTGCTGATAAATCCAACCGCAGTAATATGGGTTGCAAGCGGGCAGGGACTGATGGCGGTCATCAGCCCAAGTACAAATGCGGTAACCACAGGCAGGGAGTTGTTGCGCATTAGGTTGTGTATGAATTCCTATATAATTAAAGAAAAGGATCAATTTTTTCTTTAATAATCTGCTTTAGCTTATCCGGATTAGTTCTGGCATGCATAAATCCTTCGTTGGTAAGATTAATTCTGGTTTCACCGGCGATAAGTGACAGCGTTTGTCCTGAAATTTCCAATTCTTTCCCTTTTATCTCCCCATCCGCTTCATCAAGGTTGTACGCCGCAAAGCGTGCTTTGGAGCCATACAATTCGGCCAGAGCCTCTTTAGTAACATTTTCCACCGCATTACATGTGGCACACCTACGCGAATAATGAAAGTAGTAAACTTCAATTTTATGTGTTGCTATTTGTTCGCCTGGTTCATTTTTGTCGATCGTTTGAGCAGAACAGAAAAAATTCAAACTGAATGGGATTACTGCCAGCAAGAAAAATTTCATGGTTTTCATAATGATTGATTTTGGATAATAAAGTTTTTGATTTCATTCATCGAAGGGACCCGGCCTGAAACGATAACTTTTTCATTAATAACCAGGCCGGGAGTATGCATGATCCCGTATTCCATAATTTTGACAATGTCTTCCTCTTTGGTTATCGTGGTATCGATATCCAATGCTGCAACTGCCTCTCTGGTGACTTTTTCAAGTGTTTTACACTTTGGACAGCCGGTTCCAAGAATTTTAATTTCCATAGTTTTCATGTTTCGTGTTGTTTTTCATTCGTAGTTCGTAAAACAACGAACAATTAATATAAAATTTTTTTAGAATTGAAAAAAAGTTTTAAACAATACTTGTGCTTGGGCCCAATTTTCCCTATTGATACAATATCTTATACGGGGAGGTTCAATTTCTCCCTGGATTAAACCTGCTTTTTTCAATTCTGTAAGGTGTTGTGATAGGGTTGATTTTACAATGGGGAGGATTTCGGATAAATCCCCGCTGTAACAGCAACTTTGCTTCGACAAGGTTTCCATCACATACATTCGCACCGGGTGACCCAATGCCTTAGCATAGCGGGCAAGTCGTTTTTGATCTTCGGTAATTACCTCTTTTGCTCTCATTACTGTTCGTTAAATAACGAACAAAGATAAGTATTTTTTTTAATTCTGATTCTTTTCACCAAAAAGTATCGGTTTTCTTATTCGACATTTCCGGTAAAGAATCAGTTATAGGCTTCCATTATTTTTTTATCTTCGGAGAGAAGGTGGCTGATATAGTTTTCTTTAAACGAAGGGGTCCAGAACGAAAGGTTTTCGTGTGCGGTTAAATACTTAAGTGGGATGGGATGAGTTCCAATTACAACAGGTATCTTATAGTACTGTTCAATAAACTCCTTAAACTGCTTAATGCGGGGGCAAGGGGGATACCCTACCACGAGTCCGGTGGCAAGATGAATTACTTCTGCTCCATTTTTTATCATTTCTGCCGGGACATATTCAATATTTCCACCGGGACATCCGCCGCAATTAGCATACCCCACCAATTCGAGGGGTTCTTCTTTGGGGTAACAGGCAAATCCTCCCACATGTTCCCTGAGTGCTCTGAGGCATTTGCCCCCACCGCAATTAATATAGCGGGCGCAAATAATAATACCAACTTTTGTCATGGTTCGTTACTTATTAATAAAAAGAATACTGAAAACGCAATAATGTTCTGAAAGATATAAAATAATCTCTTCCATTTATTCGATGATTGTCATTTCTTCCAGCAGATGTCCTGCTCCGGCAAATTTATCAATGATAAACAGGCAATACCGGATATCCAGCGTAATATTTCTACATTGATCCGGGTCATACATCAGGTCACTCATGGTGCCTTCCCAGTTGCGGTCGAAGTTCAGTCCAAGTAAATGTCCATCAGCATTCAATACCGGGCTTCCGCTGTTACCTCCTGTTGTATGGTTGGAGGCAATAAAACAAACATGCATACTTCCATCCTTATCGCCGTATCGGCCATAATCGCCGGAATGATATAATTCTTTCAGCCGGTCTTCCACTACATAGTCATAAATTTCCGGATCTTCCTTTTCCATAATTCCTTCGAGGGTGGTAAAATATTGATAGTTAACAGCATCCATAGGAGAATACCCTTCGACTTTACCATACGTGACGCGCATAGTAAAATTTGCATCCGGGTAGAACCGTTTTTCATTTTGCATTTCCCGTTGCGCCTGCATATATATTCGCATCAGGCTATCGGTTTGTTGTTCCAGCACCTGCATACCCGGAGCAATATTATTAAAGTAGGAAGTGAAAACAGATTCGGCGATGCGAAATGCCGGATCTTTAGCTATTTTCTTTCGTTTGGATGGTTTATATTGATCAAGGAAAGACAAAACTGACGCTTTGTCGGCAAAAAGCGTTTTTTCAAAAACATCATCGGCGAAAGCGATAAAATCGCCTTTATACTTTTCAGCGACGGTATTAAAAAACTCAGGAGCAAATTCGGGGTTTCCGTTTTCGTAATATTCTTTAAGTACGGTATAAAAAATCTCATGATCAACTTCTTTTACATAGTCTTTAAAAAAAGTCTCCGTTGAAATTTTCAATTGTCCGATAATTTTTTCAAGGGCTTCGGGTGGGGTATTTTTCTTTTCACTCATTTTCATCAATCGATCAAAAGAGTAGGCAAAAGCGATTATTTCGGCGCCCATTCCGGCATTAATCATATAGGCAAACGATTCGCGCAGAGGCATAAGATTTTGATAAACCGAGTCAAAAGCGGGAAGCAAATTGCCATATTGCTGCTGCAATTCGGGTGTTGTGGTCGTCCACTGGGAAAATTCAGCCTCAAAAGCGCGTTTTTGATCCAGCCCGTCGAGTCGGTTTATTCCACGGTTTTCCCCGATCATTTTCTTCCATCCATTGGCAATACTTGCTGCTTTTGCGCTGTACTGAATTCTAACCCGGGGATCGTTGTTCATAGCTGCTTTAATAATATCGAGCCGTTTGGTGCGAAGGTGGATGGCTACGGGGTTTTCAACTTCAGTAACCGATTGTACTTCAAAGCTGGGCACATACTCCGTGGTTGTTCCCGGATAACCAAAAACAAAGGTAAAATCATCCGATTCCACACCTTTGAGCGAGATTGACAGATGTTTTTTCGGCTTATAGGGTACATTGTCGTCGGAATAATCATTTGGTTTATTATTTTTATCCGCATAGACCCTAAAAACGGAAAAATCGCCGGTATGGCGAGGCCACATCCAATTGTCGGTATCACCACCAAATTTACCTATATTGGAAGGCGGAGCACCTACCAGACGTACATCGGTAAAACGCTCATATACAAACATATAATACTCATTTCCGTAATAAAAAGGTTTTATAATAGCTTCATAATGGGTCTCATTTACCGCCTCCGCTGTTAAGGCCTTAATATTCTTGTTTATTATACTTTCGCGTTCTGCTTCTGTCATTGTAGTTGTAACATTGGAGAGCACTGCCTGTGTTACATCTTCCATTCTGATCAAAAGAGTAACACTAAGCCCCGGATTAGGAAGCTCTTCTTTCCGGCTCATTGCCCAAAACCCGTCGGTCAGGTAATCGTGTTCAAGGGTACTATGCTTTTGTATATTGCCGTATCCGCAATGGTGGTTGGTCAGCAGAAGTCCTTCGTCGGAGATAAGTTCGCCGGTGCATCCTCCCCCAAAAATTACAATTGCGTCTTTTAGGCAGGCCTGATTGATGCTATAAATATCTTCAGCACTAATACGCATGCCCATATCCTGCATTTCTTTTTCATTTAATGCTTTTAGGAACAAGGGAATCCACATTCCTTCACCGGCTAAAAGCATGCCGGAAGAAAAAGCCATAAGTATGGCTAACGCGAGCGTTTTCATTCGTTTCATGAAGCTGTTTTTATTGTTTGATGTGCAAATATAAAAAAGTTCGGCTGGGGGTGGGCAGCAAAATGGCTTAATACCTATTTTTATCCAGGGAAAACTTTTTCAATGAAGGACTTGTTTGTATTTTGCTATTATTAATTGATTTTAAGAAATCAACACAAAAACATAAACATCTTGTAAAAGCGGGTTTAAAATGCTATGTTATATACAATCATAAGAATAATAGAAAAACTATTAGCACTTTATTTTATATTATATCTGATTATTGATATCGGGCTATTTTTGTATGCTTTTATCGTTTTTCGTCGTGGGCAAAAGAAGCCTTCCAAGGATTACAACTGGGAGCAACACCCAGTATCTGTGCTGGTTCCGGCCTATAATGAAGAAGTTTCCATTGCCTACTGTGCCGACATGCTGATGCGTCTCGACTATCCAAATTATGAGCTTATTATTATCAATGATGGGTCCTCGGATGCTACCATGGAAAAACTAATACAAAAGTTTTCACTGAAGCCAAAGGAAGGAAACCCTGTTCAGGCGCTGACTACTTCGGAAATCCGTAGTATTTATCAGCACCCGGTGTTAAAATTAATGGTAATTGATAAAGAGAACGGCGGAAAAGCCGATGCGCTGAACGCTGGAATTAATTATGCTACAGGCCGATATATCTGTACTATAGACGCAGATTCGCTGTTAGATAATCAGGCATTAAAATCCGTGGTAAGGCCCTTTATTGAAGACCCCCGCACGATGGTTTCCGGAGGTCAGTTAGCGGCTTCGAACGATGTTAAACTTGTAAATAATCAGGTGGTTAGCTCTAAAATGCCAAAAAACATCTGGGTCTTATGGCAAATCCTTGAATACATCAAATCTTTTATGGTTTCGCGACTTGGTCTGAGTAAAATCAACGCCTTATTATTAATGTCAGGTGCATTCTCTATGTTTCGGCACGACGAAATATTACAAATTGGAGGCTTTCTGAGTGCGCAAAACCGACATCCCTACATTAAAGCGCATGTAGGTACAGGAAAGCAAACAGTTTGTGAAGATATGGAAATTGTTGTGCGCTTATTTAAGTATCGTTATGATAAAAAACAAAAGGCTAAAACGCAATTCATACCCGGGCCGGTTTGCTGGACAGAAGTTCCCGAAAAAGGCAAAAATCTTTTTAAACAACGAGCCCGCTGGCATCAGGGATTAATAGAATCCCTTTATATTCATCGCACAATGCTGTTTGAACCCCGGTATGGCACAACCGGGTTAATAGGAATGCCTTATTATCTGCTTTTTGAAATGATAGCTCCGGTGATAAAAGTTTTGGCTATTATTTTCCTTTTCGTTGCCGGAAGTATGCATCTGCTCAATATGCAATGGGTTTTACTGATGTTGGTCAGTGTTATTTTGCTTACGGCAATTATCACCAGTGTGATAACGGCAATTGTAGAATATTGGAGCTTAACACAGGCTAAAACAAATCGCGATGCATTACGTTATAAAACATTCAAAGACTGGCTACTATTAATCAGTGCCGGGATTTTGGGTGAATTTTCGTATGCGTTTTATAAAATGTTCGCCCAGCTTAAAGGTTTTGTATATGTCATCGGTAAAAAAAATGAATGGAAAAAATTTGAACGAAAAGGAATAAAATGAGCAGAATACTATTTTTTCTGTTTTTTTCAATGTTGTCGTTACCGCTATGGTCGCAGCAAACGATTGAGACACATCGTAAGGCCGCATTTCTTGCATGGCAAAAGGGTAACGTAAATGAAGCTATTCAGGAGTATGCATCAATTCTTAAGATAGATACCAGCGACTACGATGCCCGGTTGGCATTAGGCAGACTATATTTTAATACCGGGGACTACGATTCTTCGTTATACTATTTTCAAAAAATTTATCAAAACGACTCCACCGACGTGGAAGCATTAAATGGTTTCACAGCGTGTTTCATACAGGCAGGAAAAATGGATACGGCGATTAAAACGGCCGAACGTGCTGTTGCGCTTATACCGGAATCCGTCCCTGAATACCTTTTATTAGCCAAAGCACTAAGCTATGACGGCCAAATTGAACATGCTATTCACGTCTATCATCTGGCTAACCAACAAGACAGCACTTACGCTCAGGTTTGGGCCGGGTTAGGAAAAATGTACTACTGGAAATCAAAACCGGCAACAGCACTGAAATACTATCGGAAAGCACTCGCATTAGACCCACAGGATCAAACGATCATACTGGCTTCCCTGCTCGTGGAAAAAGAATTAAAATATCATACCTGGGCACACTTTAACGCTATTCAGGAAATGGAGAGTACGTATCAAATAAATGCGTTGTTACAAAGTTATGCCGTCCAAAAACGACTTGGTGATCATTTTCAATTTTCACTTCATTTCGTACTGGATTTCTCCAATCGCGATTATATAATTGATAACCCAATGGATACATCACGCTGGTTTGATAACAGCTGGGTCAAAACAAGCTGGATTACCACTCACCATCAATGGAGTGCCTATGGAGGTTACAGCAGTAGCGATGCGTTATTTTCGACCTATGGATTAAGCTGGAAATACCAGAATAGCTTCGGTAAAATAAAATTTGAAAATACGATTGATGCCGGGTATACTTATTTTTATTATTGGAATCAGGTTGGTCGCCACGCAATTTCTGATAAAATAAAGCTGGAATGTGCCCGGTTCACTTTCAACGCGGATATAAATACCGGACAAGTGGATGAAATGAAAATCCGGAAGTATTCCTCTGACCCTTATACCACTGGAACTAACCCATATTTTGCCTATAACATAAGCCTTAACTACAAAATCATTAAAAATCCAGCTATAAAACTGGGGATTAACCACTCATACTACGATTACAATTACATTTCACCTTTATACTATACGCCCAACGACCGATTATTGATTGGACCAACACTGTCACTTTATCAATCAGTAAACCATTTTTATTTCTATGCCATGGGGATTTATCAACTTGGCACAGAAAAATATTATTATCTGGAAACAAATTCAGGGAACAATGGTCAGGGAAATTCAACGGGCCAGGTAGAAAAAAGTGGAACTATCAATGCAACCAACTGGTCGGCATCGATGGAAGCCGGCTATAATCGGAAAGCAGTTTCTTTATCAGCAGGGGCCAGCCGGTTTTATAATCCATATTATAAAAATTTTGTCGCCTTCATTAAAATTTCATTGGAAATATGAATGTATCATGAAAAAAATCACACAAGATAAAGCATGGATACAGAATAATCATATTTGGTATCATAAATTATTTAAACCTATTATTTTAGCATGAAAGGAAAAATTCCTGTTATACTATTGCTTTTAGCCTTACTTGTTTTTATTGTTTATCATATGATGCAATACGAATCCCGTATCCATACAAAACAGGTAATAACTGAATATATCGGGAATAACAATGGCGCATTGATTGAGAAGGAATCGCGAGAAAATCTTCAACAGCTTTCGGCTCAGGCTGATTACTATTTCCTTGCCGACGGGGATTATTTTAAAATGTTAACCTACGGTTATCAGGAGACTAAACCCCATTGGGAGAAATTTTTGGTCAAGGGGGTCAATTTGGGGGTGGCTTTACCGGGTAAATTTCCTGCAGAATTCGCCATGACGTATGATCAATATATGCAATGGTTTCAGCAAATTGGACGAATGAATTCCAATGTAATTCGGATTTATACCCTATTGCCTCCTGAGTTTTACGAAGCTTTTGCACAATATAACCTACAAAATCAAGATCATCCGCTGTATTTAATGCATGGGGTTTGGGCTATTCAGCCTCCTGAACATGACTATCATAACATTGATTTTACACGAGAGTTTAAGGAAGAGATAAGGGATGTGATTAATGTCATCCATGGAAATGCAGTAATCAAACCCAAAAAAGGGAAAGCCTCCGGGATCTATTCCACTAACATCTCACGTTACGTGGCGGGGTTGTTGCTGGGTCGCGAATGGGAACCCAACGGGGTTTTTGTCACCAATCAAAAACATTCAATCAATCATTATTACGGTGATTTTGTTTCTCTGCCAGAAGGGAATCCTATGGAAGCCTGGCTGGCTGAAATCATGGACTTTACGGTACTTTACGAAACCCAGACGTATCAAATGCAACATCCTGTATCTTTTGTCAATTGGCTCCCGCTTGACCCCATGTATCATAATACTGAAATCATTGAAAATAATAAAGTGCGAGAGTTTGATAATGATCTGGAATCAATTCATTTCAAGAACTTTCATAGTAGCGAACTGTTCATTCCCGGGATTTATGCATCGTATCATGCATATCCATATTATCCCGATTATATATATTTAAAAAAGGAATATTTTGAGGTTGAAAATACATCAGGAGATAAGGATAATTATTACGGTTATTTGCTGGAATTGAAGTCGAAACATGAAGGTATGCCGTTATTAATCGCTGAGTATGGATTGCCCAGCAGTCGGGGAAGCAGTCACGTAACCCCCTTAGGTTTTAACCAGGGAGGACATTCTGAAGCAGAACAGGCGCAACTTTCCATGACGCTGACACGAGCCGTTTTTCAGTCTGGCTGCGCTGGAGCATTGTATTTTGAATGGGCCGACGAATGGTTTAAGCATAATTGGCTGGTTATGGATTTTGAAAGACCTTTTGATAACCGAAAAATGTGGCATAATATGGAAAATCCCGAACAAAACTTTGGCATTCTTGCTTTAGAAAGCCGGGAACGAACCCTTGATGGCATACTTAACGATTGGCGGAAAGAGCCATCCGATCAACTGAATCAATTTGATTATCAATTCCATGCTGATCCCGCTTATTTTTACATGCGAGGGAAATGGGAAGATTTAAATTTCACCCAGCACAACCTTTATATTGCTATTGATACCTATGATAAGGAAAAGGGTGACCACCGTCTGCCTTTCTCGAATGATGAATTTTCTCATGGTTTTGAATTTTTGGTGGAATTCATTAATCAGGATTCTGCCAATATTCTGGTGGATGAACCTTATTCAGTATTCACCGATATTTACAACGATTCTACTCCCTTATATGCATCCAGACCAAACTATAATGGGAAATTTGTCATGCAGAATTTGTTAACCAACCGGGGGAGGAAATCATTAACTGGTGAAATAGTTGATTCGATTATTGTCAACCGTAGTCCGCTTCAGCACGGGAAAAGCAACCTGGCGGCTACATCCAATGCCGATTGGTACTTTCATGACGGGAATTTAGAATTACGCCTGAGCTGGCATTTGCTTAATGTCAGCGATCCGTCGATGAACTATGTGCTGGACTATCAAAATGCGGCTGAAGCTATACAAACCGACGGGTTCCATGTGGTTTGTTTTATCACGGATAAAAACAACAAGATAGTCCATCGTTTTCCGGAAAATGGATATTTTCATTACCAGTGGGATAGCTGGCAACAACCTTCATGGACAGCCAGGCTCAAACCATTGTATGATAGTCTGCAAAATTATTTTCAAAGGGTCAACCCTCCGGAAAATTATTTTGAAGACAAAAAACTACCCGATACTGAAATTTTTTCCATCGCTCCCTGGTATCAAAACAAAACAGGAGCTGTTTCCTTACGTTTCCAACGGTCAGATTATTCCCAGATTGATTATGCACTGCCTGTTTTAGCGAAATACAAAATTAGCGGCTCCTTTGGAATCATTCCTCATGTTATTGCTCCGGCGCCCGGAAGCTATAGTCTGGACAATGCGGGCCGTAGAAAACGGTTTAGTTTTAACACCCTCCGTGAACTGCAGGAAAACGGTCATATTGCCATCCTAGAAATGAATACTCAGGATACTAATCCGGATGCAAACTATTCCCTTCTAAAAGAAAAAACAGGATTGGATCTAAAAACATTCTTCCTGTTGGATTCTTTTGAAAACACTTCATTACAGACAGCTTATCCTGCATTTTCCTATACAACGCACCAGATGGATTCGATTTTAAAAGCAGCTAAAAACAGATGGCTGATTTTCAACTATCAGTATCTTTCTGAAGATACTGTTGGTATTAAAGGACACCCTCTTTTTATTACGCGCGATAATTTTGAATGGCAAGTTCGTCTGGCGCGCAATTATGGATTCTGGATGGCCAATGAATGGGATGTTTTCCGTTATTACACAGAAAGGGAAAACACAAAACTAAACATCACCCAACACGGAACCAGAACATTCCTTCAGCTGGAAACTCCATTAAACACGTCTGTTTTTGATCATCCACTTACCGTTCTTTATAACACCTCCGCTCCTTTTGTTCAGGTTATCATGGAAAATGGACAATATACAATGAAAAACAAAACCGGAACCTTATTATTAAACATCACACCCGGTAATGAAATAATATTAAAACAATTATGGTAGTACAATTCTTAAAATTAATCAGCGTAATTTTAATTACATTAAGCTTTTTTTCTTGTTACCGCCAGGGAAATAATAGCATTGAATATTCTGATCCACAACACCAAATCCCTCGTGTATTGATAATAACAACCGGACTGGAAAGTTCAGAAACAACCCTGCCCAAAGGGATTGTTATTGCTCTTCAGGCCTTTAATCAAAAAGGAGCAATGGTTCGGCTCGAACCCAGAGACATCTTGTATCAGCCTGATGAATTAAAAAAGTTTAATGTGCTATTACTTTCCACCTCTCTCGGTTATCACGATGCAGATCGAAAATACTCCCTCTCTTTTATGTCGAACGATGAAATGAAGAATATATGCGAATTTGTCCAAGCCGGGGGGATCCTAATTGCAGGAGATAATGTCGGACGAAACGAAGAGAACGGTACTGACCGCATTGTTTTGCACGGAAGGCTATCTTCGGATAATTATCCATTAGCCAATTGTTTTGGTCTTGAACTCGTGGAAAAAAAGATGGATGGATTCCGAATTTATGGTCATCTCAGTGGTAACGAAAATCAATATATTCGTCCTGTAGCCGAAAATTATCTGTATACTTTAGTTGCTGACACCCTGTTAAGTAACCAAATAAAAATTATGGCCAATTGGGTCAGTGAGCAGGATACTATTCCTGCGATTATTAAAAATCAATACGGGAAGGGCAGTGCCTATTTGCTGGCTTCTTCGGAATATTTTCATCCGGCAGATGATGGTGGCTTGGTAAGCACAACGAAAATTTCAAATTTCTATCATGAAGTTATAGAGGATTTCTGCAACGATAATGCTATTCCTATACAGCTTAATCCGTGGCCTTCCGGACATAAATATGCCTTCTGCGTGACTATGAATTCAGAGGGAAACCTTACGAATTATCAACGTGTTCGAAAACTTTTAAAAAAATATAATCTTACAGCTGATTATTTTGTTAATGGGAATGTTTCTAATGAGGTCCGGAATTACCTAAAACATGAGAATAATCAACTCCACAGCAATGGTTTTGCTTTTGATAACTATCGAAAACTTAACTATTCGCAATCGGTTAGCGATATTCTCAAAAACGAACAGGTTTGGGGGCAAAATTTTTCCGGTTTTCGATTTCCATATACGATGCCCGGGTTTTGGGGAATGATGGCATTATCGGAACATAATTACATTTTTGAAAGTAGCATAGGAGCAAATAATATGGAATTTATTCATGGCAGTGTGGTACCCTATAATATTGTAATAGCGAAAGAGGGGTTTTATCATTCCACAGAGATTCTGGAATTGGCTCCGACCTACCATGATGATTATTATTTTCTTCATGTCGTTGAAAGCTTACGAAAGGAATCACCACAACTAGTAATCGAAAAAACACAATTGTATAAAAAATACCTTGAAAATTTCTGGGAATATGCAGTAAAGCCTTTTCAGGGGGTTATGGTTTATCAAGGGCATCCGGGCTATGTAGCGAATAACGATACAACGCTTACCGCGCTGGAAAATCTCCTCAAGGTTGTGCAGCATGACAATGCCTGGACGGCTTCTGCATCAGAAATAGCATGTTTTAGAAGAAATTTGACAATAATGCAATTCTATGTGAAGAATGAAACGAACAAAATTATAGTTAATGTACTCGGGCCAGAGTCTATTTCAATTGATAATGTATGTTTAAATTTGGATTTTGAGCCTAAAAAAGCAGATGCTTCTATTGGAAAAGCAAGAATTCAGAGCGACTCGTTACAATACTACGTAGTTTTTAATGCATTATCAGGACAAAAAATCAGCATTTATAAATAAAGTAAAGATTAAAGGCAAAAATTATTGTGATTTGATCTGGTGCTTCCCGAATGCGAAAAATCAGGAAAGTTGTGATACGGTTATTGCCTAACCATACTAACAATAAATCCGGATTCAAAGAATCAGACGAAACTCCTCTGAGAAAAATATTGGTAAGATAATTAGTGTTCCGAATAAATAGAGACAAGGATCATACAAAAGATATACAAAAAAACAGGTCCTATGACTTGACTATTTAAAGTGTTGTTTTTATTGGGGTTACGGGTAAAGACTTTTCCATCCTTTAAAAGGGTTTAAAGACTTTTACAGGGTAACCCGATAAACCGTGGAAGTCCCACCCTTATAAAAGTTTATTCCCCTGTCTTGAGGATTATGAATTGAAAGCTGCACTAAATTCACGCTGGTTCTCCATCACTTTTTTACGCATTGCATAACCTGATTTTATTTTTCATATTTAGAAAATGTTTTTGGATAGTTTAAATTTTCTGTAGCAGAATTTTAAGCCGCACAGAAATCTAGTACCGATTAATTTTTACAAATTGACAAAAAAGCATCGACACAAGATGATTCCAGCCATTGTATCCTTTCTGGTGTTTATCAGTTGTATGCTCTTTTACTAATGATTTGAAGGAAATTCGATCTGATTTTGAGATAATCTGAGCGAACAAGGTTATAATTGTATTGTGAGAGTGTTTTTGGTTATAGCAACTCAAAGATACATTGAGAAACACGATCCTTCTCTCACATTTTATCGTTTAAGACGGTATTAAAATACAATCATTTTCTGCTATCACCGAAATTTTTCCTAAAATGCGTTGATTATTTATCCAAAATAAACCAAACCAAATTGGCAGTAATCAACTTTTTTCATTTCCATACGGCACAAAAAAAGAAAAATCCTTTTATATAAAGCCTTTTCAGAGTATCTAAAATAAAATAAAAATTGTTAATAACTTTTTAAAACAGGTATTGATTTTAGCTAGTAATCATTTAGATTTGTAATTAATCAAACGATTTTTTCTAATCATTTACCAAACCCGAATAAAATATTCTTCCGTCAGGAAGGTGACCTTTTTGTAATTAATTATTAATAAAAAAAATCAAAATGGTAACTTGCAATGATGATCAAATTTTATCGGGTATACAGGCAGTCAATCAGAAATTGGTTGCTTCGGTATATTCAGATTGTTTTAACAGCATCAAGTTTATGGTTTGTAATAACCATGGCTCCATTGAGGAAGCACAAGACGTGTTTCATGATGCATTATTAATTATTCTTCATCAGGGAAAAGACCCCACCTTTTCTCTTACCTGTTCATTCAGGACTTATCTCTATGCCATTGGCCGTAATTTATGGATACGCAATCTTTTATATAAAGGAAAGTGGGTTTCGATAAATAGTGCGAAATTTCAGAATACTCTTTTGACATGCAAGGAATGCTATGCATTTGAAGTATGCGTTATTGAAGAGCAAATGTATATGTATCAACGTCATTTTGCTTCGCTGACAAAGCAGAGTCAAATGGTTATAAAAATGATGCTGGGAAAATATACGACAGAAGAAATTATGAAATCGATGCGTTTTAGCTCAATGGCCTATACAAGAAAGCGAAAACATCAATGTAAACAAGCATTGATACGACGAATTCAATCTGACCCGGATTATCCCCGGTTATTAAGAAATTTTTCTGATTTATAATAAATCAGAAAAGAAATTGCAGAGGAATCGATAAATTTCGTTAGAAACGTTATCAATGACAATCCAACGACATTCGGAAAACCTATGTTAACAATCCGAATGAGAGGTAATGGAGTGAATTTGCAGGATCAAATTGATCCTGAGAGACATTTTGGATTATCTGACGTATAGGAGAATTGTTATTATAAGGAAAACCACAGGAAAGTAGAATCCCATTCTATCCCCGAACGGTATTCTTTTCTATGGCCTAATAACACAATTAAGGCAGCGTCATAAACGATTTGTTATATACTTATCACTTCAAAACCCATAATACATTTTTCCATAGTCCGTTATCCTAACAGCAAGACGGACTAACTGCGATAATAAAAACGAAATGAACACATTGCCAATTCGTCAGTCTATAGTTACTGGTATGTAAAACAGAAAAGTTCAGGGGGTTGTGGTGGAGAGAAATTTTTCCACCCTTTAAAAGTATTTAAACCCTTTTAAAGGGTAACCCGGTAAACCACCTCATCACAACCTACAGCAATCATATCCGGAATTTGTTTCTAACCACAAAAAACCCGGATCTG
>Ga0265294_10002719_pt1 | contig 23064 bp, 15 predicted proteins | sample MunlanPumphouse3_FD_192504 | JGI IMG/M metagenome (GOLD analysis project Ga0265294, IMG submission 192504) | Groundwater microbial communities from a municipal landfill in Southern Ontario, Canada - Pumphouse #3 | ecosystem: Environmental > Aquatic > Deep subsurface > Groundwater | place... | reverse complement strand
GGTTTTTCGCCGTGGTGTGTGTACTCTGCGCCGGGGAACAGCGCCATCAGCCGCAGGGCGCCGATTGACGGCCTGCCGCCCGACGGGGAATCGGAATAAACGCAAAACAGCTTTTCGGACGGGGCGGCAACCGCGGTATAAAAGTAAAGCCGCTCGTTGTCAAGGCGGGTGGCGAGGTTTTCCCAAAGGTAAATCCCGGACTTTTCAAGCGACAGCAGTTCGCGGTTCCCAAACAGCCCGTCGTCCCCCGGGGAGGCGGGAAACAGCCCGTCGTCAACCCCGAGAAGAATGGCGGCGCGGGGGTTGTCGCCGCGAAATATCGAGGCGTCGCCAATTATAACCGAATCGCAAGACGCGGGCACGCCGCCCAGCCCGTAGCTTGACAGGGCTATTTCAAGCCGGGGCAAAACCGACGTCGGCGGCAGTATTTCATCCCCGCAGGACAAATCGATCTGCTCAAGCGAGGTTATTATAATATCCCACAGGGTGGAAAGCTTTCGGCTTTCGTTCTCAAAACCGCCTTCCGCGAGCTTTTTCGCCTTGGCGCTCAGCGTTTCCCGAGCGGATACGAATTCAAGGAGCGAATAAAGAGAACGCGCCAGCGTGAAGCCGGTGACGGTTTTGTCTTCTTTAAAAAGGCTTTCCTCAAGGGTCCGGAAGAGTTCCGATATCACTTCTTTCGCGGCGTTTATTTCTTTAAGCTCGCTTTCTTCCGCGGGCGATATTTGTTCTTTAAAGCCGGAGGGGTTTGCTAAAAATTCTTTTTCGGAAACCCAAATTCGCCCTTTTATGCCCCATGACGAGATATAGCGGGTTACAAGGTTTGACTGCCTTCGCGTTATTGGGACAAAGCCGCTTTTAATAAACCTTTTGACGGCGCGTACGGGGTAGACGGAGGTTACGCACTCAACCGCCGACAGCAAGAACACGGCGAGCGGTTTTAACAGCACGCTTTCTTTCGGGGCGAAAAAGCAGGGTATGCCGTGTTTTTCGAGCACGACGTCAATAACCCCCGAAAAGTCCGAAGCCTGCCTTACCAGCACCACAATGTCTTTATATCTATAGCCTTCCCGCACAAGGCGGGAGACGACAGACGCCGCAGACTCCGCTTGTGAAAACTTATCCGCGCATTTTATAAACTCAACGGCGCTTGCGCCGCACTTCGCCGCGTCATGCGGAAACGGGGGGGAAGACGCGTCCCATAAGTTTTGTTCGGCGTATTTCAGCTCATCGTTTCGGGCGCGTTTGTTTTCGGTTAAAAATATGTCTCTGTGAAGTCGCGCGCGCGAGATATGGTCGAACGACAGCCGCGGAGAATCAAAAACCCCGCTTTTGTCGCCGGTGTCAAGGCAAAAGGTGATATAAATATCCTCGCAGTTGTCGGCGATTCTTCCGATAACCTTCAGCTGCTGAGGGGTAAAGGAATAAAACGAGTCAAAAAAAACCGACTTCCCCTCAAAAAATCCCATGCTTTTGAGGTTTTCGGCATAAATGTCGAGCGCCCCCTTGCCGTCTGTAACCGAACCGGTAAAAAGGGAGTCAAACTCGCTGAGTATAATATGTAAATCCCTTGCCTTGGCGCGGGGAGGGGAATCCCCCTCAAGCCCGGCGAGGGTCTTGTGGTCAACGCCGTTTTCCTTAAGCGCCGCCGAAGCGCGGGAAAGCTTTTCCACAAAAGCGGCGTTGCCTTTTATCTTTGAAAGCGAACTAAGGCGCGGCCGGGCTTTCTCGAGCGCTCTTGCCATAAGGAGCGATCTTCCGCCCTCGTCACAGTATTTTGCGGCAAGACCCCCGTATTCGCGGTAGGTGCGGTTGGGGAGACGGTCAAAGGTGAGAACTTCCACATTGAGGTTAGCCCGTCCGCCGAGCCGGGTGAAGATATCTTTTTCATACTCCATTGACTGCTGGGCGGGGACGACGACCACGCAGGGTTTATTTTCCCCGCTTTTTTCGGCTATCAGCGTTTTCAGGTATTCAGTTTTGCCGCTCCCGGCGCGGCCGATTATGCGGTACAGCAAATAACCCCACCCCACTTTTAATTATCCAAGTTTTTAACCGAATAAAAATTCAAAAAGCTTTATTTTAAACTTAAATTTAACGCTTTTTACTTCTTTCGCGGGCTCGCCGCCGGGCTTGACGTCTTGCTTGAAAATAAGCGAAGAGCCGATACAAAGCGGCGGGAACAGCACGCACCACCAGTTTTCGCCCTTCCCCTCGCCGAGCACCACCCTCAGCGAATAATATCTCCCCGCGGGGAAGACCTTGCCGTCATACTCGCGGTCGGGGTATTCCTCTATGCCGAAAAACGCCTTTGCCCCGTAATCAAAGCTGTTTTCCTCAAGCACCCGGAGCGCGACCTGCCCGAGCAGTGATTCGGAAGACTTGGTTTTTAAAAGCGCCGTGCCGAAATCCCCTCCGCTAAGCGCTTCCCCCGAACACATAAGTATGGCGTCGCGGACAAGAAGCTTAACCTTTTGGTCTTTTTCGCTGTTGGAGTTTGCAATGACATGAAGCCTTATGACGCTGTCTCGGACCGATTTTTCACCCGGGCAAAGCGACAAGGACACAAGAAGCGCCGCCAAAAAAACCGCGAGCGAACCCGAAAATACCCTGCGGGGACGCGAAAATTTTAAAAATCCCTTCATTTTTGCCGATAACCTTCCTTTCAGGCTCTTTATGGCTGAGGTTTTACGGGCTTGCGCGCCGTACGCCACACTAACGCCTTCATGGAAAATTATTGACTTAACAAAATGTTCTTAATCACTTTGCCTTTATTTAGCTTTTATGGTTTCACCGGGGAAACGGCTTTTATAAAAAATTCCCCGCGGTATCTCTCCTCCGCCCGCTTTGCCTTTTCAAGCGAGTCAAACACCCCGAACACTCCGCCGCCGCTGCCGGAAAGCGACGCGGAGATCGCGCCCGAACTAATAAGCGCGGCTTTAAGGGCGGCGAAACCGGGGGAAAGTTCCGGCATAACAGACTCAAAATCATTACGCAAAAAACCCGCGACAGAGTATGGGTCGTTACCTCTTACGGCGCCTATCATCCCGCCGCTGTCTTTTGCGGGTTTATAAGCCACGCCCGGCGGGAATTTGTTATCAAAGACTTCAAAGGCGGTTTTTGTCGAAACCCCTCCGCCCGAAAAGCAAAGGCAATAAAAAACCCTGTCGGCAACGGGAAGCGGCGTTATTTCCTCCCCCAAGCCCTTGCAGTTCGCCGCGCCGCCGCGGAGCAAAAACGGAACGTCGGCGCCCAAACTCTTCGCTGCCGCCGCCAGTTCCCCGCTTGTAAGCGGGTAACCGTAGAGTAAATTCAAGGCTTTCAGCGCCGCCGCCGCGTCGGAGCTGCCGCCGCCAAACCCGGCCTTAACAGGGATGGCTTTTTCAATGACTATCTCCGCCCCGCCCCGTATCCCCGCCTTTTCAAAGAAAGCAAGCGCCGCCTTGTGGGCGATGTTGTTTTCCCCCGATATGTTTTCTTCGCCATACGGCGGGCTTGTAAGCCCGTTGCAGACAACCGAAATAATGTCCGACTTCGCGACCCTTACCGTGTCAAAGAGCGAGACCGTCTGCATTACGGTGTCAAGGCTGTGATAGCCGTCTTGCCTTTTGCCGGTTATATTCAGGGTGAGGTTGATTTTCGCGTGGGCTTTTTGCGTTATCATAGCGTGTCAAGTCTGTGGAAGCGCGGTTTTCTGTCCTCAAAAGTGACTATATGGGTGAAACCGCAGCTTATGAGTTCTTTATATGTATCTTTGATCCCGAGCGCGAGATCAGCCGCTCTGTGGGCGTCGGAACCCACCGTGACAAGACTGCCGCCAAGCTCGCGGTAGAATTTTATAAGGTCGCTGTGGGGGAACGTCACTCCGGCGGACTGCCTGAGCCCGGAGGTGTTAACCTCCAGCGCTATGCCTTTTTCAATTATTCGCTTAAGCGGCGTTTCAAAGTAGTCCCGCCCTTTTTCAAAGAGATTAATGTCCGACCCTCTGCCGTACTCTTTAATATACCTGTACGGGTAGGTGATATGGGCGAGCGTGTCAAAGCCGCCCCAAGAAACAAGCTCCGAGAGTTCCGAGAGATAGGCGTCCCATGATTTTTTAAGCATGCTCTCGCTCAGCGAGCCGTAGTCCATTTCCGAAAAATCCGGGAAACCCCTGACGGCGTGAACAGAGCCGATTATAAAGTCGAATTTGTATTTTGAAAGAATACTTTCCGTCTCTTCTATGTCATGGCACGCCTGCGCCAGCTCCAAGCCGTGGATGACATGTGTTTTCCCCTCAAACTTTGCCTTTGCCGCCGTTATATCCCTTAGGATTCCCTCGTGGTCAAGCGGGGGGAAGATACACCCGATTACCTGCTGGATTTCGAGATGGTCGGTTATGGCGACGCTTGACAGCCCGAGCTCCGCCGCTCTTTGGCATAGCAGGTCTATTGTGGCGCCCGTTTTTTGGTCTACATCCCCGGAATATATAGAGTGGCAGTGCTGTTCGTGCATATGATTTATCCTTTGAAAATTAATTTAAAACAGTGTGAGCTGCCCGTTTTCCGGCAGCGAGTCAAGACAGCCGTTTACTCTCAGCGTTTCGAGAAGCGTTTTTGAGATTCCCGCTTTAACTTTTAACTCGTCCACGGTGGAAACGCCCTCCCCAACCGCTTTGTAAATGTTTTGGGCGACGGTTTCGCCCAGCCCCGGCAGCGTCGCCAACGGGATTCGTATCTTGCCGTCCTCGGGGACAAAATTAAACGGAAGAGATTTAAACAGGTTTACCGGCAGAAAGCAAATGCCGCGGGTCCGAACCTCGTTTACTATTTGGAGCGCGGAAAAAACATCCGCGTCTTTTTGAGTGGGGTTTTCCTGCTTTTTAAGCTCGCTAAGGCGTTTTCTTATTTCGCCGAGCGGCCTTTGGGATACAGCCGGGTCAAAACCCTCCGGGTGCGCGGTGAAGTGGGTGGCGTAAAACTCCACGGGGCGGTTAATCTTAAACCACGCCAACCTCAGCGCCGCTATGACATAGGCAACCGCGTGGGCTTTAGGGAACATATATTTTATCTTTCGGCAGGAGGAAATATACCACTCCGGCACTCCGTGGGCAAGCATTATTTTTTCCTGACCCGCGCTGACCCCGTGGCCTTTGCGTACCGATTCGGTTATCTCAAACGCCACCGACGAGTCAAGCCCGCGCTTTATGAGGTAGAGCATTATCGAGTCGCGGGTGGAGATTATCTCGCTTATGGTGCAGGTTCCGTTTTTAACAAGGTCTTCGCCGTTGCCTCGCCATATCCCCGTCCCGTGGGAGAGCCCGGAGATTTGGGTGAGGTCGGAGAACGTCTTCGGCTTTGCCGCCACCACCATTCCCCTGACATAGTTTGTGCCCATTTCCGGGAGAGCCAGAGTCCCCGTCTCGCAGTCGATTTCCTCTCTCTTCACGCCGAGCGCGCGGGGGGAGGAAAACAATGACATGACGTTTTTGTCGTTCATGGGGAGGCTTCTAACGTCTATTCCCGTATAGTCCTCAAGGAGCTTATACATCGTCGGCACATCATGACCCAGCATATCAAGCTTAAGTATGGTATCGTGAAGGTGCTCAATGGCGAAGTGGGTGGTTATAACCTCGCTGAATTCCCTTTCGGCGGGGTGCTGAACGGGCGTGAAGTCATAGATTTCGTATTCTTTCGGGATGACTATTATCCCGCCCGGATGCTGACCCGTGGTTCGTTTTACCCCCACGCAGCCGGCGGTGAGTCGGTTGATTTCGGCGCGGGTGAGGTTTAGACCCTTGTCTTCAAGGTATTTCCGTACATATCCGTAGGCGGTTTTGGAGGCTATTGTCCCAACGGTGCCGGCGCGGAAAATGTTTTCGCTGCCGAAGAGCTGTTCGGTGTATTTATGCGCTTCAGACTGTATCGCGCCGGAAAAGTTAAGGTCAATGTCGGGCGCCTTGTCGCCTTTAAAGCCTAAAAACGTCTCAAACGGGATGTCATGCCCGTCGGTAACCATAAAAAACCCGCAGGTCGGGCAGTTTTTGTCGGGGAGGTCGAACCCGTCTTCCGCCGAATGTTTTCCCTCGGCGGATTCGCCGGGAAACTCGCAATACCTGCAATTCGGGCAGCGGTAGTGAGGGGGGAGGGGGTTGACCTCGGATATTCCCGCCAGATGAGCCACGAAAGACGAGCCGACTGACCCCCTTGAGCCGACGAGATAGCCCTTTTCCTCGGAATTCCGCACAAGCTTTTGGGCGATTACATACATAACCGCGAAACCGTGCTTAATAATTGAGGAAAGCTCTTTTTCCATGCGGAGTTTTACAATATCGGGGAGGGTTTCGCCGTAAAGCTCAAGGGCTTTTTGGCGGCAGCTCCCGACAAGCTCTTCGTCCGCGCCCTTGATATCGGGGGTGAACTTCCCTTTTGGGATGGGGCGGATGTCGGGGGAAATCATATCCGCCACTTTGTTTGTGTTTGTCACCACAACCTCAAAGGCTTTTTCCCTGCCGAGATAGTTAAATTCTTCAAGCATCTCGCCGGTGGTTTTGAGGTACATTCCCGTCACGCGGGAGGCGTCGGAATATTTTTGCCCGTGTTTTAGTATCTGGCGGTAGATTTCGTCGTGCTCGGTTAGAAAATGCACATCCCCCGTGGCGACGCAGGGCTTGCCCTGCTTTACGGCAAGGTCATAGATTTTTTTATTTATCCGGCTCAGCTCGTCGGTTCCGCTCACCCTGCCCTCGTCGATAAGAAAAGAGTTGTTGGAGTGGGGCATTATCTCAAAAAAGTCATAAAAAGACGAGAGCGAGAGCTGTTCGGAATAGGGGCGGTTTTCAAGCACCGCCTGATAAATCTCCCCCGATTCGCAGGCCGAGCCGACAATAAGCCCCTCTCGGTATTCCTTTAGCACCGTTTTTGGGATTCTCGGGTAGCGGTAGTAATAGTTCAAATACGAGTAAGAGACTATTTTATACAGGTTTTTCAACCCGATTTGGTTTTGCACTAAAATTGTCACATGATAGGGCTTTTGGCGGCGGGGATCGGCTTTTGACGCCATTTCGCTTATCATCATCCCCACGGTGGTCACGCCGTCGGGTTCCATCTTTTTTATCATGCGCTCAAAGATTTGGCAAAGAATTTTACAGTCGCCCGACGCTCTGTGGTGCTTAAATTCGCCTAAGCCGTAATATTTTCGCACCGCGTCAAGGTTGTGGCGCGAAAGACCGGGGTTAAGGTAGCGCGACAGCGAGACGGTGTCGAGGTAGGGGTTTGAAAAAGGGATTTTATAGTCGGACGCCGTTTTTTTAATAAAGCCGATGTCAAAGCCCGCGTTATGCGCCACAAGAATGGTGTCTCCGGCAAACTTGATAAATCTTTCAACCGCTTCCCGCATTGACGGGGCGCCTTTAACCATTTCATCGGTAATTCCCGTGAGCTCGGTTATGTTTTGGGGTATCGGCATTCCCGGGTCGACATAGGTTTCAAAAACCTCGATCGCCTCCCCGCCCCTGTACCTGACCGCGCCTATTTCCGTTATTCCCGACGAATAGGGGGAAAGCCCGGTGGTCTCAATGTCAAACACGGTGAAAACCCCGTCGGAAAAGCTCCTGTCATAGGTTTCGTCAAAGCCAAACACCGCGCGCGCGGTGTCGTCAACCAAATACCCTTCCATTCCGTAGATAGGCTTAACCGCCGGGTTTTGTTCGGCGGCTTTCATAATTTCCGGGAAAGCCTGCACGCTCCCGTGGTCGGTAACGGCGATTGCCGTCATCCCCCGGCGGGCGGCGGTTTTAATAACCTCCTCCGGGGGGCAAAGCGCGTCGTTTGCCGAAAGGGTGGTGTGGAGGTGAAGCTCCACCCGCTTTTGCTCGGCGTCGTCTGTGACAAACACCTCGCTCACTCCGAAAATGGCGGACGCCCTCATCTTAAGCTCGCCGTCATATCTATCTATTGCCGGGGTTCCGCAGACGAGAACAGAGTCGTTTTCTTCCGGCATTGTTAACTCGGCGGGCGACGATGTTATAAAGCGCACGGTTATTGAGGATTCAAGGTCGGTCACGCCAAATGTGTATGTAATCCTCGCGCCGTCCTTGCTCTCTCTTTTATCGGTTTGAAAAACTCTCCCAAGGAAAAAAGCCCGGGTTTTGTCGGAAATTTCTTTTATCGGGATAAGGTTTTGAAAGTTTCCTCTTCCGCAGAGAAGAGTTGGGTTCGAGACGTCAAACACCAGCCTGCCGCTCCGAACATGGCCGCCCTCTAAAACCTCAAACGATTTGCCCTCAAGCGGAGAATGCGATGAGCGCCCCCCCGCGTTAAAATAATCGGAGGAAAGCGTTTTTTTATTTGCTTCTTCTCTCTCAAGAGCGGCGGCGTACGCGAGGCGCGACTTTTCGGCAAGGTCGTCTTCGGCGTGGGACGAAACGCCGTTGTCGGGCGAGCCGTCAAAAACAACCGCCACTTCCCTGCCAAATCGGGCGGAGATTGCCTGAGAGAAAAATTCGTTTATTTTGTTTTCAATAAGAAACTGAGGGTCAAGCCCGTCTTTTAGGGTAATTATAAGTTCGCCGCCGGAAAGCTCGGCTTTATATGAGTCAAAAAAACCCTTTGAGTAGCCCTCGCCGTGATATATTTCAAGGAGCGAAACAAGCTCTTTGACATAACTCTCGTCAAAGTCGCAGCCGTGAAACGCCGGTAAAAACCTAAATTCGCTGAGAACATAGGCTTTTTTTATCCCCTCCTCCAAACTGTGGAGGTGATTTTGCGCCACAACGCCGTCAAAACACGCCTCGCAAAAAACCGCTCGGTTTTCCTTGTCGGCTTTTAAAGAAAAACTCCTAAGGCACCCGAGGGCGGTTTTTTCGTCCCCACTCGGGGAGTAGCGGCAAAACTTATTAAAAAATTCGCTGGCTTTGCTCATGTCAGTTTCCTTATTTCCTCATACAGCACATCCGCTATTTTTCCCTCGGGTATTTTCCCGGTGATTTTACCTTTTACAAACAAAATCGCCTCTCCTTTTCCGCCCGCCACGCCGACATCGGCCTCCGCCGCCTCCCCCGGCCCGTTTACCGCGCAGCCCATAACCGCCACTTTTATTGTGCTTTTAACCTTTAAGCCGCAAAGCTTTTCTTTTAGCTTTCTCACTTGCTCCTCAAGGTCGATTTGGGTTCTGCCGCAGGTGGGGCAGGATATAAACTCAATATGCGGCCGCAGCCCCAGCGAATTTAAAATGTCAAGCGCCGCCTCAACTTCCTTAACCGCGTCGCCGGTCAGCGAAACCCTGACGGTGTCGCCTATTCCATCGGCGAGCAGCGCGCCAATGCCGACGGCAGATTTAACAAGCGCCGCCTGACCCGCGCCCGCCTCCGTGACCCCCAAATGAATTGGATAAGGGAGGGTTTTCGCTATAATTCGATTTGCCGACATCATTTCTCTAACCCCCGACGCTTTAACCGACACCACGATATCGGAAAACCCAAAGCTCTCGAGCCTTTCGCAGGAAAGCCTTGCCGATTCGGCGACGGCCTCCGGCGTGGGGGAGGAATATTTGCGGAGGATTTCTTTTTCAAGCGAGCCGGCGTTTACCCCAACTCGAATAGGTATTCCTTTTTTCGCGCAGGCGTCGCAAACCGCCTTTACTTTGTCGTCGCCGCCGATATTGCCGGGGTTGATACGAATTTTATCTATCCCGGCGCGCACGGATTCCAAAGCCAGCCGGTAGTCGTAATGAATGTCGGCGACAAGGGGCATTTCCACCCGTTCTTTAAAATACGCGATGCTTTTTACCGCCTCAAAGTCGTTGACGGTAAAGCGGGCGATATCGCACCCGGCGTCCCTCAGGCGAATAAGCTGCGCCAAAGTCGCCTCTTTGTCGGAGGTCTTGGTGTTTGTCATCGACTGCACCGTCACGTCTTCGCCGCCGCCGATTATAACCCCGCCCACGTTAACCCGGTTGGAAATCCTCCTCATTTAAAACAACCCCAAAACGTCTTTAAAGGCGATAAGCGCCATAGCGCCGAGGAGGAGGATCATAAACGCTGCGTTGATTCCCGTCTCAAGCTTTTGGTTCATGGGTTTTCTCCGCACCGCCTCTATGAGGTAAAATACAAATCTGCCGCCGTCAAGCACCGGAATCGGGAGAAGATTGCACACCCCGAGGCTGACAGATATAAGCACGGTCATAAGCGACAAATTCCTCACCGTGTCGGCGGCGCTTTCGCCGCTCTTTATTACCTGACTCACCTTATCGCCCACGCCGACAGGACCTGAGATCGCTTTCCAGCCGTACTCGCCCTTAAACGTGCGTATTAATGATTCCACCGTCATGTCGATTATTGAGATAGGCCAGTAAAAAGATTGCGAAAAAACCACGGACGGCGTTTTTCTCAGCGAGTAAACCTGAAAATCAATTCCCCCCATGGCAATTCCGTCCGAGACGGTTTCGGGGAACTGCACGCCGCTTATCAAAACCTCGCTCCCGTCCCTGAGCACCGTCACGTCAAGGGGAGTCTTACCCCTGAGCGTGACAATATAGTAAAGGTCGTTGAAGACTTTTATCTCCGAGCCATCGATTTTTAGTATTTTATCCCCCGGCTTAAGCCCGTCTCCGTTGTTTGTTATGGCGTTTTCCTGAAAATCATATATGGTTGTGCTGGCAAGGTTGGGGATCGAGACCACAAGCGCCGTCATTATAACAAACGCGAGGAAAATATTCATAAGCGGGCCGGCGAGCACGACTATAAGCCGCTGCCAGATTGGTTTTGTGTTAAGGGGGATCTTGCCCTCCTCGCCGGGTTCGGGGGTGTCGCCGGGGTCTTCGCCTATCATCGAGACAAACCCGCCGATGGGGAGAGCGCGGAGGGAAAACTTATTATGCTTTCCTTTGCGGCTGTATATGACCGGACCCATGCCGATTGAAAACTCCCGTATTCCCACTTTGAAGATACGGGCGGCGATATAATGGCCGAATTCGTGTACGGTGATAAGAAACCCGAATATAAGCAGGGTTATCAGTATCGTCCCAACCGAAGAAAATATGGGATACATAGTTTAACTCCTTCGCGGCTGTGCCGCCAAAACTTGCTTTACGCGATTTCGCGCAGACATACCTGTTTGTATAATATCATCAAGGGAGGGGGATTTAATAAAATTCGTGTCCTCCACAACCCGCGTCACCACGTCGAAAATTCCGGTAAAACCAAGCCTGCCCTCTAAAAACCCCTTTACCGCCTCTTCGTTCGCCGACGACATTGCCGAGGGTATGTTGCCGCCTTTTTTTATGGCGCTCACCGCGAGCGGCAGGAGCGGAAAAGTTTTTGTATCCGGCTTTGAAAAGGTAATAGCGCCGAGGTTTGTAAAGTCAAGGCTTTCCACGCCCGCGGGAAGCCTTTCGGGGTAGGTTATGGCGTACTGGGCGCAAAGGCGCATATCGGGTTTTGACAGCACCGCCTTTACGTTGTTGTCAATAAATTCAACCATAGAGTGGACAACGCTTTCGCGGTGGATAAGCACTTCAATGTCGTCGGGCGCTACCCCGAACAGCCAGACCGCCTCGATTATTTCAAGCCCTTTGTTCATAAGGGTTGAGGAATCAATTGTAATTTTGTCCCCCATTTTCCATGTGGGGTGGCAAAGCGCCATTTTTGGGGTCACTTTTTCAAGATATGAAGTATCCCTGCCGTAAAACGCCCCTCCCGAGGCGGTGAGGTAGATTTTTTTTATCGGGAGCCCGCCGCCTGCCGCGCTCTCGCCCGCGATACACTGAAAAATCGCCGAGTGCTCGCTGTCGACGGGGATAATTTTCCTCCCCTTTTCCCTTGCTTTTTTTGTGATCAGCTCCCCGCCCTCCACAAGCGCCTCTTTGTTTGAAATGGCGATGTCATGCCCGCCGTCAAGCGCGGAGATCGCTGGGATAAGTCCGCTTGAGCCGAGAAGACAATTAAAAACAAGCTGGCTTTTCGTAGAGTAGGCGATTTCGTTAAGCCCGTCGCCGCCCGTCGTCACAACCGTTTTTGTGTCGGCGAGGGCGACTTTAAGGTCGCCGTAAAATTCCTCCGACACCCAAACCTTTTTTACCCCGGTCGCCCGAGATTGCGTTTCAAGCAGCCGCCAGTTTTTGTTGCCGGTAATTTCGGTGACTTTCGCCCCCACGCGGAACGCCGCGTCAAGCGCTTGTCTGCCGACAGACCCCGTCGAGCCGAGGACGGCGATTGATTTTTGGGTGTCTACCATAGTTTTTCAAGCTCCGTGAAGATATACGCCGCCAGCGTTATGGCGATTATCGAGTCAAACCTGTCAAGCACTCCGCCGTGACCGGGGAACAGCCTGCCGAAGTCTTTTACCCCAAGCCGCCTTTTCACGGCGGACGCGGCGAGGTCGCCTGTCTGCCCCACTATCGAAAACACCACGGATAAGAGCGCGAGGGTTAGGATCGAGTAGGATTTGTTAAAAAAGCCGTTGCAGACAAGCCCGAACGCCACAAACGAGGCCCCGCACCCCAAAACGCCCCAAACCCCGCCCGCCACCGTCTTTTTTGGCGAGACTACGGGGCAAAGCTTTTTTTTGCCGAACGCAACGCCGAAAAAGTACGCGAAGGTGTCTGTCGACCAAGCGGCTATAAAAATTAAAAGATAGCGAAGGGGTTCTCTGTCCCTGACCGCTATTAAAAGTGAAAAGCCCAGCACAACGGCGAGGCTTTCAAACCCCGCAAAATAAACCTGACCGCCCTTTTCGCCTTTGTCAACGCTTTCGGCGTCAAGCACAAAAGCCGTGAAAACCGCTAAAATATAAGCCAAAACGCCCGGGAATATCAAACTTTGCCTATACCGCGCCGCAAACGGCAGTATAGCCGCCAATATAAGCGACATAATCCGCGTGAGGTTATATCTTTTTGCCTCCCCAACGCAGGAGTAGAGTTCCCAAACCGCAACCCCCCCGAGGACGGCGGCGAGGGCGGGGAAAGCCGGCGTATGTGAAAAGCATAAAAACGGGATAAAAGCCGTCAGCGCCGCCGCGGCGGTGAGGATGCGGGTTTTCATTTAATTATTGTCACCTGCCGTAATTTCTTTTTCTCCGGGAAAATTCTTGTATTGCCCTGACAAGGTCGTCTTTGCCGAAGTCGGGCCACAGCACGTCGGTAAAATACAGTTCGCTGTAAGCCGCCTGAAAGAGCAGGAAGTTTGACAGCCGTTTTTCCCCCCCCGAACGGATAATGAGGTCGGGGTCGGGGCAGTCAGGGGAATATAAATATTTTTTGAATATGTCTTCGGTGAGGGTTTTTTCGCCCGACGCCGCGGCTTTTTCGGCGGCTTTTAAAATCTCCTGCCTGCCGCCGTACAAAAACGCGATATAAAGGGTCATTCCCGTGTTATTTGAAAGTCTTTCCACGGTTTTCTCAATGGATTTCTTTAGTTTTTCCCCCGCGTTTGTTAAGTCGCCTATCACCACGCCTTTTATATTATGCTCCATAAGCTTATCTTCATAACCGGCTATCGCCTTTGTCGCCAAAGAAAAGAGCGATGAGACCTCGCGCTTGTCGCGGGAGAAGTTTTCGGCCGAAAACGCGTAAACGGTGAGGTGATTCACGCCGAGGACGGCGGCGTTGCGGACGAGTTCCACAAACTTTTCAAAGCCCGCGGCGTGCCCCGCGGCGCGGGGGAGACGGCGGCTTGCCGCCCAGCGGCCGTTGCCGTCCATTATAACGGCTATGTGATTCGGGACGCCGCTTTCCATTATATTTCTAAAATCTCCTTGTTTTTTCTCTCTACCGATAAGTCAACCTCTTTGATATATTTATCGGTGAGTTCCTGAACCGTTTTTTCGCTGGTTTTTTGGTCGTCTTCGGTGAGCGAGCCGTTCTTTTTAAGCTCCTTGACCTTTTCATTCGCCTCCCGCCTTATGTTACGCAGCGCTATTTTGGCGTCCTCGCCCATTCGCGAGGATTGTCTTGTGAGTTCTTTTCGTCTCTCCTCGGTGAGCGCCGGGAAGACAAGGCGGAGCGATTTGCCGTCGTTTTGGGGGTTTATGCCGATATCCGACGCTAAAATAGCTTTTTCAATATCCTTAAGCACGTTTGTCTCCCACGGGGTTATGACAAGCGTGCGGGCGTCGTGGGTTTTTATAGAGGCGACGCTCGTGATATCGGAAGGTGTGCCGTAGTAGTTTACGCTGACGCGGTCAAGCACTCTGGCGGAGGCGCGGCCTACCCGTATCGCCGCGAAATCTTCTTCCAAAACTCTGATTGTCTTTTTCATCTTCTGTTCGTATTCGGTGGTGTCGAGCTTCATTTTTATGCCTTCCTTTCGTTTTAGGGTATTAAAATAACGCTTTTTCGCGGGTTTCGCTGTCGGTTAATGTGTTTTAAACTATAAGAGTGCCTATTTGTTCTCCGCTGAGCGCCTTGAAAATGCCGTCTTCCTCAAGCAGCGAGAACAGCAGCGCTTTGGTGTTGTTGTCCCTGCCCAGCGCCGCCGCGGTTTGGTCAATGACGCGGAGGTTCTTTTTTATTATGGTATCATAGTCAAGCTTTTCATATTTTACCGCGTCGGGGTAAACGGCGGGGTCTTTGTCATATACGCCGCTCACGGCTTTGGCGGAAAGCACCACGTCTACCCCGAGCTCTGCCCCCCTTAACATGGCGGCGGTGTCAGTGGAAAAATACGGGTACCCAACCCCGCAGGCAATGAGGATGACAACCCCGTCCGCCATAAGGCGCTTTGCCTTTTCTTGGCTGTATTCCCCGCAAAACTGCGAAACCGGGACAGCGGAGAGCACTCTTGACTCAACGCCGGTTCTTTCAAGCACGTCGCCGAGGGCGATGCAGTTTATAAGCGTGCCGAGCATCCCCATGTGGTCGGCTTTTACCCGGCTGATATCTACGCCCCCCTGCCTGCTCCCGCGCCAGATGTTGCCCGCGCCTATGACAAGGGCTATCTTCGCGCCGTGGTTCACGCATTTTTTTATTTGGGAAGCGACTCCCCTTAAGATTTCGCCGTCAAGTATCGCGCGGTCGCCGCGGTCTTGGCTTTTGCCGACAAGCGCCTCGCCCGAGAGCTTAATAAGCGCGCTTTTGTATTTAAGGGTGTTTGGGGATATGTTTTCGCTCATATCCGGTTGGGGGAGGTTTATTTTCATGACACGCTCCTTTGGTTTTCCAAAAACCTGAACTGGTCGTCAATATAGTCTGTCAGTCCTATTCTGAACGCCGTGTAAGGGGAAACGGCCGCCTGATCTATGTCGCTGACAAAACGCATGATTTCGTTCGGAAAATAGTGTTCGAGTTTTTTGTCCGCGTCGGGTGAGATAAAACTCCCGTATAAATCCTCCGCGCCGAAGAGGTGGAGGATTTCATGCGCGTACACGCCCGGGCTGTCGTAATAGGGGTAGTCGGCGTCGTCGGTGTGGAACACCACGCATTTTTCCGCCAAATAATTTTTATAATCGGAGTATTCTTTGTCGGCGGCAAGCGCGTAGCTCCGCCCCTTTTTATTTATGTGAAGAACCGCGCAGTAGTTGTCATAGCCGGCGGCGGAAGGCTTTATATAAGACTCAAGGGTGCGGAGCTCGGTGTCGCCGAACAGGCTGTCTATCCACACAAAATTAGCCATATCTACGGGGAGGGTTTTGTTTGTCTCAAGGTAGAGCGAGTTTTTCTCGCCTGTATATTCAACCGTTGTGTCACGGCCGTAAAACGCGGCGGTTTCCTCTAAAAAAACGGCGGCTTTTTCAAGTCGGGAGAGAACCTCCCGCACATCGCTCTCGTTCCATTCCGAAACGGCGTCGCTTATAAAGATATTTATAATTATACATTTTCCCGTAAGGCTTGAGGCGCTCCCCAAACCCATGGCGGTGGCGGGCTTGTCTTTATCTTCCGCTTGAGAAGTTTTCGCGGTTTCATAGGCTTTGTAAAAACACTCGTCAAGCCTGTAGCCGTCTTTTGTAAGCGCAAGCGGCATGTCCACGGCGACGCCGTCTTCCGAATAAATTCTGACAAGCGCGCTGTCTTCCCCTACAGATAAAACCTTGGCAGTGGAAAGGTCGGGGACAGGTTTAAAGGCCGGAGTGTAATGGGTTGAAAACCAAGTCACCCCGGTGATATCGCAAACTGCTTTGGGCCCGTATTTCGGGAAGTTGAGGAAGAATTCGCCGCCGCTTTGGGTGTATACCGAATCAAGCGTTTCTTTAAGAAAAGCAAAGCTGTGATATTTATCGTCCTCGCGGGTGGGGTAGATGTCAAACTCCCCCCCGGAAAGCTCATAACCGTCATAAATACCGCCAAAGACAAAAAGATCCGTTATTTCGCCGTCTTTTTCTAAAAGTTCGCCAAGCGCGGCGAGCACGGCGGTTTTTTCCGTCTCTTCGCCATTGGTAAATACGCTCTGGGCGCCGCTATTGACGGAAGATTCCGCTCCCCCGCTTATTTGCCCGGCCGGGAAGGTTACTTTTAAACCGCAGGAGACGGCGTTTATGAGTAAGAACGCCAAAACGGTAAAAATTAAAATTTTAAGCGGGTTTTTTTTGCCGCTTGGTAAAACAACAGGGATTTTCAAAGCATCACCGCCCACAATTATAACACCGGCCGCGGGATAAAGCAACAATTTTTTGTTTTTTTACCCGGCGGCGGGTTACTCAAACAATAATCCGTTCCTCGTCAGAAGACTCAGCCGGGTTATCTCGCAGCCGGTTATTTTATCTTTTAAAAATTCCTCGACATGCCTTGCGTTGAGGTGTAAATTTCCCCCGCAGGCGCATCTCATCTCAAGCTTTGCCCCGGACGGCGACAATGAAAGCGATTTTGAGTAAATAAGGCGCGAGATATCAACTTCCGAACCCCCTTTTTTGGTCTTTTTTTCGATAATCATGCTTCCCGAGAGCGACTTTTCAAGGTCTTCGAGCATTGAGACGAGCTTAAAAGTCATTTCATAATCGGCGGCGTAAAGGGAGGAAAACGGGTGTTTCGGCGGGGCGGCTTTAAAAACCTCAAGCCCCGGCGGGAAAGAGGATTTTAAGGTTTCGGCTATTTCGTCATAATTTCTGTCTTCAACGAGATAAAAGTCAAAAACCTCATACAAGCTTTTTTGGTAAAGAGAGAGCGGCGCGGCGAACGACGCCTTTATATGCGGGTTGAACCCGCTTGTATAAACGGCGTCAAGGCAACTGCGGTTTATCGCCCTGAACACCGCCCGCTGGAGGTCGAGGTGGGAGAAATAAACGCCGTACCCCAACTTTTTAAAGAAAACCCTTACGGGCAGCATGACCTGACACCCCCAAACATATTAGCCCCGCACCCCGCGCATTTTTCCCTGCACTCGGGCGTGGCGACTCCGGACTTTGCTTTTTCGGACTCGGCAATCAAAAACTTCTTGCTCACCCCGCTTGAGATGTGATCCCACGGGAGAGTCTCGTCATATGTCCTTTCCCTGCCGGCGTAAAAGTTCGGGTCGACGCCGGTTCGGGCAAAAATATCAAGCCAGTTTTCATAAGAGAAAAACTCGCTCCAGCCGTCAAGCCGCCTGCCGCTCTCAACCGCCGCGGCGAGCGGCTTTGAAAGCCGCCTGTCCCCGCGGGCGAACACCGCCTCGATAAAGCTTGCGGCGGCGCCGTGGTAGTTGTAACTAATTTTACCCGACTTAATTTCGTCCCGCAAAAGGGCTTGTTTTTTTGTAATCGTTTCAACCGTGTCCTGTCCGAACCACTGAAAAGGCGTGTGGGGCTTTGGCACAAAACTCGCGACCGACACCGTCACCCCCTGAAGTCTCCCTTTAAAACCCGATTTTGCGAACTCGGCCACCACGTTTCGCGCGAGCGAGGCGATTCCCCTGACGTCTTCCTCGGTTTCGGTGGGGAGCCCGATCATAAAATACAGCTTGACATGTTGTCTTCCCTTTTCAAACGCCATTCGGCAGGAGGCGAGAATTTCCTCCTCCGTTATGTTTTTGTTTATAACGTCCCTGAGGCGCTGGGTTCCCGCCTCCGGCGCGAAAGTGAGGCCAGACTTTCTGACCGACATCACCTTATCCATAAGCTCGCCGTAAAACGCGTCTATCCGCATTGAGGGGAGAGACAGGCTGATATTTTTTTCGTCTGTCCAGCCTTTCAGCAAGTCAATAAGCTCGCTCAGCCCCGAATAGTCGGAAATCGAAAGCGACGAAAGGGATATTTCGTCGTACCCGGTCTCTCTCACCGCGCTTTGCGCCTGACTGCTTAAGGTCTCCGGGGATTTTTCGCGCCGCGGGCGGTATATCATACCCGCTTGACAAAATCTGCAGCCGCGGGTGCAGCCCCTGAAAACCTCAAGGGTGACTCTGTCGTGAACCGTCTCAATAAAAGGCACTTCGGTTTTCGCGGGGAACGGGGAGCTGTCAAGGTCTTGTATCACCCGCTTTTCAACCACTTTCGGGACGTCGGCGTAAAGCGGGGTCACGCTGTCAACCTTGCCGTTTTCAAGGTAGCTCACTTTATAAAGGCTCGGCACATACACCCCGGGGATATGGGAAGCCACGCGGAGGTATTCGCTTTTGCTTTTGCCCTCTTTTTTGGCTTTTATATATTCTTCGCTTAGCTCTATAATGACTTCCTCGCCCTCACCTATGGCGAACAGGTCAAAGAAATCGGCGACGGGTTCGGGGTTAAAGGGGCAGGGGCCTCCGCCGATAATAAGGGGGTGTTCTTCCCCCCTGTCTTTTGAGTAAAGGGGTATTCCCGACAGCTTGAGCATATTAAGCACGTTGGTGTAGGAGAGCTCGTACTGAAGTGTAAAGGCAAGCATGTCGAAATCCGCGAGGCTGTCTCCGCTCTCAAGCGCGTACAGCGGGAGGGAGTGGCGTATCAACAGTTTTTCAAAATCGTCCCAAGGGGAAAACGCCCTTTCGCAATAGATGTTCGGCTTTTCGTTAAGACAATGCCTTAGTATTTTAACGCCGAGGTTTGACATGCCTATCTCATAGGTGTCGGGAAAGCAAAAGCAAACCCGAAGGTCAACTTTTGATTTGTCTTTGTAAACGCAGCCAAATTCCCCGCCCGTATAGCGGCCGGGCTTTTCAACTTCCCTTAGCAGGGGGAGATAAATATCCTTAACCATTTGACGCAAGCGCTCCTTTTAAATATTCGCCGGTCGCCGACGCGGGGTTTGCCGAAACCTCCTCCGGCGTGCCAAGCGCGATCACTTCTCCGCCGGCGAAGCCGCCCTCGGGGCCTAAATCAATGATATAGTCGGCAGTTTTGATAAGCTCTATATTATGCTCTATGACGACCACGGTGTTCCCCGCGTCGACAAGCTTTTGGAGCACCTCGCGGAGCTTGTCCACGTCGGCGGAGTGAAGCCCGGTGGTGGGCTCGTCAAGGATATAAAGCGTCGACCCGGTAAACCTCCGCGCGAGCTCGGTGGCAAGCTTGACCCTTTGCGCCTCCCCGCCCGACAATGTTGTCGCCGGCTGGCCGATTTTAATATACCCCAGCCCGACCTGCGAGAGGGTATCGAGCCGGCGGCGGATTGAGGGATAGTTTTTAAAAAACTCCCCGCCCTCGTCGACAGTCATTTCAAGCACGTCGTAGATTGACTTGCCTTTGTATTTGACCTCAAGGGTTTCGCGGTTGTAGCGCTTGCCCTTGCAGACGTCGCAGGTGACATAAACGTCGGGGAGAAAGTGCATTTCAATTTTTATCGTGCCGCCGCCCTCGCAGGACTCGCATCTCCCGCCCTTTACGTTGAAAGAAAACCTCCCCTCGCGGTAGCCCCTCGCTTTTGCCTCCGGCGTGGAGGCGAAAACGCCCCTGATATCGGTAAACAGCCCCGTGTAGGTGGCGGGGTTGGAGCGGGGGTTGCGTCCGATGGGGGACTGGTCGATATTTATAACCTTGTCGATGTGCTCAAGCCCCTCGATTGAAACATGCTTCCCCGGGATAACGGTGTTTTTCCCGAGCGCCCTCGCCACGCCTTTGTAAAGCACGGAATTTACCAGCGACGACTTGCCCGAGCCGCTGACCCCGGTCACGCAGATAAACTTGCCGAGCGGAAAATCCACCGAAATATGCTTCAGGTTGTTTTCGGCCGCGCCGTTAACCCTAAGCGAAAACCCGTTGCCGGTCCGTCTTTCGGGGTTGACGGCGATTTTCTTTCTCCCCGAAAGATATTCCCCCGTCACCGAGCCCGGGCAGGACAAAATATCCTCCGGAGAGCCGGAAAAGACAATCTCGCCGCCGTGTCTCCCCGCGCCGGGGCCTATGTCGACTATAAAATCGGCCTCCCGCATGGTCTCCTCGTCGTGCTCGACCACGATAACGGTGTTGCCTATGTCGCGGAGGTTTTTAAGCGTTTTGATAAGCTTCGCGTTATCTCTCTGGTGGAGCCCTATCGAAGGCTCGTCAAGCACATATATAACCCCCACGAGCGCCGAGCCGATTTGAGTGGCGAGACGGATTCGCTGCGCCTCGCCGCCCGAAAGCGACCCCGCCGCCCGCGCCAGAGTCAGATAGTCAAGCCCGACGGCGTTTAAAAAGCCGATTCTCGCCTTTATTTCTTTGTTGATTTCTTTTGAGATAATTTCATCGGTGGGGTTTAGTTTTAGGCCGTTGAAGAATTCTTTTATCTCCGACACCGGCTTTTGGCAGAGCTCCATGATGTTTATCCCCCCCACCGTGACCGATAGGGATTCTTTTTTAAGCCTCGCGCCGTGACAAACCGGGCAGGGGATGTTTTCCATGAGTTCCTCGTAATACGCCCGCTGTTCAAGGCTTGAGTTGTTCTCATAGCGCCGCTTTATGCCGGGGAGAAGTCCCTCGAATCTCGGCTCCGACACGCTTTTTCGCCGCGCCGCGCCGCCGCCTGAGTTGCCGTGGAGCAGTACTGCCAGCGCCTCCGGGGTGTAGTTTTTAATGGGGGTATGAATGTCAAAGCCGTAATATCTCCCGAGCTGATTAAAAAAGTTGCCCGAATAAGAGCCCGGCTCTATTGACTTAAAGCCGTTTACAATTATCGCGCCGCCGAAGAGCGACAGGTTTTTGTCGGGGATTATTTTTTCCGGCGAAACCACATACGACTGGCCAAGCCCCTGACACGCCCCGCAAGCGCCCGCCGGGGCGTTAAAGGAAAACATCCGCGGCGTGAGTTCGCCGATTGAAAACCCATGGGTTTTGCAGGCGTAGTTTTGGGAAAACACCATTTCGTCTTCCCCGCCGTCGTCGAGAATCACCGCGATTTTAATTATCCCCCCCGAAAGCGAAGACGCGATCTCAACGCTGTCGGTAAGGCGGGAGCGTATGTTTTGCCTGTCCATGACAAGGCGGTCTACGACAATGTCAACGGTGTGCTTTTTGTTTTTGTCAAGCTCTATTTTCTCATCGGTCTCGTACATTATGCCGTCGATTCTCACCCTGACAAACCCCGAACGCTTCGCGTCCTCTATAACTTTTTCGTGCATTCCCTTTTTATCGGTGACGGCGGGGGAGAGCACCATAAACCGAATTCCGTCCTCAAGGGCGAGAACGCGCTCGGTTATCTCGTCCACGGACTGCTGTTTTATCACTTCCCCGCAGACAGGGCAGTGCGGCACACCGATATTGGCGTAGAGGAGCCGGAGGTAATCGTAAATCTCGGTGACCGTCCCCACCGTGGAGCGGGGGTTGCGGGAAGTGGTCTTTTGGTCTATTGAGATAGACGGCGACAGCCCCTCGATGATATCCACGTCGGGCTTGTCGAGCTGACCCATAAACTGCCGGGCGTATGACGACAGCGATTCCACAAACCGGCGGTGACCCTCGGCATAGAGGGTATCGAAAGCAAGCGAGGACTTGCCCGAACCCGAAATCCCCGTCATAACGACAAACTTGCCTCTCGGTATGGTCAGCGAGACGTTTTTAAGGTTATGAACCCTTGCCCCTTTTATAATAATATCCGAAACGGAAGACATATTTGCTTTTCCTTTTTCTTAATTTTTGTTAAATATGTGAGTATAAAATAACAATAGTTTAGCCAAAAAGTTTTTTAATTCTGTCGCGTATGAGCGCCGCCGACTCAAAGTCAAGCTCTTTCGCCGCGGCTTTCATGTCTTTTGTCAGCTTTTCAATAAGCTTTTTGCGCCCGGCGTCGTCGAGAGATGCGGGGTTCACCCTGCTTGTCTCTTCCCTTGAGGAAATGGCAAGCGGAAGCCGGATTTCTTTTATAATTGTCGTTGGGGTTATTCCGTTTGCCCTGTTATATTCCGACTGGGCTTTTCGCCGCCTTCCCGTCTCGCCGATGGCACGCTCCATCGAGCGGGTGATTTTATCGGCGTACATTATGACTTTGCCGTTGGCGTTCCGCGCCGTTCTGCCTATTGTCTGGATAAGCGAGCTCTCGCTGCGGAGAAAGCCCTCTTTGTCGGCGTCAAGAATGGCGACGAGCGACACTTCCGGCAGGTCAAGCCCCTCCCGCAGCAGGTTTATGCCTATTAACGCGTCAAACTCGCCCGCCCGCAGGTCGCGGATGATTTCCATGCGCTCTATCGTCTCTATGTCATAGTGCATATAGCGGCAGCGGATCGAATAGTTTTCAAGGTATTCGGTGAGGTCTTCCGCCATTTTTTTGGTAAGCGTGGTTATGAGCACCCGCTCGTTTTTTTCGGCGCGGGTTCTTATTTCGCCTATCAGGTCGTCAATTTGGCCTTTTATGGGTCTTACCTCGATAACCGGGTCAAGCAGCCCCGTCGGGCGGAGGATTTGCTCCGCTCTGTTTACCGACAGCTTTTTTTCAAAATCCGCAGGGGTGGCGGAGACATAGACAGTTCTGCCTTTCTTAGCCAAAAATTCGTCAAACTTAAGCGGGCGGTTGTCATACGCCGAGGGAAGTCGGAACCCGTAGTCGATGAGATTTTTCTTGCGCGCCGTGTCCCCGCCCGACATCCCCCGCACCTGAGGGACGGTGACATGACTTTCGTCAATAAATACGAGATAGTCTTTGGGGAAATAGTCGAGCAGCGTGTAGGGGGTTGAGCCGGGCGCTCTGCCGGCAAGCACGCGGGAATAGTTTTCCACCCCGGAGCAGTAGCCTATCTCCCTGATTTGCTCAAGGTCGTAGTTGACACGCTCGGTTATTCGCTGGGCTTCAACA
>Ga0265294_10002717_pt1 | contig 23070 bp, 22 predicted proteins | sample MunlanPumphouse3_FD_192504 | JGI IMG/M metagenome (GOLD analysis project Ga0265294, IMG submission 192504) | Groundwater microbial communities from a municipal landfill in Southern Ontario, Canada - Pumphouse #3 | ecosystem: Environmental > Aquatic > Deep subsurface > Groundwater | place... | reverse complement strand
GAGCCTAAAACATTTCCAAAAGTTGCAATTAATAAAAGAGCATAGATATTAAAACCCTCTTTAATATTGTAAATAAGCAAAGCTTCACTTCCAAGTGGAAGCAAAGTTGCAGATGCAAAAGCTGAAATAAAAAGTATTAAATATGTCATTTTTCTCTTTTATTATATATTAAAGTTACATTAGATAAAATCTCAATCTTTAAAAGTAGCATTGAGAACACATAAGTGTTTTGAATGCTCCTTTTTAGACCCTTTCAAGCACTTCTAAAGACAACGCCCCAGGATGGGAACATAGCAAGGCACCTTTTTTAGTGTTGTGTTTGGGTATCTGGAAAGGAGTACTTTGTACATCTTTATATTAAATCTTTAAAATCATCTTTATAAATCAAAATTTTCTTTGTAGATTTGTTGTAAATAAATCTTTTATCACCATTTTTTATAGAATTTATTATTATATCTTTTATCTGTTCATCACTTTTTGATGATTTTTTTAATATTACAAAAAACTCTTTTAATGTTATAAATTCACTATGATTTTGTTTTTGTTCATTTTGATTATACTCAATTTGATTTTTATAAACTGTTCTCATCTCATTAAAAGCACTTTGAAGAAGTTTTATCTCACTATTAAAAACATCAATTGCCATTTTATGACTATTTTCTAATCTTTTTATCTCTTTTTGATGCATTTTTTTTAAATATTTTAGTGATTTTTTGAGTATTAAAATCTGTTCATCTTTTAATTTTAAAAGTAGATTATCGTCCAATTTTTCAGAATATTTTTGATCTATATCATCAATATAAACTAAAATTTTTCCATCTTTTTTTGTATGTTCAAGTTGATTTTTTTTAATTCTATAGTGAACACCTTGAATAGAGATACCCAAAATCTTTGAAGCTTCTGCAGTGCTAACTAATCTTTTCAAGGTGTTTTTCTCTTATAGTTTTGAGCTATCTATTTCAATAACTGTGTGCACATTTCCTCTTGGTTTAAAATCTGCAACTACTTTAAGCCATTTTGGTTCTAGTTTTGAAAAAAGTGTATCAAAAATCTCATTTGCAGAGTTTTCATGAGAGATATATCTATTCATAAATGAGTTTATATAAATTTTAAGTGCTTTAAGCTCAATAACTCTTTTATTTGGTGTATATTTAATCTTAATAGTTGCAAAATCAGGGTAACCACTTCTTGGACATTTTGCCATAAATTCTGGTAACTCAATATCAATTATATAGTTTTTATCATGTTGATTTGGCCAAAAGTTTTCAGGATTATTTATATCAAACTCTAAAATCTCTTTTTCACCATATTTTATTTCCATTAGTAACCTTTTTTATTAAATTTTTAAAAAATATTCTATCCAAATATCTCTTATAAAGCTAATTTCTAAAAATAAGGATAGAATTTAAATATATTTTAAAAGGCTAAATATGAGTTCAAAAATATTTGATACAGTTATTGTTGGAGCTGGTGTTTCAGGAATTAGTTGTGCTGTTGAATTAAAGATAAAAAATATAGATAATATTGCTGTTGTTGAAAAAAGTGATAACTTTTTTAATACTATTAGAACTTTTTACAAAGATGGAAAAAGAGTTGATAAAAATTGGAGAAACCAAATAATTGAGCTTTTGGGGAGTATAGATTTTGATGGTGGTTTAAAAGAGGAGATTTTGGATTATTTTCAAAATCTATTAAAAAAACATAATATAAATCCTTTATATAACAGTGAAGTAGAGAAGATTATTAAAAACTCAGATGATATTTTTGAAGTTCATTTAAAATCAAATATTTTAAAAGCAAAAAATGTTGTAGTTGCTATTGGAAAAATGGGAAAACCAAATAAACCTAACTATAAAATAGCTTCAGAGATTCAAAAAAATGTAAATTTTAATCTTGATAGCTGTTCAAAAAATGAGAAAATATTAGTTGTTGGTGGTGGAAATAGTGCTGCTGAGTATGCATATTCTCTAGCTTTGGATGATAATATTGTAACTTTAGCATATAGAAAAGAGAGTTTTACAAGATTAAACTCTATAAATGAAAATATGTTAAAAGAGTTTGAAGCTAATAAAAAATTAACTATAAAATTAAATTGTGATATAAACTCTTTAGAAGATGATAATGGACTTGTAAAAGTAAACTTCTCAAATGCTAAGAGTGAAAATTTCAATAGAGTAATTTATGCAATAGGTGGAACAGCTCCTACTGATTTTCTAAAAATTTGTGGTGTAAAGTTTAGTGATAATTTAAAACCAGTTTTTGATGAAAATTTTGAGTGTTGTTGTAAAAACTTATATTTAGCTGGAGATATAACTTCAATAAATGAAGGATCAATTTGTAGTAGTTTAAATCATGGATTTTTAATTGCACAAAATATAGCTAAAGGTTTAAACCTTTAGCTTAAACATCAAGATGTTCTACATCTTTTGCGTGAGATTCTATATAGTTTCTTCTAGGTTCAACTTCATCACCCATAAATAGAGTAAATGTATCACTAGCAGCTTCAGCATCCTCTATTTTAACTCTTAAAAGTCTTCTATTTTCAGGAGTCATAGTTGTCTCCCAAAGTTGTTCAGGATTCATCTCTCCAAGACCTTTATATCTTTGAATATATGCACCTTTTTTGGCAAGATTTTCTATATCTTCAAGTAGATTTACTAAATCTTTACCTTCGAATAGTGTTAAATCTCTCTCTTTTAATTTATTAAAAATAAAAGTAGCTTGACTAAAATATGGCGATGCAAAAAGTTCATCATCAATAATTAACTCTTCAAGTCCCTCTTTTGTTTGAACAAAAAGTTGAATTTTTTCATCTGTAACAGTTTTTGATAAGATATTATGACCTTTTGCTTCAATAAACTCTTTAACTTTTTCATATAAAGAGCTAAAATCTAAATTTACTAAATCGCTATTTTCAATTAGATGTTTTAATACCTCTAAAAGTGAGTATCTTTTTCCTAACTGCTCAAGCATAGCTCTATATCTTGATACTTGTTTAAATAGATCTAAAAGATCATTATATCCCATTCCTTCAAATTCAAAACTCTCTAATCCATTTTCAATTAAATAAGAAGATAGTGCATTATTATCTTTTAAATAAATCTCATTTTTACCTTTTTTATATCTATAAAGTGGTGGTTGAGCAATATATAAATAACCTTTTTCAACAACTGGTCTTAAAAATCTAAAGAAGAATGTTAAAAGAAGTGTTTGAATATGGCTACCATCAACATCGGCATCTGTCATAATTATAATTTTGTGATATCTAATTTTTTCATCATCAAAATCATCACCAATTCCACAACCAAGTGCAGTTATAATATTTCTAATCTCATCAGATTTTAAAATTTTATCAAGTCTAGATTTTTCAACATTTAAAATTTTTCCTTTTAAAGGTAAAATTGCTTGATAAACTCTATCTCTTCCTTGTTTAGCACTTCCTCCAGCACTATCACCCTCAACTAAATACAACTCTTTAATTGTTGGATCTTTACTTTGACAATCTGCAAGTTTTCCAGGAAGTGTTCCTACACTCATAGAGTCTTTTTTTCTAGTTAAATCTCTAGCTTTTTTAGCAGCTTCTCTTCCACGTGCAGCCATTAAAGATTTTTCCATAATAGCTTTTGCATGAGTAGGATTCTCTTCAAAATATTTATCTAAACTATCACTTGTAAGTTTTTGTGCAATAGGTCTTACATAAGAGCTTCCTAATTTTCCTTTAGTTTGACCTTCAAATTGAGGTTCAGGAACTTTAACTGAAACAACAGCAATTAAACCCTCTCTTACATCATCACCTGTAATTTTTACATCTTTTTCTCTAGCAGCTGCATTTTCACTTAAATATTTAGAGATACTTCTTGTAAGTCCTGCTTTAAAACCAGCTTCATGAGTTCCACCATCTATTGTTCTAATATTATTTACAAAAGATAGAGTTTTTTCAATATAAGTATCGTTATACATTAAAGCAATATCAACTTCAACTCCATCAACTCTATCATTAAAATGAACAACTTCAGAAACAGCTGTATCTTTATTTAAATCTTCAACAAACTGTTTTATACCACCTTCAAAATGGTAAACCTCTTTTTTATTTATATTCTCATCTTCTAAAGTAATTGTAATAAATGGATTTAAATATGCAACCTCTCTAAATCTTTTAGCTAAAATTGCAAACTCATATTGAGTAACTTCAAATATAGTATCATCTACCAAAAACTCTATTGTTGTTCCAGTTTTTCTTGGACTATCTCCAATTACATCTAATGCAGCTTTTGGAATACCTTCACTAAACTCTTGAAAGTGAATTTTTCCCTCTCTATAAACTGTCATTTTTAAATGTTTTGATAAAGCATTTACAACTGAAACCCCAACTCCGTGAAGTCCACCTGAAACTTTATATGTATCTTTATCAAATTTTCCACCAGCATGAAGAACTGTTAAAGCGATTGTTGCAGCACTAACACCTTCTGTTGGGTGAATTGCAGTTGGAATTCCTCTTCCATCATCTTCTATTCTTGCATAACCATCTTTTGTTAAAGTAACTTTTATATTTTTACAATGTCCAGCCATTGCCTCATCAATTGAGTTATCAACTACTTCATAAATTAAATGATGAAGACCATTTATATTTGTATCACCAATATACATCCCTGGTCTTTTTCTAACAGCTTCAAGACCTTTTAAAACTTTAATATTACTAGCACCGTACTCTTGTTGTGACATTTTTATAAATCCTTACTTTTATTTTTCTAATACAATTGGCATTACAATTGTTATAAACTTACCATCTTCTAAATAAAATGGTAGATTTGATTCATTAAATCCTATTTTTATCTTTTCACTATTTGACATACTAAAAAAATCTAAAATATATTTAGCATTTACTGCAACATAAAAATCTTTTTCAACATTTAAATCAAGATCAATTTGTGTATTTGCTACACTATCTTCATCAAGTGATTCAAATAAAATAGCATTTTGAGTAAAAGATATTTTTACATTTGAAGATAATGAAGTTACAAGTTTTATTGATTCTACCACACTATTTTTAGGAATATAAAGATTATATTTTAAATTATTTGGAATAATTCTTTCATAATCTGGATATTTTCCATTTATAAGTTTTGTAAAGAAGATACTATTTTCATTTGAAATTACTAAATTTGTATTATCGTAAGATATTTTTGCATCATCTAAAAACAGTTTTTGAATTTCAAATATAGCTTTTTTTGGAATGATTAATTGAGCTTCACTATTTGATATATTTTCTAAATGAGTTAAAGCAAGTCTTCTAGTATCAGTTGCACAGAAGTTTATTTTTTGACTTTTAATATCAATTAATGCACCATTTAACTCAAATTTTGGATTATTTGTATCTATTGCTGGAGAAATTTTTTTAATAGAGTTAATAAAATTTAACATAGATATTGATAACTCTTTTAGATTTTCATATCTGTTTATTGTTGGAAATTCATTTGCATCATAAGTAGGAAGTTTAAAAACTGATTTATTTTGTTTAATTACAAGATTATTAAAAGTAGTCTCTAAAGTTATATCTTCATTTTTTAATCTTTTAATAAAACTTAATAAATTAACTCCATTTACAGTTGTTTTTCCATCTTCAAAGTTTGATATATTTTCTACAAAAGTTTCAAATCCAATTTCATAATCTGTTGCTTTTGCAATTAATCTATTATTTGAAATTTCAAGATAGATATGTGAAGTAATTGCACTTGAATCTTTTTTCTCTAAAAAAGGTTGCATTGAGCTAACAACATTTTCTAAAACTTGTTTGTTTATTACCAACTTCATTTGTTCTCCTATTTTTCTATTTTTTTAGTATTAGTAGTAGTCTATGTGAAAAGATGAAAATATAGTTCAAAGAGCCAATAAATAACACTTTGAGATAGTGAATAAAACTAAAAACATATTCACATCTTTTCACACATTAAGCTACTTCTTCTACTCCTTATTTATTAATTTATTCTTTAAATTTTGAATTACAAGTTTAAAATTTTCATCACTTTGCATAAGCTCTTGAGTCTTTTTCATATTATGAGAAATTGAGCTATGATCTTTCATATCTAAGAACTTTGCAATATCTGGCATTGAGTTGTGAGTTAACTCTCGTGCTAGATAAATTACAACTCTTCTTGCATTTGCAACAGTTGCTGTTCTTTTTTTAGATTTAATATCACTTGGTTTAATATTTAACTCACTTGCAACTACATTTATAATATCTGGAAGTTTAATATTCTCTTTATTCTCTCTAATTTGATCTTTTAATAGATTTTGAACCATAGCAAGATTTATCTCTAAATTAAGTAGCGAAGCATTTGCATTTATTCTAATTAAAACACCCTCTATCTCTCTAATTGAGCTATCAAGAGTTGTTGCTATAAATGAGATTATATCTCTGCTTAAATTTATTCCATTTAACTCTGATTTTTTTTCAATAATTGCAATTTTAGTCTCTAATTTTGGAATTTGAATATCTGTTGTAAGTCCCCATTCAAATCTTGATTTAAGTCTTTCAGCAAGTCCAGCAATTTGAGAAGGGAGTTTATCACTTGTCATGACTATCTGTTTTTTTGCATTATGAAGCTCATTAAATGTATGAAAGAACTCCTCTTGAGTAAGCTCTTTTTCACTTAAAAATTGAACATCATCTATCAAAAGTAAATCACAATTTCTATATTTTGCACGAAAGTGTTCCATATTTTTATTTTTTAGTGAAAATGTAAAGTCATTCATAAATTGTTCAATTGTTACATAAATTACAGTTTTATCATCTTCTAAAGCTTTATTTCCAATAGCTTGAAGAATATGAGTTTTTCCAAGTCCAGTTCCACCATATATAAAAAGTGGGTTATATTGAATTCCTGGTTTATTTGAAACAGCAAGTGCAGCATTGTATGCCATTTGATTTGAAGGCCCTACAACAAAAGAGTCAAAAGTATAAGATGGATTTAAAATTGTACTTTCAGGAGTTTGATTTTTAATTTCTAGTTCATTTTGTTTTTTTAGTTTTTTTTCACCAGTAACTCTAATATCAATATCTGGTTTGAAATTGCTATATTTTTCAAAAAACTCTTTTAATATATTTTCATATTTATTTTTTATCCAAGATGCAATATATCTATTAGCTACTTCAAAAATAGCGATATTTTCATCTTTTGATAGTTTTTTTAAGTTAAGTTGTCTAAAATATCTCTCAAAGTCAATAGATTCTGTCTCTCTTTGGATATTTAAAATAAACTCTTTTTGTGTCATTTACGCCTAATTTATTGATTTAATTAAACACTTATTATATCTTATTTTTTTATAAATAAGCTTTATTATCGATTATAATATAGAATTTATAGAATATTTTGTGAATAAAGATGTGAATAGTTTTTTAAATCTTTCAATTTTTTACGATATAATCACTTTTTTTTAATGTGAATAGATTATTGTGAAAAGAGTGAATATTGAAAATTTTAGGAATAGATCCAGGTACTAAAAATTGTGGATATGCAGTTATTGAAAAAATTGGAAGAGATTTAAAATTAATAGAAGCAGGACTTATTAAAATAAAAACTACAGTTTTGCAAGAGCAAATTGTAGAGATGACAGAAGGGATTGATTTGATATTTAAAAATCATAAAATTGATGAAGTATCTATTGAAGATATGTTTTATGCTTTTAATCCAAAAACTGTTATTAAACTTGCTCAATTTAGAGGAGCAATTAGTCTAAAAATACTTCAAAATTTTGGAAATTTTTCTGAATATACTCCGCTTCAAGTAAAACAAGCAGTTACGGGAAATGGAAAAGCTACAAAAGAGCAAGTATCTTTTATGGTTAAGCGACTTTTAGGAATAAAAAAAGAGATAAAACCTCTTGATATAACAGATGCAATTGCAATTGCATTAACACACTCTCAAAGAATAAAAGGATAGAAATTTATGAAAAAAATAGGAATTTTGGCATCTTATAATGGAAGTGGTTTTGAGACAATTCAAAAAGCGATTGAAGATAAAATTTTAGATGCAAAAGTTGTTGTAATAATTACAAATAATAGTAGTGCAGGAGTTTTAGAAAAGGCAAAAAAGTATGAAATTGATAGTTTTATTATAAATTCAAAACTTTTTCCAGATGAGAATTTGGATTTAAAAATAACTAATATTTTAAAAGAGTATGAGTGTGATTATATATTTTTATCAGGTTTCATGAAAAAAATTGAAGATAATATGCTTAAAACATTTGAAAACAAAATTATAAACACACATCCAGCAATTTTACCATCAATTTACGGAGGAGCTGGAATGTATGGACATTTTGTTCATGAAGCTGTTGTAAAAAATGGTGAGAAAAAATCAGGTGTTACAATTCATTATGTAAATGAGAATTATGATGAGGGTGAAAAAATTTTAATAAAAGAGCTTTTATTAGATGAAAATGAAACGGCGCAAACTTTGGAAAATAGAATAAAAGAGCTAGAAAAAATTGCTATTGTAGAAGCATTTAAGAGGGTTTTAGAGGAGAGATAAAACTCCTCTAATATTTATTTTATAATATTTGCTAACTCTTCTTTTGTAGAGATTTTATCTATTTTTACAACTTTTCCATTTTCTAAACTATAAACAATAATTTTCCCATCCTCTTTTACAAAGTTTTCTTTATTTGAATCATCTAATAATAGAATTGAAAATGGGTATTTTTTCATTTTTGGTAAAGCTATAAATTTAGAGATTAAACTTGGCATTCCTGAAATATCAGCAACATAAACAGCACCATTTTTTTCTAAAACATTCTCTTTTTCACTTAGAGGTAAAAGATAATCTCTTAACATATCACTTGTACCTTTATCACTTGCAAAAAGAATAGTTTTTACACTTTCATTTAAAGTGTGAACTTTATCAAATTGATCTTTGATTTTTATATCAACAATTGAGCTATCAATATTTAGTGAAGCTGCATTTAATCCTAAAGCTAAAAGTGTAGCTAGAACTATTTTTTTAAACATATTTTTTCCTTTAAAAATTTTTCGAGATTCTAGCTGTAAAAAGTAAATAGAAAATTAATTTTCTTTTGATAAAGTTGGTAAATGCCACTTTTTATAGTATGCAAGAACTCTTAAAGCAACTCCAAATATGAAGACAATAATAAGTGAAAATAGGTTTCTAAGTTCAAAAATTTCTAAAATATAAACAACACTTCCAATAATGAGTGCAACTGTTGCATAAAACTCAGATACTAAAATAAAAGGCATTCTATTTATTAAAACATCTCTAATAGTTCCACCACCAACTGCTGTTATAAATGCAAGCATTACAGCACTTAAGAAGTTAAAACCACTTTCAATTGCAATTATTGCACCTGTTATTGCAAATGATGAAAGCCCTATCGCATCAGAGATTACAAATGCCCATTTCCCTTCTAAATTTGTAATTTTATGAAGTTTAAAAAGCATTGCTATTAAAACTGTTGAAATTACTAAACTAAGAGGAAGGTTTGAAGTAAAAACATAAGGAGTTCTATCTGCTAAAACATCTCTTGTCATTCCACCACCAAAGGCAGTTAAAAATGCAGATATAAAAACCCCTAAAATATCAAGTTTACAGTGAACTGCTATTAAAAAACCACTTAAAGCAAAAGAGATAATACCTATAATATCAGCAATCTCTAAAGCGCTCATTTTATAAGCTCTTGCATAGCAATAGCAGTTTGTCTAATCTCCCATTGAGCAGTCTCATCAAGTCTTAACTTAAAGTAGTTATCAAGCTGTTTTGGCATAAATGCACCCCAAATTTGAGTATAAGCCATTTGAGGAATTACCCGTCTTGCTTCTTGAGGTTTAACTCCAGCATCTAATAGTTCAAAATATAACTCTTCACTCTGTTTTACAAGAGCTTTAACTTTTGGATTATGTTTTAGTTTTTCACTAATATAAAACTCAAAAGGAACTCTTTTACCACTTACATATCTTCTACTTAATTCTTGCCAAGAAATTCTATGTCTTACCATTTGACTTCTTGTAGGTAAATCAACTTTATATAAAAATACTTTGAAGTAATCTTTTATAATTTTGCACTCTTCTTGAGTATTAAAAATAGTTCTAATATCAAAACTAAACTCCTCTTGCAGGTTTTCATAATCGTAAACAAGTGCTCTATAGTTTGTAAGAAGATATTTATCATCAAGTTGTTCCCCAAATTTTTTAGAGTTTGAATACTCCAATTTTAGAATCTCTTGGTGTTTTGGATTTTCATAATCAAGTAGCACTGGAACAAACTCAAAACTAGAACTTGGTAATCCCATACTCTCTGCCATAAGTCTATTGTACAGACTCTCATTTCCAAGTGCTTTTGGATTTTGGTAACAAATACTTGCAACTTGAGTTATAGCTTGAATTCTATTTTTTTCATTTAAATTAGCAGTGCTAAAATCCCAATTCTCTACAAAAGCGATATCATCATCAAAAATATTCTCTTTTTTGTTTATTAAATTTATCATCTCATCCCTTTTGTAAAAAATTGAAGGCAATTATACTAAAAAATATCTTATGCTTTAAAAAGTAGCAAAATGCTACTTTTATTTTTGAAGAATATATCTAATAGTTGGTCCATCGCTATCTATTAATAAAACTTTATATCCATGATTTTTTGCATCAACTGGAATATTATTTATACTTTGTGGACAATCACTAATTATCTCTAAAATTTCGCCATCATTTAACTCTTTCATGGCTTCAAGAGTATTTATCGCTGGATATGGACAAGGTTCACCTTGCATATCTATTCTATAATCTGGAACTATCTCTTTGTTTTCCATAAGTTTTTCCTTATCTATTTCTTGATTTTCTTAAATATTTTTTTTCTAAAATTAAAATTACTATAAAAAACAGGAATAGTAATCCATAGTTTGCTACAAGTCCACCATATTGTCCAAAACTTTCAAGTAGATTTATTTTTGGCCAAGAAGTTGCTAAAGGTTCAGATATATCATCCCAAACAAATGCAAGTAAAGTTGCACCAATAATATTTCCAACTCCAACAATCCAAAAATGAACTTGTCCTTCAACAGCTCTGTACATCCAACCACACTCACAACCACCTGCAATTACAATTCCAAATCCAAATAGTAATCCACCAATAACAACATTTGGTCCTGTCCAGAAAATCTTTGGAGCAGCTCCCATATTTAAATATGTAAATACACCCAAAGTTGCAACAGCCATACCAATAATAATTGCAATTGCCAACTCACTTCTTCCAGTTGTAAAAATATCTCTAAATGCAGATGTAAAACATATTTGTGCTTTTGCAATAATAAGACCAAAAGCAGCACCAAAAAGCATTGCCATTCCAAGTTTAGAGCTATTTGCAACAAAAATTAAATATAAAGCCCAAAGCATAATTGCAATAAATGCAAATGTTCCAAGAGTAAAGAATTTTTTAACTTTCTCTTCATTGTGTTCAAGTGGTTTTGCACAAGATACTTTTTGCATCTTTATTTTTGATTGAAAAAAAGGGCTAAGAGCAACTTTTACACCAAAATATACACCAACCATCATAAATGCTGTAAATACCCAAGCGTGAAATGAAAATTGTGGAATTCCTGTAAAAAAACTAGCTAAATTACAACCCATTCCAAGTCTTGCTCCAAATCCAGCAATTATTCCACCAATTAGTGCTTGATAAATTCTAATATTGTTTAGAGGTAATCTAAACTTTACATTGTTTCCCTAAAAAGCAGCTGCTATACATCCAGCAAACATACCAATAATCATAACACCATCAACTCTTGTAAAGATATTTCCTTCAATACTCATAAGCTTATAATATCCCCAAGTTGAAACATCAACTCCAAATAGTTGTAAAAAGTGACCACCCCATCTAGTAAATTCACCTGTAACAGCCCAGTAAGTTCCTGTTATTCCAAAATAGTAAGCACTCAATACTCCAAGTGCAATAACTGCTGGAATTGGTGACCAAAATCTTGAAAGGGTTTTTCTAAAATTTAGTAAAAACTCCATAAAAGTCCTTTGACAATAAAAAATATATTTGATTGACATTCTTGAGTAAGTAAAAAAAGAGTTTCAAGTTGTCTGTTTGCACCGCAAACCTATAATTTGCGAATATTAACAAAATAAAATTAATTTAATATAAAAAAGTAAAAAATATTTTACTATTATTTATCTTTTATTTAACCATATTTTAAGCTATAATAAGCTTTTAAGTTTTTTTTGGATAAAATCCGCACGAAATTTTATATAAAGAAGAAAAATGAGAGACATTAGAAATATAGCAGTTATTGCTCACGTTGACCACGGAAAAACAACAACAGTTGATGAGTTGTTAAAACAAAGTGGTACATTTTCAGCGCACCAAAGCGTAGATGAAAGAGTTATGGATAGTAATGCAATTGAAAAGGAAAGAGGTATTACAATTCTTTCAAAAAACACAGCAATTGATTATGAGGGTGTAAGAATTAACATTATAGATACTCCAGGACACGCCGATTTTGGTGGAGAAGTTGAGAGGGTTTTAAAAATGGTTGATTCTGTTTTACTTCTTGTTGATGCACAAGAGGGTGTTATGCCACAAACAAAGTTTGTTGTTAAAAAAGCATTATCTTTAGGACACAGACCAATAGTTGTTGTAAATAAAATTGATAAACCAGCAGCTGAACCTGATAGAGTTGTTGATGAGGTTTTTGACCTATTTGCACAAATGGATGCGACAGAGGAGCAATTAGATTTCCCCGTAATTTATGCAGCTGCTAGAAGTGGATTTGCAAGATATAATCCAACAGATGACAATATGGACTTTAAACCACTATATGAAACTATTTTAAAAGAGGTTCCAAAACCAAAAGGAAGCGATGAAAATGGTCTTCAACTTCAAGTATTTACTCTTGATTATGATAATTTTATTGGAAAAATAGGAATCGCTAGAATTTTTAATGGAACTATCTCTCAAGGTGAAACTGTACTTTTAATTAAAGCTGATGGTGAAAAAATCAAAGGAAGAGTAACTAAACTTATTGGATTTAAAGGTTTAGATAGAATAGATATCAAAACAGCAGGTGCTGGTGATATTGTTGCTGTTGCTGGATTTGAAACTATTGATGTTGGAGATTCGCTTTGTGATCCAACAAATCCAATGCCACTTGATCCTATGCATATTGAGCAACCAACTTTAAGCGTAACATTCTCTGTAAATGACTCTCCTCTTGCTGGAACTGAAGGTAAATATGTAACTTCAAATAAAATAGATGAGAGATTAAAAGCTGAGATGAATACTAATATTGCTATGAGTTATGAGCAAATTGGTGAGGGTAAATTTAAGGTAAACGGAAGAGGTGAACTTCAAATTACTATTTTGGCTGAAAATATGAGAAGAGAAGGTTTTGAGTTCTGTATTGGAAGACCAGAAGTTATTATAAAAGAAGAGAATGGTATCAAAATGGAGCCATTTGAACATTTAGTAATTGATACTCCAGATGAATTTAGTGGAGCAATTATTGAAAAACTTGGGAAAAGAAAAGCTGTAATGACAAATATGGTTCCAATGGGAGTCGGATTTACAAGATTAGAGTTTGAAATTCCAGCACGTGGATTAATTGGTATTAGAACAGAGTTTTTAACAGAAACTAGAGGAGAGGGTGTTATGAATCACTCATTCTTAGAGTTTAGACCACACAGTGGATCGGTTGAGAGCAGAAAATATGGAGCGCTTGTATCTATGGAAAATGGAGAGGCACTTGCATACTCAATCTTTAACTTACAAGATAGAGGTGTTATGTTTATAAAACCTCAAGATAAAGTTTATATTGGTATGGTTGTTGGACAACATGCTAAAGATAATGATTTAGATGTTAATCCTATTAAAGGGAAGCAACAATCAAATGTAAGATCAAGTGGTGCTGATGAAGCTATTAGATTAGTTCCACCAAAAACTATGTCTTTAGAAAACGCTTTAGAGTGGATTGAAGAGGACGAAGCTGTTGAAGTTACTCCTATTTCTATTAGAATTAGAAAAAGAGAGCTTGATCCAACAGTTAGAAAACGAACAGCAAAAAAAGAAAAGAACTCATAAAAAGCTAATCTGTGAGCACGAGATTTGAAACTTTAGTTTCAATATCGAGAAAACGAACAGCAAAAAAAGAAAAGAATTCATAATAAAATAAATTTAATTTATTTAAATAGAGGGGAGAGAGGATTTACCTCTTTCCCTTTTTTTATATTGACACAAAAATAAAAATCAAATATAATTTATCTATTAGGTAGGTGATAAATGAAAGTATCAAAAAAAACAGATTATGCGCTAAGAGCGCTTTTTGCGATAGCAGAGGCAGATAATTTAATCTCAATTAGAGAGTTATCAGAATATACAGATGTTCCAAGAAGATTTTTAGAAAATATTATGCTTGAGATGAATAAAGCTGGATGGGTAAAGAGTATTCCAGGGCGTTATGGTGGATATGTTTTAGCTAAAAACTCAAGTGAAATAACACTTGGTGAAATTATTCGTCATTTTGAAGGGATGATCTCTATGATCTCTTGCGTTTCTGTATCAAATTATGAACCTTGTAGTCAAGAAGGAAAATGTTATTTTAGAAGAGTATTTTTAAATATAAGAAATCTCACAGCACAAATTTTGGATAGAACAACAATTTCTTCATGCCTTGGTCAAACTCCTGTTACAAAAGATGATATTTTAAAGGAAGAGTTTGTCGGAGGATTGGGAATATAGCAAACTAACCATAAAAGTGCTAATGTTAAATTTAAAAGAAAATACTCTTTAAAAATTATTTAGCACTCACTATTGACAAGTGCTAAAAAATTTGCTAAAATTTTATCAGTTTGATACGAAATATATCAAGCTTATAAAAAATAAAGGAGATTAAGATGTTTTTAACAAAATTTGACCCATTTAAACAATTAAGAGATTTAGAGAAAGATTTTTATACCGTATCAAAAAATGAAGGAGTAAACGCCTTTGTTCCTGTTGTAAATACAAGAGAGGGTGAGTTTGCATATCATGTAGATGTTGATCTGCCTGGAGTTAAAAAAGAGGATATAAAAGTTGATATAAACAAAAATATTCTTACAATTAGTGGTGAAAGAAAAACTAAAGATGAGATAAAAAAAGAAGATTATTACAAAGTTGAGACATATTTTGGAAAATTCTCAAGAAGTTTTACACTGCCAGAAAATGCTGATGTTGAAAATATTGAAGCAAAAAGCGATAATGGTGTTTTAGAGGTTGTGATTCCAAAATTAAAAGATGATATTACTAAAAAATCTATTGAAATAAAATAAATATATGCTAAAAGCTTTAGCTTTTAGCATTCTTAGTTCCCTAAAAATAGGCTTTCTCAAAAATATTTTAAAAAAAATAAAAAATATCTTGACATTTTTTTATTTTGAATATATAATTTCACCAATTTAGTAGGTGATAGATAAAACCTACAATCTAATTCAAGGAATAAAAAATGATGTGCGACATGTATAAAAAGTATATAAAGATTAAGTAAAGGTGGGATTTTTTTAAATCTTTAAATTTCACACATTTAGTGTGTTTTATTTTTATAAGGGAATAAAATGATAAAAATAACAAAAAATATTAAAAGTATAGTTTTAGCAGCAATATTAGTTTCAACAACAGGTTTTGCAAAAGAGTTCGAATATGATAAAGATGCTGAAAAAGCAAAAAAAAGAGTTGAGATATTAAATGTGTCTTATGATCCAACAAGAGAGTTTTATGAAGAGTACAATAAAGAGTTTGCTACTTATTGGAAAAATAAAACAGGTCAAGAGGTAGTTGTTAAACAATCTCATGGAGGTTCTGGTAAACAAGCAAGAGCTGTAATTGACGGATTAAAAGCAGATGTTGTTACATTAGCTCTTGCTTATGATATAGATGCAATTAGCCAAAAAGCATATTTAATACCAAATGATTGGCAAAAAAAGTTAGAAAATAACTCATCTCCATACACTTCAACTATTGTTTTTTTAGTTAGAAAAGGAAATCCAAAAGGTATAAAAGATTGGGATGATTTAGTAAAAGATGGTGTTGATGTAATTACTCCAAATCCTAAAACTTCAGGAGGAGCAAGATGGAACTATCTTGCAGCTTATGCTTATGGACTTAAAAAAGAGTTAGGAAATTTAGAATATATAGATTTTGAATCACAAAAATATAAAGATGCTGAGAAAGGCGCAAAAGATTTTGTAAAAAGATTATTCAAAAATGTACCCGTTTTAGATTCAGGAGCAAGAGGTTCAACAAATACATTTGTTCAAAGAAAAATAGGAGATGTATTATTAGCTTGGGAAAATGAGGCATTTTTAGCAATAAACGAACTTGGACGAGATGAGTTTGAGATAGTTGTACCAACAATATCAATATTAGCCCAACCACCTGTTACAGTTATAGATTCAAATGCAAAAAGAAGATTAAACTATACAGTTTCAACAGAGTATTTACAATATTTATATTCACAAAAAGCTCAGGAGTTGGCTGCTAAAAATTATTATAGACCAAGTAAGCCAGAGTTAGTAAGTGAAGAGTATCTAAAAATATTTCCAAAATTAGAGCTTATTAAAATAGATGATGTTTTTCAAAGTTGGTCAAATGCACAAAAACTTCATTTTGATGATGGCGGAACATTTGATTTAATATATAGATAATAAAAGATAATCTAATATCTCTTGTGATATTCTTACAACTGAATTTTAAGAAGGATTTAGTGTGACAAAAGAGCAAAAACTATCAGAACAAGAGATAAGTAGATATAGCAGACATTTAATCCTTCCACAAGTTGGACTTGAAGGTCAATTAAAACTTAAAAATTCAAAGGTTTTAGCAGTTGGAACTGGAGCTTTAGGAAGTCCAATTTTACTATATTTAGCAGCAGCTGGTGTAGGAACAATTGGGCTTATTGATTTTGATGTAGTTGAAGAGTCTAATTTGCATAGACAAATTATTCACACAACAAATGATATAAAAAAGAGTAAAGTACAATCTGCTAAAGAGAAATTAGAGGCATTAAATCCAAACTCAAAAATAGTTACTTTTAATGAGAGACTAACTAGCAGTAATGCTTTAAATATTATAAAAGATTTTGATATTGTAATAGATGGAACAGATAATTTTCCAACAAGATATCTAATCAACGATGCTTGTGTAATGTTAAAAAAACCTTTTGTTTATGGTTCTATTTTTAGATTTGAAGGGCAGGTTAGTGTTTTTAATTATGATGGTGGAGCTTGTTATAGATGTCTATTTCCAAATCCACCAAAAGCTGGTCTTGTTCCTAGTTGTTCAGAAGCTGGAGTTTTAGGAGTTTTACCTGGAATTATTGGAACAATTCAAACAAATGAGCTTATAAAAATAATTCTAAAAATTGGCGAACCTTTAAAAAATAGACTTTTAAGTTTTGACTCTTTAAAGATGCAGTTTCGTGATATGAAATTTAATAAAAATGAAAATTGTCCAATTTGTAGTAAAAATGCAACAATTAAAGAGTTAATTGATTATGAAGAGTTTTGTGGATTAAAAGAGAAAACAGATATAAAAGTAGATGAGATAACTCTTGAAGAGTTTAAAAGTTTATTAGCAAAAAAAGATAGTATTCAAATAGTTGATGTGAGACCTAAAATTGATTTTGATTTAAATAACATAAAAGATTCTATAAATATACCTTTTGAAAGCTTAGAAGATGATATTAATCAAATAGACTCTTTAAAAAAAGTTATAGTAGTTTGTAAAATAGGAATGTTGAGTAAAGAGGCTATTTTAAAGCTTAAAAATCTTGGTTTTAATGCAGAACTTTATAGTTTGAAAGGTGGAGTTACATCTTGGTTAAATGATTTATAGGATTAAATATGCAAAGTACAAATAGTAATTTATTGCCAAATAGAAAAGAGTTTTTGAGTCATCTTGAAAAAAATATTTTTGATAAACTAGTTATTTTTGATATAAGTGGTTTTGGAAATATAAATCATTTTTATGGTTATGATTTTGGAGAAAAAATATTAAAAATTATATCTTTAAGACTTCAAGATAGATTTGAAAATAGTCAAATTTACTATTTGGGTGCAGATATTTTTGTTGTTGCAGCAAATAGTGATATTTTAAAAGAGAAATTTATTCAAACAATAAAAGCAACAATTTGGTACTTTGGATACTCTGCAATTGAAATTGATGGAAATAAAGTATATATTCCATTAAGAGCTGGAGTTGCTATAAATTATTCAAAGCTTTTGTTTTGTGCTGAATTTGCACTAAAACAAACAAGAGTTTTAAAGCAAAATATAGTGATTTACGATAATGAAGAAGATGATGTATTAAACTTAAGTCAAGACTCTATAAAAGATGATTTATATTGGAAAAGTGAAATTATTGAAGCAATAAAAAGAGATAAATTTGAGATTTTTGCACAATCAATAAGTAATCAATTTGAGAAAAAATATGAGATATTAGTTCGAATGAAAGACTCAAAAGGAGAGATAATTTCTCCTTATTTTTTTATAGATAGATCTAAAAAAATAAATCTTTATACAGAGATTACTAAAAAAGTTATTCAAAAATCTTTTGAATTTTTTCAAAATAAAAATGTTGGATTTAGTATAAATTTATCAATTATTGATATTTTAGAAAAAGATATTGTTGATTTTATTATTCAAAAAATTTGTGAATTTGATATTGGTGATTTTTTGACTATTGAAATTACCGAGAGTGAAGGAATTGATAATATTGAAGAGGTTGTATCTTTTATAAAAATTGTAAAAAGTCTTGGTGTAAAAATTGCAATTGATGATTTTGGAACAGGTTACTCAAATTTCTCATATTTGGTTAAATTTCAAGCTGATTATGTAAAACTTGATGGTTCTATTATAAAAGATATTAACAGATCTCTTAGTGCAAGAGCTGTTGTAGAATCAATTGTATTTTTTGCAAAAAAGGTTGGTATGAAAACTGTTGCGGAGTTTGTATCTTCAAAAGATATTTACGATACTTGCAAAGAGTTGGAAATTGATTATTTTCAAGGATATCTGTTTGATGCTCCGAAAAATATTAAAGAGTTAAAATTATAATAAACTTAATAATTTATTTTATATAAATAATTATGTAAAATAGTAACAAATTATAATATTTATAGATATTTATTATAAAAAATATTTATATCTATCTTCCAATTAATTTTTTTTTGTTACTATAGTCCTTCAAATTATAATTTAGTGGGGTATTATGAATTCAGTAATAAAGAAAGTCTCATTTTTTCAAGCTTTAGCTGTAACAATAATTTTAGTATTTGCTGTGATAACTATTAGTATTGTTGTAAAAAACTTTATAACAAAAGATGTTAAAACTACATTTCAAGATAGAGTTTTAGATATAAAAGCTACTTTTGAAGTTCTGAATGAATCAATAAAAGAGTCTGCACTTTCAGTTTCAAATGTTCTTTCTTCTCAATTAAACAATGTTGAAATTGACTATTCAAATAAAATAGATGTAAATGGTATTAAAACATCACCTTTAACTTCAAATGGAGTTATTTTAAATAATAACAACTCTATTATAGATAAGTTTACTCAAACAACAGGAGCTGTTGCTACAATATTTGTAAAGCAAGATGATGGTTTTTTTAGGATTGCAACATCTTTGTATAAAGAAGATGGTTCAAGAGCAATTGGAACATTTTTAGCAAAAGATAGCCAAGCTTTTTCAAAAATATCAAATAAAGAGAGATATTTAGGAATTGCTGAGCTTTTTGGAAAAAAATATATGACAGTTTATGAGCCAGTTATTAAAGATAATGAGGTAATTGGAATTTTATTTGTAGCATATAATTTTGACAAGTTATATAAAATTTTAGAATCTAAACTAGAGAGAATTAAGTTTGGAGATAAAGGTTATTTATATGCAATTGACTCTAAAACAGAAACTTTAACAATTCATCCAACTTTAAAAAATAAAAAGTTAAATGAACTTGATAAAAATGTAGAAGAGGCTTTAAGAGAGATGTTGGTTAAGAAGCAAGGTGTAATAGCTTATGAATTTAATGATGGTAAAGAGGTAATAGATAAATTATCTGCTTTTATAACTTTTGAAGAGTGGAATATGGTTATTGTAACTAGCTCTGATATTGATGATCTACTTGCATTGAATTACACATTAAGACAATACTCGATATTTGGTGGAATAGCACTATTATTTACTTTACTTGCAATAAGTTATATTATTATCAAAAAAACAGTAAATGAACCACTTTTAATAATAAATAAAGATTTAGATGAATTTTTCGCTTATTTAAATAGGGAAAAAGAAAGTATTGATTTTGTACATGTAAATACAAAAGATGAGTTTGGAAGAATGTCAAAAATTTTAAGTGATAATATTGAAAAAACTAGGTTAGGAATTGAAGAAGATAGAAGATTGATAAGTGAAACAATTTCTGTTTTAGGTGAGTTTGAACATGGAGATTTATGTCAAAGAATAAATATAGAAGTATCAAATCCAGCACTATTACAACTAAAAAATGTTTTAAATCAAATGGCAAATAATTTAGAGAATAATATTGAAAATGTACTTGATATTTTGGAACAATATTCAAAATATAACTATTTGAGTAAAATTCCAACAAAAGATTTAAAAGAACATTTATTAAAACTTGCAAATGGTGTTAATACTTTGGGTGAGTCTATTACAACTATGTTAATCGAGAATAAGAAAAATGGATTAACTCTTGGTGAGAGTTCAAATGTTTTACTTGAAAATGTAAATAAATTGAATAGTTCTTCAAATAGTGCAGCAGCTTCTTTAGAAGAGACAGCAGCTGCTATTGAAGAGATTACATCAACTGTTAGAAGTAATAGTGAAAATATTACAAAAATGGCACTATTATCAAATGATGTTACAAAATCAGTAGTTGTTGGTGAGAAATATGCAAATCAAACAACAGTTGCAATGGATGAGATAAATACTCAAGTAAATTTAGTAAATGAAGCTATAAGTGTAATTGATAATATTGCATTTCAAACAAATATTCTTTCACTAAATGCTGCTGTTGAAGCTGCAACTGCAGGTGAGGCTGGAAAAGGGTTTGCAGTTGTAGCTCAAGAGGTGAGAAATCTAGCAAGTAGAAGTGCTGAAGCGGCACGTGAGATTAAAGATATTGTTGAACTTGCTACAAAAAAAGCAAATGAAGGTAAAGAGATTGCAAATAGTATGATTGAAGGATATAAAGAGTTAAATTCAAATATTTCTCACACTATGAATTTGATTACAGATATTCAAAACTCTTCAAAAGAACAACTATTGGGAATTGAACAAATTAATGATGTTGTAAATAATCTTGATAGACAAACTCAACAAAATGCACAAATTGCATCACAAACAAATGAGATTGCAAAGCTAACAGATAGTATTGCAAAAGTAATTGTAGATGATACAAATAGTAAAGAGTTTTATGGAAAAGATAGTGTAAAAAGTAGAGATATAGGGATTTAATTAAAAAAAAGTAAAAAGGATAAACAAGCTTTTTCCTTTTTCTTGACAAATAAAAAAGAAATAGTTATAATTCACCAATTTTATAGATGATTAATTTAATCATCTATTTTTTTGTCCAATTTTAACATTCACTAATCTAGTGTATGTTATATAAAAAGGGTTTATATGAGATTAAATTTTGGAATATTAAAAAGACCAAATTCACCAATTCCTGGTTTTGGTTTGACTATGGGATATACGGTATTTTATTTAAGTATTATTGTAATAATCCCACTAATTGCACTTTTTACTGAAGCTTTTAGTATGGGATTTGATGCTTTTATAAATGCCTCAACAGATGCAAGAGTAGTTGCTAGTTATAAACTAACTTTTGTTACTTCACTAATAGCTGCACTTATTAATACATTTTTTGGAGTAATTGTTGCTTGGTGTTTGGTTCGATATGAGTTTTTTGGAAAAAGAGTCTTTGATGCAATTGTTGATTTACCTTTTGCTCTTCCAACAGCTGTTTCAGGTATTGCACTTACAACACTATATTCAAGTTCTGGTTGGTTTGGGCAATACTTAGAACCACTTGGAATTAAAATAGTATTTACACCAATTGGAATTACAATTGCTTTAATATTTATTGGGCTTCCTTTTGTTGTAAGAACAGTTCAACCAGCTCTTGAGGAGATTCAAATTGAGCAAGAAGAAGCAAGTGCAAGTTTGGGAGCAAGTAGATGGCAAACTTTTTATAAAGTGATACTTCCTACAATTTTTCCAGCTGTATTAACTGGATTTGCTCTATCTTTTGCAAGAGCTTTAGGTGAGTATGGTTCAGTTGTTTTTATAGCTGGAAATATGCCGTTTAAAACAGAGATTAGTACACTTTTGATTATTACAAAGCTTGAACAGTACGATTTTGCAGGAGCAACAGCAATTGCAGTTGTTATGCTTTTAATCTCTTTTGTAATGTTACTTTTAATTAATATTTTACAAAGATGGAGTTCAAGAAGAAAAGGAATGGAGGCAATATGAAAACTATAAGTAATTCACAAAGTTCACAAACAGAGTCAAGATTAGTGAAATATTCATTAATTTTTATAGCAGTAGCTTTTTTGCTTATTATGCTTGTAGTTCCTTTGATTACAATATTTGCAGAAGCATTTAGAAAAGGTTATGAAGCATATTTTTTAAGTTTTAATGATGAGTATGTATTAAGTGCAATCAAACTTACATTTATCACAGCAGCCATTGCAGTACCACTAAATGTTATTTTTGGGATATGTGCATCTTGGGCAATAGCAAAATACTCTTTTTTTGGTAAAAGTTTTTTAATAACTTTAATTGATTTACCTTTTGCTGTAAGTCCTGTTATTTCTGGATTTGTATATATTTTACTTTTTGGAGCACAAGGTTGGTTTGGACACTATTTAATAGAAAACGATATTCAAATAATTTTTGCAGTTCCTGGAATTGTACTTGCAACTATATTTGTAACATTTCCATTTGTGGCACGTGAGCTAATTCCTTTAATGCAAGAGATGGGAAATGATGAAGAACAAGCTGCACTTCTTTTGGG
>Ga0265294_10002716_pt1 | contig 23071 bp, 16 predicted proteins | sample MunlanPumphouse3_FD_192504 | JGI IMG/M metagenome (GOLD analysis project Ga0265294, IMG submission 192504) | Groundwater microbial communities from a municipal landfill in Southern Ontario, Canada - Pumphouse #3 | ecosystem: Environmental > Aquatic > Deep subsurface > Groundwater | place... | reverse complement strand
AGCATACTCACGAAACTCTTCCCAATTACGTGGTGCTTGATTTGGGTCTAATCCTGCACGTTTGAATACATCTTTACGGTACATTAAGACTCTAACTAATGTTTCGTAAGGAAGCATCCAAACTTTTTCTTCTTTATCACCCTTTTTTTTTCTTTTTATCACTTGCCAAACTGGTTTTTCAACTCTCAGATCATAAATTGCAGGATCATCTTCTGCCATAAACTCATCTAGTGGATACAAAAAATTGTTTTGAATATAGGTATCACTCTGACGAAAATTTACATACATAATATCTGGGGCTACTCCACCAGCAATCGCCATCAAAGGACCAGAATCCAAATCCATACCATCTATTTGTATTCCTGAAAAAGAACGTAATTCTATATTAGGATACTTTTCCTTAAATGCCTCAATAACAGCAATATTTGCTTTTGTATAGGCATCTGTTTTACGGGGATCAGGGAGTTCAAAAACTTTTAATATCACTGGCTCTGCCTGAGTATTAGCAGTAGCCAAACATATGTTAAAGATATTTAATAAACTAAACAAAATTATAAATATTTTACTGTTTTTCATTCTACCTCGGGACTGTTATTTTCGCTACTAAATAGTTAACCAATTCAATTTTTATCGTATGCAATACATATATTTTGTTCAAACTCAAAATTGGCAAGGATAATTTTCCCTTTGACAAAAAAATCTACAATTCCAAACTCGTTGTGGAGGAAAAAATGAATTACAAAAACGAAAAGGATAGAATTATCGAATTAGGAAAACGAGCATATAATAAAGGTTTTGTTGCTTCTAATGATGGAAATATCAGCATTAAACTTGATAACGAAAGGTTTTTAATCACAGCTTCTGGTAAATCCAAAGGCCACCTTACTTATGACGATATTCTTCTTTGCGATATGCAGGGCAATATCTTAGAAGGCCAGGGCAAAGCTTCATCAGAGATACGCATGCACATTATGGTCTATAAAGAAAGAAACGATGTTAATGGTATTTTTCACGCTCATCCTGTTTACAGCACCACTCTTGCAGTTGCTGGTATAGCCTTAGATGAACCTATACTAGTAGAAGTCATAGTTTCTATAGGGAAAATCCCTTTGGTTGAATACGGAACCCCAGGAACTGATAAGCTACCAAACAATATTAGGAAGTATGTGAAAAATCACGAAGCTTTTTTGTTAGAAAAACATGGAGTTCTTACTCTAGGAACCGATGTAGAAACAGCTTATTATCGTATGGAAACTGTAGAACACTTCTCCAAAATATTCTTTAATTTAAAACAATTAGGTTCATATCAAACAATGGACAAGGCTGAAGTTGAAAAACTTTATAAAGCTAGACAACACTTTGGAGTGAGAGAAGATGTAGGAATATATTGAACTAAATTCATTAAAGCTTGGTCACTCAATAACAAAAAATCAATATTATATTATTTAAAAAAATTTAATTTATTAACAATAATAAAATTAATTGGTTCATTCCTTCTTGAAAATAAATCAATTCATATTAACAATATAGCTTAGTAATGGGTTTTTTGGAAAATACCATTAAAATTATACGATTTGTCTTGACACATTTTATCGATACTGAATTATCGTAACTAATAAAAAATAAAAATTACGGAGGATAAAATGGAGCCATGTGTAATCAGGCTTAGAATGAGTCAAGCAGATGCCCATTATGGAGGCAACTTAGTCGATGGAGCAAAAATGTTACAGTTATTTGGTGATGTTGCTACTGAATTATTAATTAGAAATGATGGAGACGAAGGTTTATTTGTCAGTTACGATTCTACTCAATTTTTAGCACCTGTTTATGCTGGTGATTTTATTGAAGCAACAGGAAAAATTGTTAAAGTTGGGAACTCTTCTCGCAGAATGGAGTTTGTGGCTCGTAAGGTGATAGTATCAAAACCTGAAATTAGTGATTCTGCAGCTGAAAAATTAGATGAGCCTATCGTAGTTTGCAAGGCCGTAGGCACTTGTGTAGTTCCTAAAGAGAAACAAAGATTCAAAAATAAAAAGACAGCATAGGAAGAGCAATGAGTATAGTTTTATACGACAAAGATGCTAGTATTGGTAAGATTACTATAAATCGACCAGATGCACTAAATGCCCTTAATAGTTCAGTAATGCATGCTTTAAATGATGTATTATCTGAGGTAGAAAAAGACGAGGAATTAAGAGTATTAATTGTAACTGGCAGTGGTCGTTCTTTTGTTGCTGGTGCGGATATTAAAGAAATGCAATCATATAATTCACTTGAAGCAAGAAAATATGCAGAGTTAGGCTTAAAAACTATGCAAAGAATAGAAGAATTGCCTATTCCTGTTATTGCTATGGTTAACGGATTTGCTTTAGGTGGTGGTTGTGAATTATCACTTGCTTGTGAGATTCGTTATGCTTCGGATAAGGCTAAATTTGGGCAACCAGAAGTAGGTTTAGGTATTACCCCTGGTTTTGGTGGAACTCAACGCTTAAGCAGATTAGTTGGATTAGCTAATGCAAAAGAGTTAGTTTATACAGGGAAAGTAATTGATGCCCAAGAAGCTTTAAGGATCGGTTTAGTAAATAAAGTAGTTTCCAGCGAAGATTTAGAGGCAGAAACAATGAAGTTAGCCCAATCAATCGCTAATCAATCAGCTACAGCTGTTCAAAGTGCCAAAGTGGCAATAAACAGAGGTTTTGATGCAACTTTAGCTAACTCATTTGAATATGAGAAGAATCTATTTTCACTCTGTTTTTCTACTAAAGACCAGAAGGAAGGTATGTTGGCTTTTGTAGAAAAGAGGAAAGCAAAGTTTTAGGAGAGACCATGAAAATAGGAATAATTGGGGCAGGAACAATGGGTTCAGGAATTGCCCAAGTATTTGCAATGCACAACTATGAAGTAATAATAAATGATATAGATAATAATAGCTTAGTAAAAGCTATAAAAAACATAGAAAAGAGTTTAAATAGATTAATTGCTAAGGAAAAAATTTCTGAAGCTAAGAAATCTGAAGCTCTGGCTTTAATAAAAACCACTGATAATTTAAACGATTTAAAAGATGTTGAACTTGTTGTTGAAGCAGTTGCTGAAAAAATGGAAATCAAGAAATCAATTTTTTCTCAACTAGATAATATCTGTGGTAGTCACACAATTTTTGCAACTAACACATCTTCATTATCCATAACCGATATTGCTAGTTCTACTCTTAGACCTGATAAAGTTATCGGGATGCACTTCTTTAACCCTGTGCCAATGATGAAGTTAGTTGAAGTAATAAAAGGTTTATCGACTTCAGATGAAACAATTCAAAAAATTAAAGAACTTACTAAAGACATTGGTAAAGAGCCTGTAGAAGTTAATGAAATGCCTGGTTTTGTAGTTAATAGAGTATTGATTCCTATGATTAATGAGGCTATTGGAATTCTTGCTGATAATGTGGCTTCAGCCGAAGATATCGACAATGCAATGAAATTAGGTGCTAATCACCCTATCGGGCCATTAGCATTAGCTGATTTAATCGGGAATGATGTTAATCTCGCTATCATGGACACTCTTTTCGAAGAGTTTGGTGATCCAAAATATAGACCACATCCTTTATTAAAGAAATATGTTAAAGCTGGTTTGTTAGGTAGAAAGAGTGGAAAAGGTTTCTACGATTATACTAAAAAAGTTGGCTAATTTTTAAAACAAAGAAAGAATTGAATTAAAGCTCTCATAAGCTTCCTTATAAATTAAGGAATGATGGGGGTGATTTAGCCCCCAGTAATAATAATAATGATAATAGATAAAAACATGAGGTAAGAAAATGGATTTTAGTTTTGCTAAGGAATATGAAGTATGCCGAAGCATGTTCAGAGATTTCGCTCAGAACGAAGTTAAACCTTTGGCTGAAGAAGTTGATGAAGAGGAAAGGTTTCCGGCAGAGACAGTTAAGAAGATGGCTACGTGTGGAATGATGGGTATCCCTATCCCAAAAGAATATGGGGGAGCGGGTGCAGATACTTTAACCTACATTTTAGCAGTTGAAGAGTTATCAAAAGCTTGTGGTACTACTGGCGTGATTCTCTCAGCTCATACTTCCCTTTGTGCGGTTCCGATTTTGGAATATGGTACAGAGGAACAGAAACAAAAATACTTAATTCCCCTTGCAAAAGGCGAAAAGTTAGGTGCATTTGCTTTAACAGAGCCGAATGCAGGAACAGACGCTGCTGCTCAGCAGACTATCGCTGAAGACTGTGGCGACTACTATCTCATGAATGGAAGCAAGATATTCATTACTAATTCTGGTTATGCTGATATCTTTATTATTATGGCAATGACAGATAAAAAAGCTGGTACTCGTGGTATTTCTGCCTTTATTTTAGAAAGAGGAACACCAGGTTTCACTATTGGAAAACATGAAAAAAAGATGGGAATTAGAGGTTCCTCAACCTGTGAATTAATCTTTGAAGATGTAAAAGTCCCTAAAGAAAACTTGTTAGGCAAATTAGGCAGAGGCTTTGGACTCTCTATGAAAACTCTTGACGGAGGCAGAATAGGAATCGCAGCTCAAGCACTTGGTTTAGCTCAAGGTGCTCTTGATGAAACTATCTCTTACACAAAAGAAAGAAAACAGTTCGGTAGAGCTATTTCTAAGTTCCAAAATACACAATTCCAATTAGCTGAAATGCACTGTAAAACTGAAGCAGCTCGTAATTTAGTCTATAAAGCAGCTTGGAAAAAAGATCAAAAACAGCCTTTCTCTGTAGATGCTGCTATGGCAAAACTCTTTGCTTCAGAAACAGCGATGGAAGTAACAACTAAGGCTGTTCAACTTCACGGTGGCTACGGATATACTAGAGAATACAGCGTTGAAAGAATGATGCGTGATGCTAAAATCACTGAGATTTATGAAGGAACTTCTGAAGTTCAAAGAATGGTTATTGCTGGTTCAATTCTAAGATAAGGAGGAAGGAAAATGAAAATAGTAGTATGTATTAAACAGGTTCCTAACACTAATGAAATTAGGATTGACCCAATTAAAGGTACTTTGATTAGAGATGGTGTTGATAGTATTATGAACCCAGATGATAAAGCAGGATTAGAAACTGCCCTGTCACTTAAAGACAGCAATCCAGAAATTACAATAACTGTTCTTACCATGGGACCACAACAAGCTACAGCAATTCTACGTGAAGCTGTTGCTATGGGTGCTGACGAAGCTATTCTCTTAACAGATAGAACATTCGCTGGAGCTGATACCTGGGCTACTTCTTTAACTATTGCTAATGCTATTAGAAAAATTGGCTTTGACCTCATAATCTGTGGTCGTCAGGCTATCGATGGAGATACTGCTCAAGTGGGACCACAAATTGCTGAACATCTCGGCATTCCTCATGTTAGCTATGTCTCAAATGTCGAGCCAAAAGAAAATTATCTCCTTGTTAAAAGAGAATTTGAAGATTTCTATCAAAAAATTAAAGTTCCTACTCCCTGCCTTATCACTGCTTTATCAAGTATGAATAAACCTCGCTATATGAGAGTCGGAAGAATCTTTGATGCTTATAGAAATTTAGAAATTAAAACTATGGGACAAGCTGATATTGATATAGATCCAGAAGAACTTGGCTTAAAAGGTTCTCCAACTAGAGTAAGAAAAACTGAAACTAAACAAGCTAAAAAAAGTGGCGTAGTACTAGAATTAGATGCCAAAGAAAGTGCTGAAAAAATTGTCACTACATTAGCTGAAAAATATATAATTTAAGGGGACTGAATCATGACTAATGAATTAATCAAAAAAGTAATGGTGTTTGTTGAAACAAGAAATGATGTGATTCAGACTGTTGGACTGGAACTAATTGGTAAAGCACGTGATTTAGCTGATGTTCAAAAAGGTCTTGTTGTGGCTGTTATCTTGGGTGATAAGATAACAGAATCACAAGCTAACGAGTTAATTACTCATGGTGCTGATGAAGCTATTGTAGCAAATCATAAACTATTAAAAACATATATGAATGAACCATATACCCAAGTTCTAGTTAAAATTATGCAAGATATAAAACCAGATTCTGCCCTCTTTGGTGCTACTAGTATCGGTAGAGATCTAGCCCCAAGAGTCTCAGCTAGACTTCGTACAGGTTTAACAGCTGATTGTACTGGCCTAGAAATTGATGAAGAAAGCGGCTTACTTCTAATGACCAGACCTGCCTTCGGAGGTAATCTCTTTGCAACTATTATCTGCCCAGATCACAAGCCTCAAATGGCCTCAGTAAGACCTGGCGTTATGGTCAAAAAAGAGAGAGATAATTCTCGTCAAGGTAAGTTGAATTTCATAGATGTTGAATTAGACGATTCTGCTCTCACTTACGAAGTTTTGGATGAAATAGCAATTGTCAAAACTAAGAAAAATATTGAAGATGCTAATATCCTTGTTTCTGCTGGAAGAGGTGTCGGAAACCCAACTAATTTAAACAAATTGCATGACTTAGCTAACAGCTTAGGTGCTGCAATTTCTGGTTCCCGTGCTGTAGTTGATGCTGGTTGGCTTGATCATGCACAACAAGTAGGACAAACTGGAAAAACAGTACGTCCTGAAGTTTATTTTGCTCTTGGTATTTCTGGAGCTATCCAACATATTGCAGGTATGGAAGAGTCTGACCTTATTATCGCTATTAACAAAAACCCTGGAGCTCCAATTTTCGAAGTTGCAGATTTAGGACTAATTGGTGACGTCAATCAAATCGTACCTGAAGTTGTTAAAGCTCTCAAAAATCTTAAAGAGAAAAAGAAAAATTCTTAGATCCTGATACATATAACATATAAACTAAGAGGAAATTCATATTTATGAGTTCCCTCTTTTTTTTGCTTACCCATCAAAGATACATCATGCCCAAAAGGTCACCTTCTTCTTTAAAAACCAAGGGAATAATGTTTCAAGCTTAATTATTGCTTTCTTTTTAGAATCAGAAGTATCGATAGCCTCTACCATCTCTTGCACTCCAGATGAGTCCAAACTTTGTAGTAAGCACATCTTCCAAACAAGTAGCACTTCAGAGGAATAAAACATTGTTATATATTTCTTATTATAGTCAACACCTGTTTAGACAATAAAAAACTATAATACTTTCAACTTTTATTCTCAATAAAAAATGAAGATAAAAAAAACATTTGACAGCTATTAACTGCAAATTTTCGCTGGATAGATATTTAAAAAAGTTAAAAGATAAAAAAAGGGAATAAAATAAATTATGCAATTACATCAAAAATTTATTGAAGTAGCCAAAAAATATCCCAATGATATAGCAATAGTGGATGTTTCTGCAGGTAAATCTATTACTTACAGAGATCTCCTATTAGCTTCTCTAATACTTTCCAAGAAGTATAGAAAGTATCCTGAGAAGAATATTGGAGTTATGATACCTACTTCATTTGGATGTATAGTTACTACAATAGCACTTTTAATGGCTGATAAAACTCCAGTCATGATAAACTACTCTATAGGGGCTTTACAAAATGTTCGTTATGCCCAAGAAAAGTGCAACTTTATAACCACAATTACAACTGAGAAGCTCTTAGAAAAGCTGAAAATTAAACCGATTGAAGGAATGATCAATATTGAGCAGATTCTTTCAGAGGTTAAAGCTATTGATAAAGTAAAAGGATTGGCAATATCCAAGCTTCCAGCAAAGATGATTCAAAAAATGGTTTGTAACGGAAATAAGAATGATAATGCAGTTATTCTCTTTACCAGCGGATCCGAAAAAGACCCTAAAGCAGTACAGTTGTGTCATCGGAATATAATGCACAATGTGCTTGGTTTTACAGCAATTGTTCCTAACATAAAGAAGGAAGTATTTTTAGCAAATCTCCCCCTTTTTCATGTCTTTGGTATAACTGTAACATTCTGGACACCTTTGCTTTATGGTGGGAAGACTGTTACCATTGCTAATCCTCTTGACTACAAACTGGTCTGTAAAACTATTAAGAGAAATAAAGTTACTATCATGGTGGGTACTCCTACTTTCTATCATGGTTATCTTAAGAAATCTGAGCCTGGTGATTTTGCTTCAATTAAAGTAGCAATATCAGGTGCTGACAAACTTCCACGACAGATTAGAGATGAATACCGACTTAAGCATAACTTAGAACTATATGAGGGTTATGGAGCAACTGAGACAAGTCCTGTTATCAGCACGAATTATCACGGACATAATAAGGTTGGTACAGTTGGGAAACCACTTCCAGGTACTAGTATAAAGATTGTAGATAGAGTAACAGGTGAAGAAGTGAAAGCTGGAATTGAAGGTAAAATCTTAGTAAAGGGAGATTTAGTAACTATAGGCTATTATAATGATTATGAAGAAACTTCTTTACGAATTAGAGGAGGATGGTATGATACTGGAGATATGGGTCTTGTAGATGAAGATGGATATATTACTCATCGTGGAAGATTGCGTAGATTTGTCAAAATTGGTGGCGAAATGGTCTCATTAACCAAGGTAGAATCGGTGTTAGAAACTATTTTACCTCCAGAAACTCTATGTTGTGTGGTAGATGTACCCAACCTTAAGAAAGGAGCAGAAATTGTGGCTGTTGTAACAACTAAAGAAGTAGAAGCCAAACAAATTCATAAATACATGAAAAAAGAGTTACCTAGTTTGATGGTACCCAAAGAATATTATGTTATGGATGAATTACCCCTCATGTCATCCGGGAAAGTTAATTTTAGAAAAGTTGAGAAAATGATACGAGAAATGCATAATAATAGGAAAAAATAGATAACTATGAAGTTAAGATTCACAATAACCATTTTACTTATTTGTTTATCATTGTTTTCACAGACTAATAATAGATATCAGCAAGTCAGACATTGGTTTCCCTTTCCTTTTTTAGCCTATTCGAATGAGACATCATTGATTTACGGGGGCATAATAATTTACGATACAGCTCATAGTAAAGAAAATTATGAAGGACAGTGGTCCAATGTAATTCAACACTCTTTGAAAAATCAGTTTCGTTATATCACTAAGGCTAATTTTAGTTTTCAAGATGACTATGCAACATCTTTTGCTTTAAGAACAAAAAAATGGCCAACAAGTATTTACGAATTCGGAAATAATAGTAATATTGATTCTGAAACAAAATACACTGAACTAGAAAATAGTTTTGAGTTTGATCTTTATAGAAGAATCTATAAACAGCTTTATTTGGGAGTAAATGCTGAAATAGGTCATCTCAAAGTGACCAAAAGAAAAGAGAATCAGTATATTGATTGGAATAATACTTTAGGTAGTGATGGAGGCTGGTTAAATGGTATCGGTTCTGTTCTAAAGCTAGATACCAGAAATTTTGTAAATTACCCCTCTCGTGGTCTTTACTACCGACTTTCTTTTCGTAAATATGATCCAAACTGGGCTAGTAATTATCAGTTTGGTATGACCGAGATTGATCTGAAAAACTATTTTTCAACCTCTCCAAATCTAATTCTTGCTACTCATTTAGATGCTAAAATTACCCACGGAGATGTACCCTTACAACGCTTAGCAAAACTAGGAGACAGACTTAGAGGTTTCACTTCCAGGAGATTTATGGATAATCATCGAATTTCTGGAAGAGCTGAGATTAGAACTTCTCCTTTCACTAATGGTATCTATACGAGAGCAGGATTTGTTGTCTTCCTGGAAGCAGGTAAAGTAGCCCACGAAATTGACCAACTTAACTTGTCAGATTTAAAACTCTCCTATGGGACAGGATTTAGATATAAACTAACCAACTCCGAAGACAAACTAAATATGAGATTTGATATAGCATTTACTGAGGAAGGCCACTCAATCGGTATCTCTGCTTACGAAGAGTTTTAATAAATTCTTGACTTATTTACCCCTTAAGAAATCTTATTACTAATATTTAAACAGATTGTTAATAAACAGTCTAAATGAAAAATATTAACCTAATTATATGCTAAGGAGAATGTTAATGGCAACAAAATCCAAAAAAGATAAATTGATTTTAAATGTAATTCCTTTAAGGAAAATGATTCAAGTCCCTAAAGTAGTAATTCCTATCCTAATAGGGAGAAAACAAACTTTAGCGGCTGCTAAAGATGCAATTGAAAAGAATCAACCTATCTTATGTATTCCTCAAAAGAATGATGAGGAATTTCAGGAATACCCTACTTCAAGAGATGTCTATAGATACGGGACAATGTCCTTAATATCTCAAGAGTTCCCTCTCCCCGATGGTAATTTAAGATTACTCTGTGAAGGAATGGAGATGGTGAAAGTTAAGAGATTCTTTCAAACAAATAATTTCCTGAAAGCAGAAGTAGAGATTATTGAGAAAACAGTTAATGAGGAAGATTTAGATGTTATTGAAGCTTATCTACGTAACCTAAAAACTTCTTTTAAAAGTTATGTAAAACTAAATAATAGAATTCCTGATGAATTAATTCAAGCCGTTTCTATGATTGATGATAAAGATGAGCTTTTCTATTTTTGCCTAAATTATGTTGACTTGAATACTCGAACTAAACAAGCAATTTTTCAACATATCGACTTCCTCAAAGGATTAAGAAGTCTGATTCTCTATATTAATAAAGAAGCAGAGATTATCCGTTTGGAAAGAGGTATCGAAAATGAAGTGAGAGCTAATCTTAGTAAAATCCAAAAAGAATATTTCCTTAATGAACAACTTAAACAGATTCATAAAGAATTAGGTATTTCGGACGATAGCGACGCTGATTTAATTAAACTAAAAAAGAGAATTAGCGAAACCCCATTATCTAAGGAAGCTCGAGAAAGAGTAGAAGAAGAGTTTAAAAAACTTAGTAGAATCAACCCTCAATCTCAAGAGCATACTGTTTTGCTTAACTATATCACTTGGGTGCTTGATCTTCCTTGGGAACCAAACAACGAAGTGGCTGTTAATATTGATAAATCTGAAGAGATACTTAATCGAGACCATTACGGGCTTAAAGATGTAAAAGAAAGAATCTTAGAATACATCAGCGTCATGCAAATTAGTAATGGAGTCAAAGGTCAAATTATCTGTTTTGCTGGACCTCCAGGGGTTGGTAAAACCTCCTTAGGAAAGTCTATCGCTGCTTCTTTAGGCAGAGATTTTGTGCGTATTTCCTTAGGAGGCGTTCGCGACGAAGCGGAAATCAGAGGTCATAGAAGAACTTATGTGGGAGCAATCCCTGGTATTATCCTCCACTCAATGAAAAAAGCAAAATCAACTAATCCTCTCATTATGATGGATGAAATTGATAAACTCAGTTCTGATTTTAGAGGAGACCCTGCTTCTGCCTTGCTCGAAGTATTAGACCCTGAACAAAATTCTCACTTTAGAGATCACTATATTGATATTGAATATGATTTGTCTAAAGTTGTGTTTATCACCACTGCTAATGATATTCATTCAATTCCAAGACCACTCTTAGATAGAATGGAACTGATTGAGCTTCCTGGCTATACCGAGTATGAAAAGGTGAATATTGCTAAAAATCATCTCATCCCTCGCCAAATGAAAGAACACTCTCTTTCCAAATTGATTAAAGTTAATTTCAGCGATGAAGTTATTCATTATATTATCAAATATTACACCCGTGAATCAGGAGTAAGAAACTTAGAAAGAACTATTGCAAAAGTCTTGAGAAAGATAATTAAAGATCATCTCAAAGGTAAGATTAAAAAAAGTATTACTCTCAATAAAAAACACATTCACCGATACCTTGGAGTGGAAAAATACTCCCATTCTGAAACAAATAAAGTAAGCCGGCTCGGTATTGTTAATGGTTTAGCTTGGACAGCTGTCGGAGGCGAAACTCTTACTATCGAAGTTGTAAAACTTCCAGGAGAAGGAAAAATCAGTCTGACTGGTCACCTCGGCGATGTAATGAAAGAATCAGCTCAAGCTGCAATTAGTTTTGCCAGACTCCATGCTGAGGAATACAACATTCCAGCTGACTTCTATAAAAACTATGATATCCATCTCCATATCCCTGAAGGCGCAGTTCCTAAAGATGGACCTTCTGCTGGTGTTACTATGGCTACCGCAATCATCTCTATCTTAAGTGATCTACCTGTCAGACACGATATTGCTATGACTGGTGAAATTACTTTATCAGGTGCTGTATTAGCTATCGGTGGACTTCCTGAAAAACTCATAGCTGCCAAAAGGGAAGGAATCTTTAAGGTTCTTATCCCTAAGAAAAATGAAAAAGACTTAGAAGAAATTAGTGATGAGATTAAGAGTGGATTGACTATTATTCCAGTCTCTACAATCTCTGAAGTTCTAGATCTATCTCTAATTAAAAAGGCATAAGATGAATTTTCAGATTCAAGAGAGAAAAATACTAGCAGATAAAACTATTGACCTGATAATTCAGATTAATCCTAAAGACCAAATTCTCTTCTGCTTTATCTTAGAAGCATGGGAAGGAGTCTTTAATTACACAACTATAGATAAAAAAAATTATTTAATTAATATTCGAATTGCAGAAGATTTTTCAGTAGAAGCTGATAATCTCTTAACTTATTTACAAAGTTATTAATCTTCTATCTTTCTTATTTATAATAAGATATAAATGGTAACTTAAATTAATTTCAAAAGATTTAAAAAAGAATCTTGACATAAAATAAGCATTTTACAAATATGATTTCACATATTCGAAACGGGGTGTAGCGCAGTCCGGTTAGCGCACTGGTTTTGGGAACCAGGTGTCGGAGGTTCGAATCCTCTCACCCCGACCAATTTCGATATGGATAAATATTGATGGGCGTATAGCTCAGTTGGGAGAGCTCTTGCCTTACAAGCAAGTGGTCGGGGGTTCAAGTCCCTCTGCGCCCACCATCATTCTTAATCCGATTAATATAGTTTCTTATACATCGGGGCGTATAGCTCAGTTGGGAGAGCTCTTGCCTTACAAGCAAGTGGTCGGGGGTTCAAGTCCCTCTGCGCCCACCATCATCTAAATTAGCCAACATAGTTGGCTTTATTTTTCTTAGTGCTTAGCGGTTACTGAGCACTTAGCTTTTTATTATAGGACGGGGTGTAGCGCAGTCCGGTTAGCGCACTGGTTTTGGGAACCAGGTGTCGGAGGTTCGAATCCTCTCACCCCGACCAATAAATTTCATTCTACTTAAACTACTATAAAGTGACACCTATTATAAAGTGACACCTATTTTGCCAATTTGTGTAAAAAGTGACAGGCGTTTTTTCCTTGTTGTGACAGCGTGATTTCCATCTTTCAACATATTGAATAGACTTTTATACCCTTTAAACTCCCACATATTAAACACTTAACCTATATCGTCAATGCGAACTTAAAGGAGAAAATATTTTATGCCACCCAAAAAGACTAATCAAGATTATATAGATAAACTAAGGAATCTTCTTTCCCAAAAGTTGAAATCATATGGCTATTCATACAAAGAAAAGTATCAGTTCGAAGGCTTAAAAACTGATATTGCTGTTGTATTTGAAGAAAAAGTACTGGCAGTATTTATTTTTAATGATTTTAAGAAGAAAGATGATATTAAGATATCAACTAAACTTAAAAAAGTATGTGAAGAAAGTTATAGATGTGGAATATATATTTTTGGAAGATTTAAAAATCGATTTTATCAAGTTTATCCCCATGGAATTTATCAGGGTGAAATAGTAAAAGCTCGAACTAACATCGACAAAATTTATTCTGATATAAACCGAAATAATAATGATTTAAAATATTATCTTAAAAATGATGATACTTTAAAAAAGTCTATAGCTCAAATAAAAGAAATAAGTGAAGCTTATAAAGACAAGTTTGGTGAGCAGTTTGATAAATTAATTTTTCAAGAGCTAAATTATACAATGCTGAAGTTTTCAAGAGGAGGGAATATCCTCTTCAGTGAAGATCTTTCTCCTGATTGTTTTGAAAATAAGCTGTTTAAGAGTATATTAAAGCAACCTGCTTCTAAAATTTATAGATATATGTCTTTGAATACTTTCGTTGACATTATTACTTCTGGGAAAATACTTGTAGGTAGTATTTTAGGAATGAATGATAAATCAGAAATCTATCATTTCGATAAAAACTATGATAAAGATAAATATGTTGAGAATATAATACAACCTAATAATTTTAAATATCTTAATTCATTATATCTTAGTTGTTATACTAATGATACTAAGATTGATAACTTAACTATGTGGAGATTATACGCAGATGAAGCTAAAGGCATTTGTGTAGAATTTGAACCTACCGATAAGATTAGAAATGGATTCTATCTAGCTCAGGTTGAATATGGAAATAAAGATGACTCGCCAGCCTATGAGTATATAAAACAAATAACTGGCTTTAACCCTAAATTTTACGACAACAACTTATTTTTAAAGAGTTTGGCTTATTGGAAGTATTTTCTAAAATCAAAAGATTATGAAGATGAAGCTGAAGTGAGACTATTAATTCATCATGATAGAAGTGATAGGAACATTAAAAAAGAATGGGGATTAAAATATGGAATTCCAGTACCTTATCTTTTAATTCCATTGAGAGAACTCCCTTTTCAAATATCAAAAATTACAATAGGTCCAAAGGCTATAGAAAAAGTAATTCTTGAAAGACAAATAAGAATACTATTAGATGAGAAAGAAAAAGAAATCCCGAATTCTAAAAATATACAGATTTGTACTTCGAAGATTGATAATTATAGATGATACCTTTATAATAATAACAGAACAAAAAATTGTTGATATAATAAAAAATGAATTTAAACATTGAAATTTATCTTATTTATGAATAAAATCTAAAGGAAAATCTATTATTCTATAATTGATCTATTTGTAATGATAGCAAAAGTAATAAATTCCTTAACAAACAGCTAGTATCCTCCTGATAATATTCCAAGATTATTTAGTATCTCAGAGAGCTCATCATCTCCATATCTCCAAATAGATTTCAATTGAGATGTATAGATTTTTGCACAGTAATATAGAATTAAAATAACTGGTTGATAATTAATAATCTTGCCTTTATTAATATAAGAAGAGATTGTTTCACTATTCTTATCTAAGAAGTCCTCTAATCTTGGAATATTAATAGGACCTATATTATCAAATATTAAGTTTATGATAGCACTATTAATTCTTCGATGATTCTTTGTTTATCAGTAGGATATTTACTTACAAGTTCATCTTCTAAGAAAGATATTTTTGTTTGAGCAATTACTTCTATGTTGTTACATTCATTAACAAAAGAATCTAGTGTATTAGCATAATCATCTTCTGAATAATCTTTTTCATTATAATGTAAAAGAAATGTCAGAGAATCAATTTTATGAAGGTATAATTCACATTTTTTAATTTTCTCGATAATTTCGTTAATAACAAGGTAGTTATCTTCAAAAATTCTATTTTCTTTCAATAGTTCATTCTTAAATTTCTCTAAACTCTCATTGTATTTCTTATCTCTTTTCTTTAACCAAAAACCTGCACAAATACCACCAACTCCTAAGAGACTAGTAATAATTATATCTATTATATCTAATATCATAAAAAACCTCCCCATTAATTATTTACCTAACTTTCAATCCCTATTACCTTTAGTCAATCTTTTTTCTTATCTCTACCAATCTGCTAAATCAGTGTTATCTGTGTTCCATTCTTTATTCTTAGTATCAACACTTTTAATATTATTGCCAATCAATACGGCATTTCCAGTCCAAAATAGTTTAACCGCTTTTTTGTGTGTGTTTATTAAACCCTTACAGGGTTAGGTTTTTTGTGGTCATCCTTACCCGGGGTTAATCCTTTCAGGATACAACACCCGGGCTAATCTACTAATCCCCTTTAGGGATATCTTAGATGATTAATTTTCCACTTAACCTAAACTAGAGCCTTATTTATTCGTGAAATTCGTCTTAATCTGGGAGGATATAGTCAACGAATCCCTCTTCGTGTTAATTCGTGTAAAAGGTATTGCCTTCAGGGATGAAGGCGTTCCCAGTCTTCCCCATTCTTTATATTTAGCATAACACTTTTTATATTATTGCCAATCAATACCGCATGTCCAATCCTAAATAATTTACCCGCTATTTGCAAAAAATTTTCTTATTGTTTCCTAGTTCTCCGCTAACGCTTCGAACCACTCTTGTGGGATATCTTTTCAAGGGGTTTACACCCCTTGCTGACAAATGCCATCCCTTCGGGATTTAAGAAAAATTCTCACCATCTCACACTCACCCTGTCTCCCAGTCTTCTCCATTCTAAATTCAGAATTCTGAATTTTGTCATTTAGTCTCTTGGGTCTTTATTGGGCCTCTATTGGGGGTTTATTAGTTTTCCATTAGTCTGTGGGCTAATAGAGAAGCAGTGGTAAAGTAAAATAGACACAATTATTGCTAGATTGAGAAGAAAGAATCAAATTTGAGTCTTTCGTATGAGTTTAATATTAAAGATTTTGCACAACTTAAAAGTCTAATATTGAAGTATGGTGAGAAATTAATCCTTTAAAATCGCCTATTCATAATTTTAGTTTGACAAAAGACTGTTACTTGAATAAATAATAATCAGCTGACCTAATATGATAATAAAAACACTTTTTAGGCTACTCCCTAAAAAGGCAGGCTTCCATGCTTGCTAGGTTTAACTACAAAAAAGGAAGGGAAAATGAATTATTCTGAAATTATTGTAGAAGTTGAAAACTTTATAGGAACAATTATCCTTAACAGACCAAAAGAATTAAATACTTTCAATACTCAATTAGCAATTGAACTTAATAAGGCTCTTTTAGATTTCGATAAAAATTCCGATGTAAGAGTAATCTTGTTAAAAGGTGCAGGAAAACACTTTTGTGCAGGAATTGATTTGAATGAGTTTGCAGGCAAGAATGTTGTTGAATATAAAGAATGGATTGAACAAATGGAGCAACCTTTGGTAACAATGAGTAAAATCAAGAAGCCAGTTGTTGCCCAAGTACAAGGTGTTGCTGCTGCAAATGGAGCAGGATTAGTTGCTGCTGCAGACTTAGCAATTTTCTCTGATAGAGCTAAAGTTGGGCTTACAGCTATTAATGTTGGTTTAAATTGCGTTGGACCAGTTATTCCAGTAAGTAAATCAGTTGGAAGAAAAAAAGCTCTTGAATTACTTCTCTTTGGTGACCTAATAAAAGCTGATGAAGCTCTTAGAATCGGTTTAATAAACAGAGTTGTTCCAGATGCTGATTTAGAAAATGAGACTTTAGTTTGGGTTAGTAAGCTCGCACAAAAGAGTCCGATTGCTTTACAGATTGCTAAAAGTTCATTCTATGCTTCTGAAAACTTAGATTATGAAAAATCATTTAGATATATGAATGAAGCTTTTGCTAGCCTATGCACAACTGAAGATGCAAATGAGGGTATCGAAGCTTTCAAAACTAAACGGAAACCAAGCTGGAAATTGAAGTAAGATATTACATTTAATATACTAAACGCCTGCATCAAAATAATCAACAGATTAACTTGATGCAGGTCTAGAAGCCTGTGCAACCAGAAGAAATAAGTTAGTTACCGAAAATACCGATATACCAAAAGATTTTAAAAGAATTAACACATTTTGATATAAGGTTATTTTAATTATCTATAATACTATAAAGTAAAAACACAATTTCTCTCAAATTAGTTTGAGCAGATTGTTGACAACGACAGCATCTCTGATTTTTGGTCTCTTTTTACAAAAAGAGATCGCTAATATATTTATTCAAACTCAAACAAGATAGTTCGTATATACTTAGCAGTGAAGAGTTTGGGTTCATCATATGAAGCTTTAGCGAAATTGGATAAATATATAGCGACTTTCATTATTATTTAAAACAAGGGTAATTATTAATAAATTTCTCTAATTCTAAAAACGAAGGGGTCTATCAACAGCCTGTGAGAGAAAACGACTTAAATGTAATTTAGACCTAGATATTAGCATTTTAACTATTGTTCTTAGTTTTCTATCATATTATATATAATAAGTAAATATTGCAGGCATACCCCCAAAAAACTATCTACTTAATTATATAAATTATTCTATATCAGATATTAAGGATATGGATATGTCAAGAAAAAGTAGTTTTAAGGCATAGTTAGATCAAAATCATCTTTAATATAGAAAAGTAATTTTATAAGTTTAAGAGCTCTTATATTAAGCCATTTTTTTTGTTAAAAACCCAATAGAAAAATAGAATAAATTAATGCATTTTAATGTTGACAAAAGAATGCTCCTTAATATCTTTACAATTAACAACAACGAAAGAAAAGGAGCACTCAAATGACCGTCTCAAAATACGAAACTATACAAAAGATGCAAGTGAAATTTTCACAAAAGGTAAAAAAGTATTCAGAAGGATTAACTAAACCAGTGGCTAAAGCAGTGAAAGACATAACTAAAGGCATTATGTCAAGTAGAAGTGTAATAGTTAGACAAATCGCTCAAAGCTTACATGAAAGTCCATCTTTAGATAAAGTTAGTGAACGACTTTATCGTAATTTAAAAAATGCTGAGCTTGAAAATATAGTTAGTGAAAACCTTCTCAAAAACAATTGCTCAAAAGCAACACATGACACTTATTTTTTAGTTGATGGATCTGATATTATTAAGCCAGAATCCAATAAATTAGAAGGCCTTGATAGAATTCGCGATGGATCGACCGGTAACTGTGAAAAGGGATTTCATTTATTAAATATAACATCTTTAACCAGCAAAGGAAGATACTATTCTATCTTGCCAATATGTAGTCATTTATATAGCAATAAGATTGATATAGATACCTCAAGCAATATTCTTGAAGATAAGTTAGTTGATATAACCATCCATAGCAACAATAAAGGAACATATGTTTTTGATAGGGGTTATGATGATAAAAAACTCTTAAAAATACTATCGGATAATGATAATAGTTATATTTTAAGATGCAAAAGTAATAGGAATTTGGTTGTTGATAATAAAGAACAAAAGCTGGTTGATGTTGCTAGAGATATTAAAAGAAAATATGAATATATCATGCCTAATGGTAAAAAATTAATGTGCGGTATTAAAAAAGTTAGAATTATCACTAGTCCCCACAAACTAAAAAATCCAGTAACTATAGAAACCTATTTAGTTGTGGCAAGATATGGCAAAAAAGGTGGACTGTTCTATTTTTACTGCGACTTTAATGATGATAGTCTAACTGATTATCAAATTATCATTAAAGCATTAAAGGGGTATGGGTACAGGTGGAAGATTGAAGAATACCACAGACATGTCAAACAAGAGTTTAACTGGGAGAAAGTACAATTGATGAGTTATGTAGGATTAAAAAACATAAACTCTCTTTTAATGATAGCTGTTGATATTATTTATTCTTCTATTAAATATATTGATGAGCTACTACACCTATTTCCTGAATTTGGTGAGATAAAAAAGAAAGACCTAAAATTTATTTATTATAGGCTTGGAAGAGTAATTAGTCACATATTTAACAATACAAAACTAAATAAGCTTATACCTCACAAAGGAGAGTATCATGACAAGTTGCAACTACGAATCAATTTTTCTTAAAAAAATGGGGGTATGCCAAAAGTTTTATATAAAAATACTTGCCTAAATATTGATATTACTGTATATTAGTAGTTAGAGATAATAATCGATTTGGAGGAATTATGAAACGATTTATTAGTATGATTTCAATATTAACTATTGTAGTCTCTTTATTCTCCTGGCAGTTAGATAGACAAGCACAGTTTCCTGTGAATCTCTATTCTATCGACCGTTCAGGAAACAATGTTGTGATTGGTGGAGGAAGTGGTGGTGTAGGACATTCCACAGATAACGGTGAAACTTTTAGTTTTGTCATGACTCCAACCTTTAATGCTTCATCTGGTGTTTATAATGATGCGAATGATGTATCTTTTGCCGATGAAAATCATGTTGCCATAGCTTCAGAAGATGGTATGGTTCTTCTCTCATCTGATGGTGGTGCTACCTGGACTCAAGCTCCTGGAGTTGCTGCTCTTTTCGGTACTGATGATGCAGAAGGAATAGTCTATCATCCTGATGGAAAAATATGGGTTTCAGGTGCTCAGGGTAAAATTGCTTACTCAGCTGACTACGGTCAAACTTGGGTGCTTCAAACTACTCCTGGCACTGATTCTTTATACAAAATGTCTATGAATAGTTCTGGTACAGGCTTTGTAACCTGTAATAATGGTTCTCCTGATCTAGCTAAATTATATAAGACTACTAACTTTGGTCAAACATGGGAAGTCTTACCCTTAGGTACTCCTGGAGAATTAACTAACTTTGCTGTTGAACAGTATGGCAACTTAGTAGTTGTCGTAGGCGACGATGGTTCAATTAGCTATAGTAACGACAATGGGGTTAACTGGAACCATCACATCGACTTAAGTGATTCAAGACTAACTGGTGTTACCATGAATGGTACTGAAGGTTATGCTGTTGGTTGGAATGGCGTAGTTGTTAAAACTACAGACTCTTGGGTTAATGTTCAAGTAGTGGAAAATGACTGGAACTATTACTCACAAGATGTAATATATGATGCTAATGGTCAAGTTATGCTCGCTGGTTGGTATGGTAGTGTTGCTAAATCATCAGATGGTGCTACTTGGGTTGAAAAGACAATTAGCTCAGTTGATAACTATAGCATCTCATTGATTGATGAAGACAGTTGGTATTTAGTTGGTGATAAAGGTACAATTTTTAAAACTACCAATGGTGGTTTAGATTATTCGAAAATTTTTATTGAACCATATTCTGATACTGAAGTAAGTACACTTCATGCATCACATTTCTTTAACATGAATGAAGGATTAATTACTGGAAGAACATCTGGTGTTATTTATAGAACAACTAATGGTGGAAATAGCTGGACTGGTTATCAGGTACCAGGCGTATCATCATCAAAAAGAATGTACACTTTTGAATTTATAACAAATGACACTGGTTGGGTATTTGGTTATGCTTCTGTTGCTGCTAAAACAACTAATGGTGGTGAAACTTGGACTCCAATTTCTTTAACTGGTATTACTTCTAATGATAATATCTATTGTGCTCATGCTTTTGATGAGAATAATATTATCTTAGGTGCAAAGAATGGTGTTATTTACAGAACCAATGATGGTTTAAGTTTTACATCAATCACTATAGGCAATGGCGATATTAATGACATTTATTTCCAAGATACTAATCATGGTGTAGCTATTAATGATGAGGGCGAAATATATTACACTTCTAATGGTGGTTTAACTTCAGGTGATTGGTCTTTGGCAACTGAATCTGCTGATGATGACCTCTTCACTATCCATGAAACTGCTAATGGAACTTTAGTCGTTGGTGGATATAGTTCAGATGCTTCTAACCTTGGTACTACTTGGGCTATGATGCAGTCTGTTGATAATGGAGCAACTTGGACTGAGATTTCTCTACCTGAAACTACCTTTAATCCTGTAAGAATTATGGATATTGCTGGATGGGATAACAACATTATTGCCGTAGGAAAGAATCAAGTTGTATATTCTGGAGCAGTAGATGGTGAAACACCTCCTCCTGATTTTGCTGAAGATCTATTCTTTTCAGAATACATTGAAGGTTCATCTAACAACAAAGCTTTAGAAATCTTTAATGGTACAGGTGAAGCAGTTGATTTAACTCCTTATGTTGTTAAGTTAGGTTCTAATGGTAATGAGTGGGGAAATGAAGTAGATTTACAAGGAACTTTAGCTCATAATGATGTCTTTATCATTGCTAATGATGCAGCGGTTCCTGCAATCTTAGACATTTCTGACGTTACAAGTAATGTAACTTGGTATAATGGTAATGATGCTATAGGCCTCTTCTTAAATGATGTACTTATAGATGCTATTGGTGTCTATCAAACAGATCCAGGTACAGCTTGGGATGTAGCAGGTGTTACAGGAGCAACCTTAAATCATACTTTGGTTAGAAAGCCTGATGTAGTAGAAGGAACAACTGATTGGCTTGCTTCAGCTGGAACTAATGTAGCTGATTCAGAATGGATGGTCTATGATATGGATGAATTTACTCATATTGGCTTCCATGAATTTGCTGGTGGTGCTGGTGAAATGGTAGCAATGCCAACTTTTGACCCAGCTCCAGGATCTTTTGATGAAGCTGTAAATGTTACTTTGAATTGCGAAACACCAGGGGCATCGATCTATTACACTTTAGATGGCACAGACCCTACTGATAGTTCAACTATGTACACAGGAACTATCAATATTGCAGAAACAACAACTATTAAAGCTATAGCTTATGCAGATGATTTAGACCCATCTTTCGTAGCTACAGGCAACTATACAATTCTTACTATACAGGATGTTGCAAGTGTTGCCGCTCTCAGAGCTGGTAACTTAGATGGAACTATCTACCACTTGACAAACGAAGTGATTGCAACTTTTGTTCAGACATACCGTAATCAAAGATATATCCAAGATACTACTGGTGGAATATTAATTGATGATTTTAATGGTATAATCACAAGTCCTATTGCTCTTAATGATGGTATTACTGGAATTTATGGTACCTTGAGCGAATATAATGGAATGCTTCAATTGGTTCCTGTTCAAGATATTGAGGCAATCACTTCAACTAATAATACTGTTGAACCAGTAATTACTACCATCTCCAATTTAGTCTCTGATTTTGATACTTATGAAGCAAGGGTGATAGCATTAGAGAATGTTCACTTCAATGCTACTGGAGACTTCGTAAATGGAACAATTTATGAAATATCTGACGGAACTAATACTTATAATTTCAGATCTACTTTCTACGATGTAGAATATATTGGAACTGCCATTCCTCAAGGTGTAGGAACTATCACAGCAATTCCAAACGCTAGGTTAGAAGGTGAGTTTGTTACTGCTCGTACATTAGCTGATTTCACATTTGGACCAGTTGTTAACCCTGCTCCGATTAACCTTACTTCTGAAGTTGTTGAAAGTGATGTTACCCTTACTTGGGAATCTCCAACTGATGCTACTAACTTAACTGGCTATAAAGTATATAAAGATGATGCTTTCTTAGCTGATACTACTCCTGCTGAATTAAGCTATTCTGATGA
>Ga0265294_10002715_pt1 | contig 23074 bp, 53 predicted proteins | sample MunlanPumphouse3_FD_192504 | JGI IMG/M metagenome (GOLD analysis project Ga0265294, IMG submission 192504) | Groundwater microbial communities from a municipal landfill in Southern Ontario, Canada - Pumphouse #3 | ecosystem: Environmental > Aquatic > Deep subsurface > Groundwater | place... | reverse complement strand
ACTCAATCTTCCAATCCAAAATATCTTCGCCAACCCTCTGTTCCAAAGAAATCCTCTTCATCTAGTTCGTCTAATTTTGTAACTAATTTCTTTAAACTAGATTTTGCATATTTTTCGTTAAATCCATCTATTTCATTTAGATCTAGCATAACATCACTCCATAAACATAAATCCTATACAGGTAATAATATCTTCAATGTTCATATCAGGGTATATAAGTTTCATTACTCTCTTTAGTCCGCTCCAATTTCGACAAGACGGATCGTGTTCATTATCGAGTATCCACTGAGGAATATCTTGAAATTTACAAACATGTAAAAATAAAACCTTTGCTGTTTTATTGTGGATTTCTACATCTGCTGTTGTATTTTGAATTTTTACAAGTTCTCCAATCTCATAGTTTCTATGTCCAGTACGAACGGTCACATTTAACCCGTCTTTAAAAATTGGATTTTGAAATCTGATTTCTTTCATAAAATTACCTCCAAAAATAATGGGTTACTGAAAAGCGGAACCCAGACGCTCGGGTTTGCACCCTCGCTTTTGGTAGTGGTCCTTCAGGACCACTACCAAGCCGCATCTGCTGTAGAAGCAGCGGGCTTTCCTTCGTCGATCTTAATTGGTTCCGCAGGCATTCCAGCGCTTATATCCTTAATAGCATAAGCTCTTATTCCTGGAGTATCCCTTTCTTTGTTTATGAATACCTTCCCGATTACCTGTACTATTCCAGCAAGGTTCCCTTTGGGACCAGTTACAGCATCAAATACCGCAGAATCTCCAATGATATTAATAGAATTAGCACTCATATCGGAGATTGTTGTGTATCCAATTTTGGTTCCCTTCTCTGGATTTTGCTTAACCTCAACAATTGCGTCCCCAAACATAGGTTGCAATTTTATAAACTTTCCTGCATATTCTCTGATTCCGCTAAGATCGGCAAGAATGTCGCAGGAGAGGCTCTCGTTAATCTCAATCTTCTCTCCAGAAGTAGCGGGTTTAGAGTTAAGGTTCCAATAAGGACCGTTCTCTCTCATAACTCCTTTGTAAGTTACGTTATGGTCTACCTTATAGTCCATCCACTCATCGAAGATCGTAGAAACTGTTCTTGCAGATACTGTGTTGTCTGAGTTCAGAACAAGAACCTCAAAAGATCTGGTCATGAGAGGATCGCTTGTTAACTGTCCATCTCTATTCTTCTTATAAAGAGGTTCCTTGACAAACTTTCCATCTTCACCCTTGGTTGGGTTCCCATCAGCATCTTTAACATTTCTCATTACAGGGCGGGGATCGTATGCTACCAGAATCTTAAATGCCATTCCAGAGGCGATGGCAGGAACCGTAAAAGTCCTTTCGGTAGTTCCAATATCGTTTATTCCATAGTTTGTATACCCATCCCTAATGGATTTGTTGACCTTTCCTCTATAGAATCCGGGTCTGAAAGACTTATTGTTCCAGTGGGTTGCTCTAATTCTTACGCATCCCTCTATCTGGCTTTCAGAGTGGAACAAATCGGTATTGTTTCCTACTGGGACGATGATGTATAGATTAGAGAATGCTTTACCATTCTTTGTAAGTTTTGCATCATCTTGAGACTCAAGATAGAATATAATTTCTGTATCTCCTTTAGATGCCGCCCTTTCACAGGCAATTACCTGATTAACTGCCATTTCCTCTACCGTAAGAACAGTAGCTTTTCCACCAACATTTAGGTTGAATGGCTTTGTCTTAGCATCCTGCAATACCTTAAATTTTGCAGAATACTTGTCGGTAAATACTTCCTTAGTAAGTCCTGTTGCTTCCATTCCGCGCTTTATTGCGCTTTCCAAATCGAATCCTTTTGTTGTCATATTATTCTCCTCTTAACAGTTAAATACTATCGTCATAGAATAAATAGTTATTGGTCCATTTTGATTCCAAGCGCAGCTATGACCATCGCTATTGATGTTGCGAATTCTTCTGGTGCCGCCATAGATCTCTTCGCCATTTCAGAAATAATTAACCAAGATCTATCGATGTTTTCTATTGACCATCCAGCCTCAAAAAGAATATATTTAATTTCGGCTTCCTCTTGGGATCGCATCATTGTCATAGATTTACTCCTTGTTTTTTAGAAGCCACTCGTTACTAATAGCCTTAAAAGATAGTCGCCCAAGTTCAAAGTCGGTATCTTCCGGAACAGATCTCAATACAATTCCCTCTCGGGGAACATCAGCAAATACAGATTTCCCGTCTGCTAATTTTAAGATCTCTTCTACTGAGTGATCTAATACCATTTCTCCTAATTGAGGAACCAAAAAGTCTTTACTCAGTCCAAAAGTCTCTATTGCATCTAAAATCGTATCATATTCTATATACTTATGACTATCTATATCATAAAAATTAAAGACTCTGTACTGGAGACCCTTTAATCCATATTTTCCTCCTTGAATCCCAGAACCAAATAGCTCTCCTTGAATAGCTATAGATCCACCAAGTTGTTTTAAAATTTCTTCTATATTATGTTTCGTAGCATAACTCCAATATGCGTTTCCGTTCCACTTATGTTCAAAATCTGGGGCGAGGTCTATGTTCCTACTACAAATATGAAGTCCGGTTTCGGGGTCAAGGAAACAAGACATTGATGTTCCATCAATTTTTTTAGAGATTCTAAAAGTTTTTCCTTTGTTTCGATGAAGAACATTTGGAACACTTTGAATTCTTATCTCGTCTGTTTTAGGAATTTGTCTCGGGAAATTTCCCCTAATTCGCCCTTGAAGAGACACAGGAACTAATTTCTCGTATTTTGTAATTCCAAGAATCTCGGAAACATTTTCTCCAATATAATAGTTTGATTCAGGCAAGAGAGAAAGTGGGAGACATAATCCTTGAGAAAGAATTCCTCTAAGTTTAAGAGTTTTTACTCTATATTTTCTTTCTTTTAAAAACTCAAATTCGGGTTTTTCTGGAGTTTGCGAATCAATTTCGCAATAAACGCATTTGTCCCCAACAGAGAATTCTCCCTTTTTAACAATTACATTCCATCCAAGAATTTTTGCGATCTCAATTCTGTCGGCATTTGGATGAGGCGTGATTTCCTCTATTGTTTGGACCGAAGCCATTTTTCTTTCCATAAACATAAAGAGGTTATTTTAGAATAAATAGTTTTTGCTCAGAAATAAACTAGAGGAACCTACAGTTCCTCTAGCATCTTAGTCAGCTCTTCAGTAGACTTAGTTAAGAGATCTGCGTTTTGTTTCTCAACAAGAATTCCAAGGATCTTTTGTTTCTTTTCTCTCTTGGAAGCTTCAACCTCTCGCGCAGTAGCTTCTTCTAGCTTAACTCCGACAATGTATCGGACAATTTCTACTTTGAACTCAAGGTCTGTTGTAGTCTTATTCTTCGGTCCAATTAAACTTTCCTCCTTCTCAACCTTTAGTTTCGAGTTTAGGGTTTTGAACATCCCATCTAATTCGTTAACCGATAGGTCCCAAAGGTCCTCTACGGACAATACTCCCTTAAACGAAAATCTAGTCTTCTCGCGCGTTGCTCTCTCAAAAATATTGCTCAAAATACCACCTTTATTACTCTATTTATGTGCCCTTCAATTCTAACTACAACAGAATTGCGTTGAGTTGAGCTGAATCCGATTCCAGATAATTGATCTACAGATGGAGCAACTTTCATTTTACTCCCAATTACCTCAAATACCCGTTTTTGTTTCAAAAGGTCTTCTTTTAGATACTCATTGAAAAACCCATTAGGATTTTCTTCATTTACACAGTCCTTCAACATGAAGAAATAGTGTTTATTCCCAATTCCATTCTGTCCATCCCAATAATTGGGAGACATCATAATTACAGATACTGGGTGGAATTGATTTGTGTCAAGGTTCCAAAGCTTTCTAGATGCCATTGAGGACGGGATTTTTTCGATGATTTTAAATCCATCAACTTTGTTGTACTCAACAAAAGCGACCATCACCTTTTCGCCCTGTTTCAACTCTTTGTTATATGTGAACGAATAGGTCTGTCCATCAAACTCAATCTCCGCAGTGAATCCAGATCTTCCGCCGTTATGACTATAGTTATGCACGAAGAATTTATATGTTCCCTCCTGCATCTTTCTAAGATCGGACCAAGTGATGTTTTCGACAGCTATTCCATCTTTTGTTTGCGTAAATGGACTGATGATATCTACATCAAGCATTCCTGTAGATGAGTGTACTCTTCCTCTATTTCCAAAGTAGATTTCGTTTGTGTTTGGTTCTATACAATGAGCATCGAAATCATTTTCGTTATCATGATTTTCGTTCCATTGGATAGAGAACCTCAATACTCCGTCTACCTTTCCTCCCGCCGCTTTGACTCTCTGTTTCATAGAATCCGTCATATTTCCAGTGTATGCCCAAGAGAATCCATTATTCCACTTGAACATAGACGGAGATTTTAGATCTTGTGGGGCAATTAGGCTTACCAAATTCCTAATGTGACCGTTCTCTACCAAGACTTCAACGTTTTGGGTATTTGGTAAGATCTCTTTTATAAATCTGTCTATTGATACCTCTTCTACTCGATCAAAACTCTTGGGTATAACACCGATCTCTTTTGTCATCTCAGCGAATAGATTCCCTCCAAGGATTTTCTTAACAACATCGCGATTTGCAAATAGAATGTTGTTTACTGTAATATCATCCAACGTCGCGTGCCTGCGTCCGAGGGACTCCAAGTATCCGAGGTCTGTAATGGTCTTCTCGGCATCTTCAAGCATTTTCTTTGTGAAAACGGCTTTAGGTCTTTTGTAGTCACTTGGAGCAACTATTGCCTCGTACTTTCTAACTGCTTCGTCCAAATCTGTACCATTGGAAATATCAACAAGAAGAACTCCGATAGAATGATTCCTAATTTTTCCTATCACGGGTCCCACAATTGTGGATTGTTCCCAAACATAATTCTCTTTATCTGTGTCAGAAAGTGCAGCATACGTTTTTTGATGTTTCAAGAACGTTTCAAGTACGGTTTTCCATTCTTCTCCCTTGTATAAAGAGTTCTGAGAAATCAATTCCAAGACAGATAGAACCGCATCTTGAGAAATTTCCTCAAGAGATCTTTTGAAAACATCATGTACCGCTCTTGCGGAAGACTGAAGTTCTCCAATGGTAGAGCGAGATTTATTTACGAACCTCGACGGGAGTTCTACGTAAAAATGCTCCCAAGTCACAATATCAGATCCATTTTGCTCGAAGTTTCTTTCCGTTCCGAACTTAGAATCCTTTGTAACAAAAACATCTGTTACGGGATGAGACTTTACATACTCGGCTAGTGCTTTTGCTACGGGGTCATATCTTGTTCCAGACAGATCAAAGTCCCAGATAGTTGTTATTTTATTGTCTTTAATGGAAACAATATTTCCAAAAGACTTTATGAAATGTCTACAACAACTACAATCGTGTTCTGTCCGGGTCCTGTCCGGGTCCTGTAGATTGGATTTGTCCCTTCGGGGAAATAACTTAAATATATGTGCCAAAGGACATCTTTATCGAGGTCTACTACGAATAAGGTATTTACATCATTTTTCAGTACCCGAGCTATATGCTCTTGCATTTTAGTTCGGATTACTCCAAAAGGAGTTTCTTTCATTACCTGCAACATTTACTTGCCTCCAAGATATACTACTTCTTCTTAGTATAAGTAGTTTTCTATGGATTAATAGAATTAAAAAAAAAGAGGGAGAAGAGGTTTCAAGGGCAACAGATTATAGCCCGCGAGGAGGGATTCGGGCGCACTTTTACTCACCGGGAGAGAACGGTGAGGTTTGGAGTATAGAGTGGAGGCAAGAAATTATTCCCTTGAAACCCGAGTTCTTAATATATTTCTAATAGTATTTATATCTGACGGTTCAATATTTCTACAAATCTCAAAAATTCTTTGTCTTCCAATGGGAGACTGCATAATTTTTAAAAAAATAGACTCGTCGAGCATTTTAATCCCAAAAATCATCCTCATCAAAAGGTGGACAATCGAGCCACTCTTCGTAGTCCTTCCAAAGATCTACAATTGAGGCTAGAGGATCTTTAGTAATTTCATCCCAATTTATATCTTCTGATCTACTATTTTCAATCTCTAATTGCGCGAATCTTTTATATCTAGAATCTCGCTGCCAAAATATCTTCTGTTTTCCTCTAGAACAGTATGGGCAGTTCCCCATACATAATTGTCGGTAAGGATGGTAACTAACCCAATTAACTCGACTAAATCCGATGTCGTCATATGGACGTAAAGACTTATTATATAGTTTCTTTTCATCTTCTAAGATCTCTTTCTTTACCTCTGTCACAAACCATCCTCTAAATCCTGGCCCGCCCTCTAAAGGTTTCTTGTTGAAGATTCTTCTAGTTCTTGTCATAAATATAATTCCATATTCTCAAAATAGTCAAATCCGTGAACTTCTTCCCAGTCTATATTTCTAATTTCAGAGTTTAAAAATCTTTTGCTATTTTCCTCTCGTTCGCGAAGATATTTTGTAACTTTCCAAGCAAAACACATTGGACAGGCATTAAACCTATCAAGACGAGATCGTCTCATACACTATTCTCATTACGTCTTCTTGGTACTTTTTCATTCTTTCTTTTTTAATTGAAGGATTATTTTTAATGTCTTTAAACATTTTTTCTAGCATTTCTTCTTTTGACTTATCTTTTAATAAATAAAAATTTAAATTCTTTTCAATTTCTTGTAGATCCAAAATTAATTTTGGTAAAGATTCAAAGTCTACAGAAATTCCACCATAATCAGAGGAATCAATACAAATCTTTTCTCCCACATAAGGACCATAATTATGAATAAAAACTTTAATCACCAATATCCATATCCCCTTTCTTTAGTTGGTCTCAAAAGCTCTCCAAATTTTTTAAATAATTGTTTTTCTAAACATCTGAAGGATTTGTTCATGGCTCTCCGCCGCTTTGGCGGATCGTGGTCAAACCAATAGTTTTGTATTTTGTAAGTTCTGGTCATAACAAAACTATCCAAGATTTTCCACTTAGTTGGACATACATCAAAGCTTCCTCCAGAGATTTTCTGCTGCATCTTTTAAAAGCATATCAACAATTCCTTCTACGGATTGGTTTGTTCTTTCGGAGATTTTCCGCAGAATTTCAAGGGTATCATTTTCGATTATGTACCACGATTCATTTTCTCTCCTTTCTTTTTCTAAATAGTCATTCCATGCGTTATCTATCTTTTTGGAAGTTTCATCCGCTCTGTTGAGAGCTTTCTCCAAATCCTCTTGAGTCATAGAGTTAAATGGGTTCATAATGGACACTGAGGGAATCGAACCCTCACATAACTGTGCCTTCCGAAGAGCGTCCTCGGATGTTTATTGAAATTCCGCAACAACCTCAATAAACATCCTTGTACATTAATATCCTCTGGCGAGGATAATCATTAAAGCGGTCTAGGGACCTTCGTACTATATACTTTTCGGGGTGCAAGGGGTTTTATATTCTTTTCTTCGGCTATTAGTCTTAGGTAAATAGTAGTTGAATTTTCATCATAGTCAAGTTCGTCTACTTCCGTAAATGTTTGGTTGCTTTCTCCAGAGAGCCCCGTTCCCACACCAATCAATCCTTTAGAAAAGCTTCGCGAGGTATTTTCTGACGTAGTATAACTCATTGATGAGTTATTAGAATAGTTCGTCAACGTATCCCAATTTCCAACACCATACGTTACAATAGATGGCATTGGTGGTCTGTAAGGTTCTTGCGGAGGAACATAGCGATAAATCCAAGGATTAGAAGAAATAGCAGATACTCTCTTTTTGGTTCCAGGCTTAAAAACTGCACAGATTAGACCCATCTCAGAAGAGTTTGTATCTATTTTAGATTGTCGAGCTTCTATAGAGTTCTTCTTGTATGCCGTAAATCTCTGCGTAGAATGCTCGGGTCTTTCCAAGAGAATATTCTGTCCATGATCCAATCTATAAATTCCGCAAGGCTCTCCATCGATAGAAATCTCAACATCACATGGTTTAGCAATACTTCCTTCTTTGTGTCTATTGAAAAGTCGTACAGCGTATTGTTGTCCGTGCTCAACCGTAACATATCCTTCTGCATCTTCTGAGATACATGGGGAAATTGTCATCCTAAAACCGTTTAGTTCTACCATATTTTTAACACCCTCCCTAGAAACCGCCTTAGAGACGGAATTGGAGTTCGAAAAAGTAAAGGTTTTGTTTCTATTTATACTTTTTGGTATTCCAATGCCCTAATATAAAGATTGAGAAGAATTGGCATAAAAGATTCAAGAGACAGATCTTTTAAAACTGTATCCGGAGCACATTCATATGGAATTGTTATTTTAGCATAATACGTATTATGGAATTTTTCTAAAACAAGATCCCATTTTCTCGCAACTATTGCTCTCTGGAGGCACCCTTGGATTATATCACAAGAAAAATTATATTCAGATGTGTTCTCATCAAAATTCATACTCCATTTAGTAATTTCCGTCCACGTTTCTTGATCCAATTCTTTTAGTTGCTTTAATATTTTCTGCATTCTACCTTTCTCCTAAAATTAATTGCTTTAATATACACGTCCAAAACTGCTTCTGAAGGAGAATCCCGCCAGTCTGACTCTACAAACGAATCCATAATAAAATGAATTGCTGCCTGCCAGTGATATTTTCCTTCACAACTTATTCCCGCAAGGTCACAATGCCATTCTTTATCAACTATCGCTCTCTGAATACATCCTTGGATTATGTCTCGTTGAATGTCAAAAATTCCACCCATTAAATGAGCTGACCCTATTTGGATCTGATTATATGTTTCCAAATCCAACTTTTTTAATTGCTCCAATAGTTCTTTCATATTAAAAAATCACTTCCACGCCTCTTTTCCGTAACTACTTACCGCCAAAATACTCCACTTCGTAACCCCATATGAGAAGACATTTCCACGACTGCTAAAATCTAATCCTCTTGGTCGCGAGGATCTTCTTTCGGATTCGATTTGTTCATCAAATGCCTTTTGAAATGTCGGTGTCTCTATGGGCTCAATCATCGGAGTTTGTTTCTGAAAATCCATAGGTATCGTTTCGAATAACGGAATTGTTGGAGTGCACTTTTTAATTGTTGGATATTTTATGCATTTTCGACAAGACTTTTCCCACCCACAATCAGAGAATCTTATTTCTAAGAATTCTTTCTCCCAAATATCCTTTAAAGATCTCTGGAACAAATTTCCTTGAAATGACACTTCTCCCCAAGTTCTTTCGGACAAGCAAGGAATTACATTTCCATCTGCCGTAATTCCACAAGCATTAATTCCAGCAGAACAGTTATGTTCATCTTGAAGGTTGTCTGCTAGGATATATTTTGTTTCCTTTAGATTTCTAACTTTTTCTCGTAAAGCCTCGATTCCCTCTGGAGGCAACAAAAACTCTTCTCCAGTTGTTAATTGAATTTGCCAGGAACCGAAAGATTTAGCAATCTCACTTAGTTTATCAAAATCCCAGAAGTTATGAGTTCCAAAGTTTGTGATCATAGTTATTTTGTTGTAAGGGACACCCGGAAGATAAGATGGACTTAAATAGTCCGCTGGAGCGTTGATCGAAAGCCCAATAATATCGAACTTTTCTAAAAGATCGTTATTATTTTTGAATATTTTGCCATTTGTAACTACTCTTACACTGCACCCATAAGATTTTAGAGTATCAATAACGGAATCTAGATCTGAGTACCGAAGAGATCCTGGTTCTCCTCCAGTTAGAGTTACAACATCGACTCCGTAACTGCCGATTTTGTGGGCAATATGGAGCAATTGCTCAAGTGTTGGATTTATGTCTCTAAGTATATCTTTTGATCCACAGTACTTACAGTTTTTACCACATTTTAGCGTGATTTCCCAAAGAACTTCTTTTAATTTAAGCATTCAATCCTCCTTCCAAATATCAACATCGTATATTTCGTTTCCAAGAAACCAAGTTAGGTTGTGTTTTATTTTTAAAAGTAGTATCCGAATTTCTGGTTCAAGGTCTTCAATCTTTTGACTTTCTATGTACTCTAATGCATTTTCCAACAAAGAAAGCCCGTTTTCGTCACAATAATAATGTTTTATCATCTATTCTCCTGTCCCAACATGATTCCGAACGAAGCCCAAAGAGTCATTCCTAATGCAAAAACTAAATATCTATAGTCCCCTCCATTTGGAGACATATATGAAGTTCCAAGATATATTTCTCTAAGGAGAAAAAATCCAATTATGCCAAGGAATATAGCAAAAACTTCTTTTCCGTTCATTTTATATCCACCTTTCAAATCTAACCTTTGTTGCCTCAGAGGTTCTATTCTTCCCATTTAGGTAATCATACAGAGAACCTTTCCACCCATCCACCTCGAAAGGTTTAACTACGAAATTCCAAATTTCCTTTAGGGCTTCGTTACTATAACACCCTTTATTCGGAACCATTTCATGTTTAAATTCTCTAGTTTTTCCAACATTTTCAAGATTTAGTTCGCAATTAAATTTTACATCTCCTTGACCGGTGATAATCTTTGCAAAGTCTTCTAGACTCATGAAGCCTCTTACTAATTGAACACGAGACTTTTCTTCGCTCACCGTAACCATTATTTCGGTCCCATCGTTGTTTTGGACTCTTGAAATTTCAAGACTGCATTGAGTTTTCATATTGACCCTCCTGGTTTTTTATACTCTGGTTCGGAATATCCTAAAGATTCGAACCAATTTTCTCCAAATCTGTTCTTTAAAAGAAGAACTTCCTCTTTACTGAGATATTCTGGAAGAAGCCCTCCTGACATATTTAATAAAAGGTTACATACCTCGTCTTGGAGGACATCCTCCGATAGAGAATAAACAACGGTTTTCATTACAACCACTCTCCAGTTTCATTGTATCGAGCTTCGCGGATAGCATCAATCGCACTATCATATTTCTTTCTGAGACGAATTATAGTTTCTGTTGGAAGATTTCTAAGCCTTTTCTCGCTTGAATTATGAAACAAATCTTGAAGTTTTACGTTCATTGCAAGCTCTCCAGCATCGATTATTCTCTGGATATAATCTACGTTGGGCTCGTGTTCTTTGTGTGTTAGGGCAACAAGCGCCGTAGCCTCTTCTTCTATAAGTGGAATTATCAATGTAAGTTCTTCGATATTTGTTTCATCGCAATCTTCAAGTATGTCGTGAAGGACCGCCACGATTCTTTCTGATTCTGTACTCATCTGCTCCATCACATATAGAGGATGAAGGACATATGGAAGTCCTATCTTATCAACCTGTCCGCGATGAGCGGCAACTGCTGTTACTATTGCTCGATCCAAGCGAGAACATGAATTCCAAGGGTCATCTAGTATCATACCACTATACCTATCTTAATACTATTTAATCTTGACGGTCCAGTAGGACTCTATCGGGCGACGGACTAGTTTTGAGTTTTCTTCTATGTTTGTATATAACCATTGTGTAATTGGTCCGTCCCATTGTGGCATTAGTTTCAATTTAGGAACCACTTTAAGTTCTAGTTGTTCATTTTGTATTGTACAATTTGTTTTAAATTTTAATATCCAAAAAGCAAGATTCTTACAATTATTACACTTTAAAAGTCCGCACGGGTTTCCATCTATACTTTTATTGTGAACATCTTGAGAAAAAAGTACATTACTTGAATTGCAAAATGGACATGCTGCAATCAAAGTATTCTGAACTACACTTCCGGACAGGGAAATCCCGTGGTCTAAAAACTCTTGTGGATTCATCATATTTAACTCTCCTTTAATACTCTTTTTATATCCTCTTCAAACAGTTTATTGTAATGGGCATTTATTGAAATAGTAGTCAAAGAACCAATTTCTAATCCTGTTCTAAGAGCCACATATTCTAGAAGTCGCGCCAATCCATACCAGTTCTCAACAACAGCTCCTCCTATATCATGACTTCTAAAACCCGTACTAAGATTTAGTTTTCCATTTGTGTTGTAAAATACCAACCAATTGAGGCAGGGACATTCTTCTTTTCTTAAATCTACCGAGGGAATCCATGTGGTACAAACAGCTCTGCGAGTATTTTTATTTTTGTTTAATATCTTAATTACTTCTGCTATTTGATCTATATATTCAGAATCTGTTACTTCGTACCCCTCAAGGGACTGAAATGGGTGTTTAGATAACCTGGACCACCGCTTTCTTAGGCGCTCAAAATAAGTATAAATAAATCCCAAATCAACATCTGTAAGTTGTTTAACATCATAAATTATTTTTACTTTTTTATTTAAATTGTAATAATTTAAAATAGCTCCAAGAAGTCCGCACCTTTTTGGTATTATAAATTCTTTTTTAATTAATTCTGGTTTCATCGTGCCATAAATTAGTTGATTCGCATAACTATCTAGAAACTCTTTATTATAAGGAAACAATCCTTTTTTATTCATTTTTTCTAATTCTTCCAAATTCTCCAGTGGTTTTCTAATTGTTACCATCAAATTAAAAAAGGTCCTCATCTTATCGCCGCGTTCGTCATCAAAATCTATCCCGTCATATAAGATCTTTTTAAGCGCGGCTTTGTAAGCGGAAGCGATAAAGTCTACCTTTATAGAACCATTCAAGAAAGGTAGAAAATCTTCGGGAACAAAAATAGAATGCATCATTTTAGATCACCAGATGAATTGAAGTTTCGAAAATACGAAACAGAATAGAAAGACAAAAGAAACTTACTATAAGTATCATATTAATAACTAAAACTCTTGCCATAAAATTTGTATCTTTAGAAATGAAAATAGCCCAAATAAAATTTATTACTAATGTAATTACAGAATAAAAATTCATTTCAGAACACGACAATTCAATCATAAATTCCTCTCCAATATTTTTCTTTCCTCAGATGAAATCCATCGATCTACATCATATTTTCTTGTGATTTCTTCTAGCCTTTTATCTATGTCATTTTGTGTCCAAAAATCTGAAATATAGATGGAATCAACGTACTTGAAAGTTTCATCAAATACGAGAACCACAAGGTGACTTGGAAATAAATTGCATGAGGCAAACATTAGATTACCCCGATAAAGAGCCCGTACATTGTACCCGCTATCGAACAAAAAAAAAGGATGCTCGCTGTTGCAGCTAGATAAGGTCTTTCTTTATGAGAAAGAATACAAATTCCGCCAAGAATAATACTAACAATAAGCCCAATTAATCCAAGACTTAATATAATGTTCATTTTCTCCTCTCCGCCAGTTTCATCCATTCTTTAGGGAAAAATAAATCGTGGTTCATTCCCTCAACTCTAATACAGGCATCTTTAGAAGTAGGTGTCAATGGATTTATTACTTTCGCTCGCTTGTTAACCAGACTATTTCCATCAAAATCTTCTCCCTTAAAAATAAGGACAATATCATGTTTCAGGAACATTTACTGTTACCTCGTATTTTTCTAGTTCGTTTTCTACGGCTCTTAATTTAGATGAAAGCTCTCTTTTCCTTTGAAGTAGTTCGTTTTCATCTGAAATGAATAGATATTCTCCATCGTCGAACTGTTTTATTGTTCCTTTGTATTCCTTCTTAGCTCCAAAAGATGTAATTTTAAGAAGCGCGAAATCCATATCTGATCTAGATTTTATCCATCTGACCAGAATAAAATATGGAAGTATTTTCCATAATTTAAACATTTCTAGTACCTCCTTAAGTCTGCAAGACTTCGTGTGAGGTCCATACTGGCTCTACGGACGGCACCAGATTCTTTAGGATTTCCAGATGAGTAATAGTAATCTTTACTTTCCATCTCTCTTTTTTTATCTTCTTCCATAAGATTTCTAAGTTCTTTTGCTTTCTTAAGGAACTTTTCCGCCTCTTCGATTGTATTATTTAACTTCTCAATGTCTACCATATGTATATCTCCGTTCCCACATTCGTCCCGGTGTTCCATTTTCTAAAATTATAGAATAAACCCAGTTTATTTCCGTAATTATATTGTCTTTAAACCTAATTTCTATCTTTGGATCTTCAATTATTTTAAACTTAAATGTTCCATACTCTGTAGTGGTGACCTCGCCAGTAACATTAAATTCGTTCGTTTTTGTGTTTGGAGGAAAATAATTTTTAATAAGCATAACAAAACTCCATTATATGGTCTTTGCATCGCTCTTCGAAATCGTAGGGAGTTTCCATTTTATCTTTTTGAATTTGGTGTCCGCAAACTGGACAAACAAACATATCTGCAAATTTAAGATGGTCCCATATGTTAATCTTTTCTCTAATTCTTTTATTGAGATTATGGAGTTCAATCATTTATAAACCTCCTTTATTTCTAATATGCTTTTTATGCATCGTTAATAAATTAATTAGTCTATCAACATACCTGTTTTCTAAATGTAAACGAGCCTCTTCTCCAAAATCTATGATTATTTTATCGTCAAAGAATATTATGTCAATTGCGGAGTCTGAAACCATTGTTTCTCCCTTATATTTACCACTATCAATAACTTTTATCTTCTCTTTTGCTAATGTCTCAACCCTATATGGAGTTTTATATTGATCTGCCATTTATCTCCCCTCTCTATCTATACATTCCCAGCATCCAACTATTCCGTTATCAAACTGGACAGTTTTTAGTTCACCACAAACAGGGCAAATCGCTTCGGGAATGCACGAGTAACATCCTCTTTTTAGTCCATCGAATTCTTCTATCAAATGTCCCTCTTCTAGTCCCGAGACATCAACCCATTTCTGAAGGTTTACTCGAATGTCGATCCAGTCATATAATTCTAGGGAATGATTTTTCCATGCAAGTTTCTTCGCATCTTTTGCTGTGTAAGCAACGATTGAGAACCCTTCACATTCATCTGGGTCAGGACGTACATGATAAGATTTGAGTTTTCGGGGCATATCTTACTTAGTAGATTTAATAGTATTTAAGGATATGGATTAGAGCCTTTCAAGATTTACTCTACTTGGATCAAGCGCTATACATATTTTTAATAGAAAAATCCCTATCATCGCAATTACCGCTCCAAACACAACAAGAAGAGCACTGTTTTCCGACGCACCAACAAACACGATAGCAATGCCGCTAAGCCCCAAAATTCCTGCTGCAAGACCACCAAATGAGCTAATCAATAAAAGTATAATATAAATAATATACACTAAATATTTATTCATTTCATCGCCTCTACGATAAAAATCCGCATAACACTAAAGTTACTCCAACGGTTTGAACATCTCTTCCTTGGTACGCGAGTACTCCTATAGATCCTAAATACATAGATACAAAAAATAAAATGGTTCCAATCCATAACATTTTATAATTCATTTCATCACTTCTTTTGCCAATACCCTTTCCGATAGTTTTTCCTTCTTTTCAAGGATTTTGTTCACTCTAGATTCTATTACACTTGAACTGTTTAATTCATAAAACGTCATCGGATGAGTCTGTCCTTTCCTTTCGATCCTCCCCCGGAGTTGAGACAGCTTCCCCGGATTGTAAGGTCTGTCACAAATCAACATCAGTGTTGCCATTTGCAAATTATGTCCTGTTTCTCCAGAAGAACTCATTAAAAGAACACGAGTATTTCCCCTAAACTTCTCGATTTCTGCCTCCGGGTTACACCCTCCAATAAGCATAGCGCAAGGTTCTTTGAGAACACATCGTTTAACGAGTTCTAATGCCTTCACATAAGGAGAGTAAATGATTATTTTCTCTTTGCCAGATTCCACAAGGATACTTGCAATTTCTTGGAGTCTTGGAGTCAATTCAATTTCTTCGGGGTTTAATTTGCCTTCCAATAGTAATTGAATGCGGCTGGGAGAATATTCTATACCAGATCCTTCTTCTAATATTTTTGCCCATATGTCTAGCCCTTTGGGTTTCTCGAAATTTAAAGGTAACAAATCTGGACTTATGATATTCTCTCTTGCGTAAGTAAAGTACTTTAATATATTCTCGGGATCTTCTTTTGCGAGTTCAAGTAGTTTTTTTTCTATTCTCTTTTGTTCTTTTGAAAGCTTTACTTGCCTTATTACAGTACTTGCTGGCGGAAGATCTAGGCATTCTCTCTTTTCCCTACGGATTACGAGAGGCTTAATTAAATCTCTAAATTCATCTACGTTTTTTTCTCCGTGAGTAACCCAATAAGATTTTCCTCCCATCCCCTGTTTTAGTTCTCTAATGAGAAATATTTCCGCAAATCTTTCGTAAGATGGGAGAAAATTAGGGCTCACTATATTTAAAATTGTATAAAATTCTCCCAACGAATTTTCAATTGGAGTTCCGGAGAGCCCAATAGCTAGTGACGCAGATTCCCTCAACTCTTTGATCGCTTTTGTTCTTTGCGACCCAGAAGTTTTTACCAACATAATCTCATCAAATATCAAAAGTCCCGTTCCATCTAGATATTTTTTAGCTTCTTTTAAGTCTCCTTCTTGTCTCATTAAATCGTAAGAACAAATAGCATATTGGCAATTTTTAGCATCTTCCCATTGTTTTTTTCGCTTTTCTTTAGAACCATCAATTACAATTCTATTTGGTTCTTTGTTATTAAATTTTACTAACTCGTTAAACCATTGTCCTCTGAGGGAGGCGGGACAAACAACCAAATTCTTTTGTCCAAGAAAGTCTGCGTATCCAATCGCGGTGGGGGTCTTGCCGAGTCCGATTGCCAGGGCTATTATACATGATTTTGCCGTTTTCGCAAACTCTAAAGCCTCTTTTTGATAATCTAACAGCATTTCATATTTAAAATTATCTTCAAACGCCCTAATGGGTCTAAACACTGTTTTTTGGTTGTATTCCTCAATAACAGCGGGAGAAGGTCGTATTCCAAAAGATTGTAAAGTTTTTATAACGTGAGGTTGAAGAGATCCTCCCCTTGCCCAGAATCCACCCATTGGGTTCCAGGAAAATCCTAAGACGTTTAGTTTATTCTTTAAAGAAGTAGAACTATCTGTTAAGACAGCCAAAACTCTATCTTTAAAACCTGCGGGAACACCAAACTTCATTTCAATCAAAAGAACTCATCCTTTCTCAATTTTTCTTCTATTTCTTCGAAGATCTTTTGTTTAATTTGGTTCCGAATTTTAAACAAAACTGCATCTATCACATGTTCTATTTCGTCTTTAACAATTTCATCTCTATAATACAACCGCAAGATATCGTCGTTAATTTCAATTCCATCTTTAAAAAGAACATCGTGAGTTATTACATCGTTGGGATAATAATTATTTGGAATCTTGCAGGTTGTTGCACCAATAAAAATTTTCACGCTTTTCTCCTCCAAAATTTGCCTTCGGACCCGCACCTTTCAGAATCAGATCGTTCTTTGTAACAGTCAAGCGGTTCTTGGTAATTACTTTCTCCTCCAATTACTAGGTCGATATTTGGATTCTCCAGTTTTTCTCTTTTACAACCAAAAACTGACTCCTCCCAATAATCGTGATAATATACGAAATAATAGCAATGTTTACATAGATTTGTTTCGGGTTTCTTTATGATACATTCCCTTTCCATCAGATCAACTGTTAGTTCTGGGTCTACCATCGTTTATTCCTCTGTTATAAAATCTTCCCATTTCTCTTCGTCAACTCCGCCACAATCTCCATATAGAGGATATTCCGGCATTACGTTTTGAGTTACTTCGATTCCATTTCTGTTTATTGAATCTCGTAAGACATATAGTTGCCTCTTCGCGCTGCCTAAGTTCATTTTATCAATATCTTCTTTTATAGAAAGAAGTGCATCCATTACGGTTTTGAGTTTCATTTGTTTACCACGCCTGTGCATAAACATAAGGGTTTTTAAAGTTTCCCTCAAACTCCCAGCTCACTCTACGATTCCCACATGAACATCTTCTGGATTCTCCGTCCCAACCAAAACAGTCTTCGCAATTATCATCTCCTCCGAAGGAAACGTAGTCTGTTCCGCTCATTCTATTTTTAACTTCAAGATCCCAAGCTATGTTATTTGCTACGTCAATTGCGTCAGATTCAGTAAAATCTACTCCAAAAGTTTTTCCATTTTGCTGACAGTAAATTACCGCTTCAACTAAAAGCTTTGCCTTTTCTTTTTCTAAACCAAGATCTTTTTCTTTCTTTTTTTCTTCGTCTAGAATTTTCTTCTTTCTATCTTCAAGATTACTAAGGGAAAGATCTATACTTGGAGGACGTTCAATTCTCCCATTTTTAATAAAATATTTATATAAAGAAGAGTCTTTTCCATAAACCAACTCTATTAGTCTTAAAATTTCAGATACTATTTTCTGCTCGTCTTTATATCTTTGATTGTTTTCATCTATGATCTTAAACATTTCTTCTTTTGCTACAGAAATATCAAAACTTTTTAGATTCTCGCTGGAAATTCCGTTTTTATACCAGTCGGGTTTAATATAGTTGATCATCCTATCTCCCTCCATAAAAGAATTCTAAATTCTTTTTGTTTGTAACTAATAAAGGATTCTTGCCCATTCTCTCTAGTTTTCGTTTGCCCATCCACTTTTCGTCATAGTCGTAGTCGTAACCTACAGCTTTACAAAGTTTTCGGTTTACCTCGCAAAACAACATACGAACTATTTTGTGGCTTTTTCCTCTTCTTAAATAATCATAGTTGGTATAATCGTGACGCAGTTCCGCGATCACTTCTTTGGGGCTCGCGTGATGTATTCCCAAATAAATTTTCATTTGATATTTTAGTATAGGAATATTAGGAATTCCAAATATTTCTATTTGTCCTAAAACTTGATAGCTTCTTTGTTCTTTGATCCAGAGATCAATTTGCCAATCTGGAACTTTATCAGGGTCTATAACTTCTGCATGATCTCTTCGTTCCCATTGCCGCTCTTGCTTTTGAAGTCTTTTCCTTTCTAGAGTTTTGACATCAAAAGGTTGACCCTTCCGCTTTTTCTTAACCATTGGACTTTCACCTCTAATGATTAAGAGTTTTAATACTATTTAATCTTGATGGTCTTGAATGAAAGGAACTTCCGCTATCCAAATATGACAAAAAGATTCTTTGTCGTTTAAATACCCAAGTGCTGCCGCTACTTTGTATGCTCCCTCATCTGCCTCATTACCCGTTTCCGCCACACAAACAGGTTCATCATTAACCATACCAACAAATATCGTTCTCATAAAAGATCTTCCCTCTGGATTGTACCAAACATCTTTAGTCTGATAACATCGTTATCAACCTTACTTAACTTTTCATAAATTGACTCAGAAATTGGAACCCACGCGGTGTAGAATTTATAATATATAGGTTCAAAATCCTTAATTTCGTGATCCCAAACTAAATCCATATACTCGCATCCGCAAAGTCCCATACCTCCAACAGAAATATCTTCATCTATTTCTTCGTCAAAAGTCAATTCACCACAACTTGGACAAATATAGTAACACATTTAAGGCATCTCCATTAAAATTCCATAAATAAATATTATAATTCCTACTAATATCATCAGATCTGAAATCCACCAATTTCTAGAAGCGCGACAGAACTCTTCTGATCCATAGACAGATTTCCCGTTAAAAAGATCGGCAGTGGACACCCCGCTATTTGGAATGAAAAGCGATCCACATATTAATATTGTGGGCAATAACATAAAAATACACCAAGATTCGATATCGATCATTTTTGTTATCCCCAATTCGAATAAATTCCCCGTAAGTTCATTATTTCATAGAAAGCGAATGTAGCAACCATAAACCAATTTTTATTTTTGTAAAATCCTAATCCGATTAAAAGATTAGATATAAACCAGATCCCAAATCCCAAACTTCTCAGAAAACTACTAGGATCTGAAGTGAAATATGCTCCGGTCATACTTAGAACCATAGCCAAGAATGAATATGGATCGCGGGATATTTCATTCTTTAAAAATTTTAAGGCTTTGTCCAAACTCGGACCTCCTTAATTCCCATTTTATTAAGTTCATCTATATTCAGAAACATCACCTCTCTTCTAACAGAGGAATTGAAAATATACCCGTTTAAAGTCTGATTGGTTCCATTTCGGGATGTTAAAATTATCTCTAGGGGCATAAGAGTATCTGGCATAGGAGCACCAGAAATTAAGTCTCTACTATTAAATTGTTCGGGGACTTCTTGATTGGGGTTATAATCAAGATACGCTGCCAAGAGTAAAAACGTAAGAATAAATCCGCACCCCACTAAAATAGGTATTTTATCTCCCTTCTCCTTATCTCCCTTCTCCTTATCTCCCTTCTCCATTTTAGCTCCTCCTACATGGATATCCGTTGTCACATTCTTCGGCGTTGCAGTTGTCTCTTACGCAATCCTCGTAATATCTACAATCATAAGGAAATGCACAATAGCACAACTTTTTATTAAGATGAAGTGTCTGGAAATATTCTATTTTAGGAACAAATACTGAATCATCCAAGCACTCAAACCCTCGCATTTCTTTTCTCATAAGAAAGAATACTTTCCCGTAGGCGGTACAAATTTCTTCCAACTCTTTAACTTCTAACGAAAGAGACATAATTCTTCCCTCGGAGGATATGTAAATCTATAAGATAGATCGGAATAAATACTCGCAACGTCACCAAGTCCAGAAGAGTGTCCTTGTTCATAAGCTAGAGCAAAAATTTCTGGTTCATATGGGTTGTCTTTTGTGCCGTTTTCATCAATGAGATCTTTTCGAAATAGATCTGACAGGCGGCGATCTTCTTCTAAATATTCTCTATATTCTTGATTCTTTTTATCGTATTCGAGAAGAGCGGGAGAAACTTTTTCCATTATAAATCGAATAGAAATTCCACTTTCTTCAGATAAAAGGATAAGATTCCCTAAATTATTCAAAAGTTTTCTAACATTATCGAAATTTGGATACTTAAGTTTATTTTTATAGTATCCTTGCCGAACTTTTTCTTCAACAGACTCCAATTGAGACACAATTATTCCCCTCCTGTTTCCGCATCAAAACACGATTGGCACCTATAGATCCCATATTTTCTATCAGAATCCAAATCTTCATTAAAAACTCCACAGGATGGGTTATCATATTTTTCGTCTCCTCTGAGAGCTACCCACCCAAGCGCGTGGCAATTGCCACAAAAATCGTTGTCTGTTTCTATTTTAACAAGAATTTGTTTCATGTTTTACCACAATCCCCATGTTCGTATTCCATCTTCTCCTTTAAAGTGAGTTTCAAGAAGTTCTTTAACTTTATTGTAATTTAGCTCAGTAAATTTAATGAAAAGGTCTTTTTGTTGTTCATTAAAACTGTCAAGAAGGTCTGATATGATTCTTATTTGTGTCAACTCTTCTTCACGTTTAAAACAAAAGTGGCACAACTCTTTTTCAGCCATTAAAGGATAAACATATCCATCTTCATCATCGTCTTCGGGATATAGATATAAGTCTTTTATTTTAAACTTTTTATTACAAGACTTGCAAGTATAATCATACCACATACCTTTTACTCCCTCACAAGTAGTCCCAATTCTTTCATAGACTCAATGTCTTTTTCTCCAACATTTGCACTCCGAAGCATAGCTTCTGTGTATTCTCCTACGCACTCAAACGTAGTTTTCAAACATTTATATCCCTTTCCCTCTCTATCGGGGCAATCTAACTTGGAACAAAGACGCATGTGTCTACTCCTTAACGTTCTCTACTTTTATAATTTCATTTATATTAAAAGCGACGCCATCTTTAGACATATACCACCGTCGCGAGTTGTCAAATGTCCAACAAAACGAGTTGGAATCGGGGATCTCCTCATCAACAATTTGACTTCCGTCCTTAAAATAAATAATTATTCCCATGTTTTTTACTCCTCTAACGGCTCGCATTCATAGTACTTCTTAAAATCTGACCTACTATAAAGATTATCATACATCTTCATTAGGTCTTTTAAAGAAGGCTCTTGGTTCTCCACTGGTTCCGTTTTGATTCTCTCCAGAATTGTTCTGGTTGATTGAGTTGCAAGATCTTTGAGCGTGATCATATTACGCCTCGTTTAACCTTCCTTTTTTGATATTTTCTCTTCTTTTGAGTGGGTTCTTCTTTCTCTTCGATCTTTTCCATTACTTTTTTGTGTTCCTCATACCCATCTTTCGGTATAAGTTCTGTTGCAAATTTTCCATGTATAGTAATAGATTTAGTAGTAATTAAACCTTCCGCTTGAAGTTCATGGAGAGCATTTAAAATCTTTTCCGTTGCTTTCCAAGTTTTATTTTCAAAAAGAGAATCTGCTGTTACAGTTCGTTTCTTGTTTTTCTCTTGAATGCGAGTATAAAGTTTGAGGGCATAAGGATTCATATTTGTCCTCGCTCTACAATTTCGACATCTTTCGAGAAAACAAGATAATCGTCCCTTAATCCATCGTTTAAGAAAGAATGTACACATCCAGTTATTCTAAAGGTTCCGTCTTTTCTGGGTTTAGAAACCGTGAAATATACATTTCCTGGACATTCTTTATGAAAAATTCCTCTCGCCTTCATTACTTTTGGGGTTCTTTCGTGTCTCATAGGATTCCCTCCAGATCAAAAATTATTTAAACACCCTCTTTGGAAATTCATATTCTCTCCTGGTTTTGGACCAGGAATCTACTTTTGTGAAATAGCCTACAATTCTAGTTGTCCATGAAATAATTTTCTTTTTGCAAATTGGACAAATTTGTGAATTGCCGCATACTGTAACGTGTCCATCTTCGCACTCTCCAAAACCGTAGTTTACTGCGAGATGAGAAACTCCTTTTTGTACAGAATACTCTATTAGTTGTTTCATCGTAGAAGGATCTGTTATTTTTTCTGCGACATTTAAGTGAAGTATTCCTCCACCAGATAAAATATCTTGGAATCTTCCCGATATTTCAATTCGTTCTGGTAGTGTCGCGTCCGCGATAAGAGGCAGATATTGATTTGAGTACAGCTCGAATGGAATATTTTCCTTCCCAAATAAAACTTTATCTTTTTGGACAAACTTTACAGCTACGCTTTCTCCGGGAATTTCTTCCGTATTAGCAGGTATTCCTTGTTCTTTACTTACATTTTTTACAAAGTTTTCAATAAACATAAGTGTTTTTGTAGTAAAATTTATGCCATCTTGAGATTGGATATCGAGCCCCATAAAT
>Ga0265294_10002714_pt1 | contig 23080 bp, 15 predicted proteins | sample MunlanPumphouse3_FD_192504 | JGI IMG/M metagenome (GOLD analysis project Ga0265294, IMG submission 192504) | Groundwater microbial communities from a municipal landfill in Southern Ontario, Canada - Pumphouse #3 | ecosystem: Environmental > Aquatic > Deep subsurface > Groundwater | place... | reverse complement strand
GCGTCTTCATGGATCAATTTTCCATCATAAACAATATCTGACGTGTGTTCGAAACGGATTTCATTGGCATGCAACCATAATTCACGTTTGCATACATGATATAGATTAATATAGGTTGCAGTGATTCGCATGGTTAGATTACAAAAATTGAGTTTCTTCTATTCCGGTTAGTTTTTTAGCATCAAGCCCTTGTTCGATAGAATAAATGTCGGTATATCTTTGAATATACATATATCCAAATTCCGATTTCTCTTTGTCGTAGAAATTAATTAATTCGCTTTCAATATGAGGACTTGCAAATATTGAGAAAACATACTTGCCCATAATGCTTTGTAGAACCTTCTTTCTTATTTGTTGCTGTGTAAAATCTATTTTATTGTGAATGGATTGAAGATATATTTCAAATACTTTCACTCCGCTGACTTCATCCCGTTCATTAGGAAAGACTCCATTATCTTTTAAAAAAAGTAATTCGGAAGAGCTGAAAATTTGCTCACTGTTTCCATCAACTGCACTTTCAACCGTAATTGGGATATTCAATGGTATGAAACAGGATAAGTTCTTATGTCCTATCAGTTGAAAATCTTTATGCACTTTTTTAAATTTCAATTTCTGGATGGCCGATTCATAGTCTTTAAAATTCTCAGCCATTTCCAAATTATTCCATTGGTTTCGATCCTCAAAAATTTTGTTGTATAAAAAGTCAAAATCTTTTTGAGTGAGTATTCGTTTATACTCTTCCGGCTTAATTTGTTCTTTTGTGATCTCATATCTAAGATCTTTGCCATAGATTACAGATTCTTTGTTGAGATTAAAAAGATAAAGGTTACAGTATTCTTTATTGACGTTCCTATTAATACGTCCTGCCAATTGTTCATCCGAATCAATAATGGAGCGATCTTTAAAACCTAAATCCATATCGATATCCACCCCGGCTTCTACCACCTGAGTCGTAATTAGAATGATTTTCTTTTTTCTGTTGGATGGATTTTTCAAATAATTGATGATCTCTTTTCTTCGGTGTTCAAGTATAGTTCCTGAAAGCACGAATACTTTGTCAAAGAAATTTTGTTCCAGAATTATATCGTAGAAATCGGTGGCTGATTGTTTATAGATAAATTCTACAATCGTGTAAACACTGTTTTTTGGTTTAGTTATGCCAAAATCATATTTTAGATAATCCTGTGATGCTGTAATTACCTTTTCGGCTAATTCTTGTAACGACAAATCTGTTCGTTCAAACAATTCGAAATTGAGGTTTACCCGACCTGCAAAATTCGGGTTATTGAAATATTGTTCTTTTGCTTTGGGCAATAGGTAGACGAAGCCCTGTACATTTTGCTTTATTACACTCAGTTTATCCAACTTAGGCAATGTTGCCGACATCAGAATAAATTTGATATTGAATTTCTCGGCATATTGCCGAATAAAATAAATCACCTTATCCCAATGCGATGGATTATAAGATTGTAATTCATCAATCACAACAATGGAATTAGCTAAGCGATGCAATAAATAGTTGGTTTCCTTTTCATTTGTTTTCAATATATCAAAGAATCGGATATGCGATAGCAGACAAAACGGATAATTTACAAAGAGATGGTTAATGTAATTCAATTTTTCGTCTCCATAAGTATCATCTTCAGGTTGGCTTGTTTTTAAACCTGCCTTTGAGTGTAATTCAATAATTTCTTCCTCTTCGAGCCCCAACATATCTCGTACAACGGTGTATGTTTGCGTAATCAAAGTTGTAAAGGGGAATACATAAAACACTTTATTATATTGCCCTTTATGTATTTTAAGTAATTCAGCTGCTGCTAAAATAGAAAGGTTTGTTTTTCCTCCACCTGTCGGGGCTTCGATAAAGAATAGATTATTTTGGTTATGTTTTCTTATGTTTTTAATTACCTCTATGCCCATTTCTTTGCGAAGTATATTGAGATTGTCGCCACTCTTTTCTTTAGGGTTCAGCAATTCATAACCTTCCAAAGCATCGTAAGTTCCTGTATTGTAATTTTTGTTATTTTGTCTTTTATCTATCCACTCCCTCTGACTGATATTGAAATGTAGCTCGTCAATCCTTTTTGGTGTTAGTATCCCGAAATCGTCTATTGGTAACGAATTCATATACTCGTTGGTTGCCAAATAATCGGAAGCTGTGAGAAGAGAGAAATTGAGACGACAAAGTGAATACAGTTCAAAAGAATTTACATAATCTCTGAATGGACTTTCGTTTAGTAGTTTGTCATTTCCAATTAAATATAAAACCTTTGGATTGATTTTGAACTGAAATAATTCTAAATAAGTAGATAAAAATTTATTGACTTCTTGCCAGTTGTTTCTTGATTTTAATTCAGTAAATGAAATAGTTAAGCTACAATCGTCATCGAAATATCGTCCGTGGTGTTTAAAAATTGAATATGCAAGAAATAAACACGAAGTTACTAATAATGGATTTTGTTTTTTATCAAGAACGATTTCATTTATATGTTTTGTCAGATAAATAAATGCACTAAGAGCAGAGTGATTGGAAGAGATTGGACTTTGGTTTTGAGCACGATTAAAGAACTTTCCGTTTTTCATTTTCTCGAATTGAAAATGCTCATTGATCTTGCCAAAATCGTGAAATACAATGGCGTTTGTGAAAAGTACTTTGATGTAATTACCTGTTTCCATATCAACTTGAGTCGAAATACCATTGATTAGTCGGTCAATGATCGGATCCAATTTGTGAGCAACTACAAGTTTTTCGAAATACCGATTAACTAAATTGACATGTGCCTCAATTGTTTCTTCAGGCCGTTCTTCAATTTTTGGTAAATGAGCATAGTATTTACCTGCATCAAGTAAGTAACTACTCAATGCAGGTAAATCACATATAATTTCAGAAACAGTTTTAAAGCAACTGTACATAAGCATTTAATTCATTTACAAAAAAGAGACTCTCTAATGTTTGTGCATTTTTGATTTGATAATTCGAAAAAGCAAACTCACCTAAGTCGTATTGCATCAATGATAAGTCAAAATCCTTTGGCAAACGTTCAAAATAAATAAACGGACTTTCTGTATTGTCAAAATTGAGTAAATCGGGAAAAGGGGCTTCAACATTATTTTTTAGAACATGTTCTTTCTGGAAGATAGTCTTAATTTTAATACTCCCGTTTGGTTTCTTGTCATCCGAGAAATGATATTCTTTATACGAATCGGCACTCCACCAGGCTGTAAACTCATTTTTGCCCAAATAAGGTATGAATTCAGCACAACCGTTTTTTATATTATCAGCCAATTGCTTTTGATCACTTTTATCCTCATCGAGTAAAAGATAAATTCTGTATTCCGGCTTCACCAATGTCAATTCTTCGGTCAGAAAGTTCGTCCCTTTATTTGCATATCCTACAGTATTGGAATACTTAATATTGGTTTTGCTATAATTTCCCTTATCGTGATTTAGGGGTTCTACACCTATCCTCACGTCCTTCAATACGTCATAATACTGAGGCATCTTTCCTTTTTCTTTATAACCTTCCAACCCGACAATTGCACCCAAAATACCCAACACCGCAGGACGGTGAATGATATTATAGGACAAATTAATAGTAGCATTAGTGTCGGGTTTCCGAAAAAAAGCAAAGTCTGCTTTTAAGTCAAATGATATTAATTTCATGGGACTCCGTATTTACAATTCAGTAAAAACAGCACCTGCGGGTTCGCCAGTTACTTTTGTATTTGATTTATTGTAGGAAATCTCAATTGTTTCAATTTCCGACTTGATATGACTTTCTGCCAATAGAGCACTTACTCTCGACAAGTCAATTGTTTTGTCTTCGTTAATGTCAATTAGGCTCACAAATGAAGGCAATACCATTTTTGACTCAGGTTTAAGTTGTACCCATAGTAATAACTCGTTTTCAGTTCCCGCTTTAGCAGCGGAGTCATAGTAAGTGGCTCCTTTTCGTAAACCTTCTTTTAGCTTAGCAATATCTTCGGTTGTTAATCCTTCGACACCGGTTCTTGTAACGTCTCCTTCAATATTTTTCGGATTTACCGAAAAATGATGTACATAATGCCCTTCCTGTAAGCGGGATTGAGTTCCCAAAGTTGTCATTGTGCTATCGGCACTTGCTTCGTTTGAATTCTTGAAAGGAGACATAATTTGCTCGGTGAAAATCACATTCTCGGTAAACTTATTTAATCCATGGGTGATCTGGCAAGTTCCATGTATTGAGATATTAGTTTTTCCCGCATAAGTCCCTCCAAATAGTTTAACATCGAGACATTTCAAAATATTTCCAAGAACTTCCAAGCGTAACTTCGTTTTATCTCTTTCTTTGAAGTCTCCAAAGTGGAAAACATAGGTTTCGTCCAATGTTCTGGGAGACATTTCTTCACTTAGTGATTTGAAATAAAATATCTTTTCATTTAAAGCTGCTTTCCAATAATTCCGAATGGAATATTTCAGTGCTTTGTCAGTAGCATACACTATACCATTAGGTAATTTGCGTGGTTGACCCGAAAAATCAGCATTGTAATTTGAATTAATAGATTTAATAATGGCTGCGCCATATACACGGTTGTTGAATGTTGACATGATTATTTTATTTTGAAGGGTTGGTACTGAATAATTGATTTTTAGAGAATACACCTGAAAGAATTTGCGGCAGCAAATGCTTCAGATTGGCCGACGTTTCATAGCTCAATACAAAGGCGGCAACTTTCTCAAAGTTTTTCGAGAAGTTTTCATGCTTATACCGTCCGAAATCATTGGCTATTGCCCGTTTAAACTCTGTACATTTTGATTGCTGTAAATAAGGTTCTAACAGATTATAACTGTTGTCAGCCGATTTACTTTTACTCAAAATATACTCGATAACCTGCCCGGCAGCAAAGGCAAATTTTTCATCCGTAATATCAGCCAATGGTTCATCTGTTATGATGGCTGCAACAAAGTCCTGATAATCTTTTAATTTGTTTACCATATTAATCTTATTATTAGTGTTAAAATATTCGTATAAGCTGTACCAGATATTAAGTTTTTCTCGGATACCATAATCATTGTTGTTTTTTATATCATCTTTTATCCCATTAAATACCATTTCGTCAAATATGTGACCGTCAATGGTATTCCGCTGAGATTTGTACACATAATCGTATATTGCTTTGCGGTATCTGCTGAAAGAGTTAAAGGTCAAATCTAATTTAGCATAATCATCTTTATTTAAATCTCCAAAATAATCTATCCGTAAGTATTTATTCTGTATAAATGGTTTCATTACTTGCTGTTCAAAGTCAAATATATTGAGAATAACCGGGTAATGTTTGTTTTCATGTCCTCCTTTTTCTTTAATATTAAACAGATTCAATATTGCAAGTGGCCTTTCTTTTGACACAGAATATTCAAAAGTAGATACAAAGTCAAAATCTTTAAAAACAATACCATCCTTAGTATTCTGCCAGAAAAGAAGATAATAGTTGCCAATATCTTCTGTGTTATCTTCAACTAACCTCTGAATAATCTCTTTATAACCAAATCTGAATTCACTTTCCTTGAATATTCCTATCACTTTCTGTTGCAACTCTTCTTTGTAGATAAAAACAGGCAAAGGGTTGGGAAGGGTTTTGTTAGGAAGAATACTTTTCAATTCATTTAATAGTTTTGCATCCAGATTGGATATCCTGCCACTAATATCAAATGTAGCTGTTTGATGCATAAGGAAAGGCATATTACTGTTGAAGCCATTCATAAAGTTGCTGGTTCCGAAAATAACTCCTTCTTGATTGGGTTCTGTATTGTAAAGTGCAGTATTAAATAGCTTGTCGTCCAAATATCTTTTATGAACCTGTTGATATAATTCTAATGGCACATCGAGATAAAAGAGGACATAGTCGCTATCATCCAACGGTTTTACCTTTAGAAACTCTTGCTCAATGATGGTAACCTGATCTTTGAGTTCTTCTTTTTGAGTTTTATACGTACTGTTTTTTAATCTCTCTTTGATTTGTAAGAGTTTTTCCTCAAATTTGATACGTTTGGTTTTGTAATCCTCCTCAATTTTTTGAAGTACTAAACTGAAAGTATTGTGTGTGAAAAAATTCTTATAGAGTACGTATTTCTCTACGTCTTCTTTGTTTTCAAACAAATCAAAAGCTTTTGTGAAGTATTCTCCAAAACGTTCGTATATTTGTTTTTTCTTGCCAATATTTTCTTTGAACTTTGCACCACCTTCCAAATGTTCCCGCTTAAAAGCAACGGCGAATGGCGAACAGGTATGAATTGCTTTTGTAGGTAAATCAAAGCATTTGTTGGTGTCGATGCACCATGCATTCTGATGCAATAGTTTGCATTGACTTAAAAAATCCGAAACCTCACCTTTTTGTTTTTTTGAATATTGTTCATATTCAAAGTAAGATGTGTCCATCTTTGTCTCTCCTGCTTCACTGACAAAAAATTTAATTCGGATATGTAAACCCTCTTTGGGTGTCGACCCTAAGTTTTTGAACTCTTCCTCGAGATTTTTTGTGAAATTTATCAGTTCTTTTATCATTTTTTCTTTCCTGTTAATTCTGTTAATCCTGTCTCTTTTTCTCAAAATTCTTAAAAATCCTGTCTCATCCCCTTCCCACACATCCAAACCCCATGCTTCCTTTTTCACCCAATCCGCTGTTCCACATCACTTTCAGAAGTTCCTCATCAGCTTTCAACATAAACCTAAATGTGTAACCTCGGATTTTAGTCTGGTAGGGCGTGCCGGTTTTGATGCTCACTAATTTCGAGATGGGCGTGGATAGTAGTTTCAGCTCGAATGTGTCGGAGCCGGTATATTCGTGTCCGTGGTATGCGGCGTATTTGTTTTTCAGGTTGCGGAGCATGGCTTCACGGGCATAAGGGCTGTCGGGCGATTCATAGAATATCTGGTTTGTTTCGGGTATGTGACGGGCAATGCAAACAGGTGAAAGGGTAGTGAAGACCGTGTCGGCGGTAAAAACGGGTTCGGGCATCAGTTCAATAGCGGTAACGCGGAACTGCACCTTCGATTGGCGGTCGCCAAGGGTAAAAACCTGCTCGGAGAAAAGTCCGCGGATGAATTCTTCGGTGGAACGCTCAGGTAAGAAAGCAATTTGCCATTCCACAGTTGGCGATTCGATGTTCAGCCGGTCACCGGCGATGTTGTATTTCGAAACATGGAGATGCGAGAACGTGAACAGGCGAAACTGCTTGTTATCGGCAACAAATCCGTTTTGATGCAACCAGGTGGAATATTGAGCATCCGAGCGATGAATGGCAGCATATACAAAGGACGATAGTTCGTACTGGTAATTTATTGGAAGGCGATTTCCAAAGGGTTCTTTCTCTACAGTCAAAGTCAGTTTAAATCTCATGTTTCTGGTAATAAGCTGGTTATTGAAAATGCAATATTAAGGATAAAATTTAATAATAACAACCCGATTGTATAAATTTGTTGAAAACTTTTCAACAAGAATACCTATTGCCTCCCCAAACCTGTCAGGTTTCAAAAACCTGACAGGTTTAAAGACGATACAAGCTTCATCAACGCCTCCTTTAAAACAAGTGCCCCAAACCTGTCAGGTTTCAAAAACCTGACAGGTTTAAAGACGATACAAACTTCATCAACGCCTCCTTTAAAACAAGCTCCCCAAACCTGTCAGGTTTTAAAAACCTGACAGGTTTAAAGACGATACAAACTTCATCAACGCCTCCTTTAAAACAAGCTCCCCAAACCTGTCAGGTTTCAAAAACCTGACAGGTTTAAAGACGATACAAGCTTCATCAACGCCTCCTTTAAAACAAGTGCCCCAAACCTGTCAGGTTTCAAAAACCTGACAGGTTTAAAGACGATACAAGCTTCATCAACGCCTCCTTTAAAACAGGCTCCCCAAACCTGTCAGGTTTCAAAAACCTGACAGGTTTAAAATGCAATGTCCGCGATCTCGTTTAAATCTAACTTCTCGCCATGAGCACTTATAAAATTAGCAGCGTTATCGAACCATCCAATCACCTGATCTCTTTTCAATCTTGATGGTTTTATAGAAATACAACTCAAATAACTGCTCCAGGGGTAATCCAAGGTGTTTTCTACAAAACCGTGATGAACCGGATTGTTATGTATATACAGGAGTACATTCCTCAGATATTTTTTATTTTCAATCACTTTTCTTTTGAATGGTCTTTCAAACAAAGGTCCATGTCGTTTTGTCCTTTTGTTGAAGGCTTTCGTGTAAGCATTAAATAAATTTGAAAAATACTGGTGCGGTGGTTTCAAACCTGTCAGGTTTTCAAAACCTGACAGGTTTGAATGATCCTTTATCCTGACAAGCATATGAAAATGATTAGGCATCAACACCCAGGCGTAAGTGTCGGCAATTGGAGAGATGTGTTTATCGTATAGATGAAGAAAGTAAGCGTAGTTTTCTTCTGTATAAAACAGATTACAACCGTTTATTCCACAGTTGTAGATGTGGTAAAACTTTCCAGATAACATGATTTTTAATAATAAAGGTTTTCAATATTAAACCTGACAGGTTTAAAAGGTCACACAATCTTCTTAAACAAATTCTTCATATTCACCTGCTCCCCGATAATCCCCTGAAGCGCTGAAATAGCCACGCGCTCCTGTTCCATGCTGTCGCGGTGACGGATGGTAACCGTGTTGTCTTCCAGGGTTTGGTGATCCACAGTGATACAGAAGGGGGTCCCGATGGCATCCTGGCGGCGGTAGCGTTTCCCGATAGAGTCCTTTTCATCGTAGAAACATTTGAAGTCGAACTTCAGCTCGTTCATGATTTCGCGGGCTTTTTCGGGCAGACCGTCTTTTTTAACCAAGGGCAGAATAGCGGCTTTCACCGGAGCTAGTACAGGCGGCAATTTCAACACCACGCGACTATCGCCTCCTTCAAGAGTTTCTTCGGTGTAGGATGATGCCATAATCGACAGGAAAGTCCGGTCAAGACCGATAGACGTTTCAATCACATACGGCGTATAAGACTGATTCAGTTCCGGATCGAAGTATTTGATGTTTTTACCTGAATATTGTTCGTGACTTCCCAGGTCGAAATCGGTACGGGAGTGAATCCCTTCTACTTCCTTGAAGCCAAACGGCATTTCGAATTCGATGTCGGTAGCGGCGTTGGCATAATGCGCCAACTTGTCGTGGTCGTGGAAACGGTATTTATGGTCACCTAGTCCGAGGGCTTTGTGCCAGCGCAGACGCCATTGCTTCCAGTGTTCGAACCACTGCATCTCTTCGCCCGGGCGTACAAAAAACTGCATCTCCATCTGCTCAAATTCCCGCATGCGGAAGATGAACTGACGGGCTACAATCTCGTTGCGGAAAGCTTTACCAATCTGGGCGATACCAAATGGAATCTTCATGCGTCCGGTTTTCTGCACGTTCAGGTAGTTCACAAAAATACCCTGAGCTGTTTCAGGACGCAGGTAAATCTTCATAGATCCATCGGCCGTGGAACCCATTTCTGTCGAAAACATGAGGTTGAACTGACGTACTTCCGTCCAGTTTTTCGTGCCGCTGATGGGACAAACTATTTCGTAATCTTCAATAATGGCTTTGAGTTCAGCTAAATCAGAATCGTTCAACGCTTTCACGAAACGGGTATGTATCTCATCACGTTTGGCCTGATTTTCCAATACACGCTCATTAGTCGAGCGGAACACTGCTTCGTCGAATTTATCCCCGAAACGTTTGGCGGCTTTGTCCACCTCCTTTTGAATTTTATCGTCGTATTTAGCCAGCAAATCTTCAATCAACACATCGGCGCGGTAACGCTTCTTCGAATCCTTATTGTCGATAAGCGGATCGTTGAATGCATCCACGTGACCAGAAGCCTTCCAGGTGGTAGGGTGCATGAAAATGGCGGCGTCAATACCCACTACATTTTCATTGAGCAGCACCATACTGTCCCACCAGTATTTTTTGATGTTGTTTTTCAGTTCAACACCATTCTGTCCGTAATCGTAAACCGCACCAATCCCGTCGTAAATTTCACTCGACGGAAATACAAAACCATACTCTTTACAATGTGCAATTAATTTTTTGAAAACATCCTCTTGAGAAGCCATATATATTTACAATTTACTATTTACAATGGGCAATTTTAAAATTAAAAAGGCATGCAAAGTTACTGATTTTTTTGTATTTTTGTGAGTTCGCTTTAAGATAATCAAGTAGTAGGCTCTATAATAATACTTTTTTCTATGAGTACAGATGAAATAATGGATGGTGAAATGGAACGGGAAGTGGTGAATGACAGTGTTGAAAATCCGGATGAGCAGGAAGTGTCTGCGGCTCATTCTAATTATAAAGTGCCTAAAATAGCTGATAAACAAATAAAATACCACCTGTCGGGCATGTATCAAAACTGGTTTCTGGATTACGCATCCTATGTAATCCTGGAACGTGCTGTACCCGATATTTACGACGGTTTGAAACCCGTTCAGCGCCGTATCCTCCACGCGATGAAACGCCTCGACGATGGGCGCTACAACAAAGTAGCCAACATCGTGGGACATACCATGCAGTTTCATCCGCATGGAGATGCTTCGATTGGAGATGCTTTAGTGCAACTTGGGCAAAAAGATCTATTGATCGACTGTCAGGGTAACTGGGGTAACATCCTTACCGGTGATGGAGCTGCTGCTCCTCGCTATATTGAGGCACGACTTACAAAGTTCGCGTTGGAAACGGTTTTCAATCCCAAAACAACAGAATGGAAATTATCGTACGATGGCCGGAATAAAGAACCGGTTTCGCTGCCGGTTAAGTTTCCGTTGCTGTTGGCGCAAGGGGTGGAAGGGATAGCAGTCGGACTGAATTCCAAGATTTTGCCGCACAATTTCAATGAGCTGATTGATGCTTGTATTGTTTACCTGAAAGACGAGGAGTTCGAGTTATTCCCTGATTTTCAGACCGGAGGTTCAATAGATGTAAGCCGTTATAACGACGGGGAAAGAGGCGGTACCGTAAAAGTGCGTGCCAAAATCAGCAAGGTGGACAATAAAACACTTGCCATTACAGAAATTCCTTACGGCACGAATACAACCAAGCTGATCGAGTCTATTATCAAGGCATCTGAAAAAGGAAAGATAAAAATCCGCAAGGTGGATGATAATACCTCTGCTGAAGTTGAAATCCTGGTCCATTTACAATCCGGGACATCCTCCGACAAAGCAATAGATGCCCTGTATGCCTTCACCGATTGTGAGGTCAGCATTTCTCCGAATTGCTGTGTGATTCACGATAAAAAGCCACATTTTATGCGGGTAAGCGACATGTTGCGCATCAGTTGCGATCATACTAAGGATTTACTCGAACTCGAACTCCGGATACAAAAAGGAGAGTTGGAAGAACAACTTTTTTTCACTTCGCTCGAAAAGATTTTCATCGAAAACAGGATTTACAAGGATAAAGGTTTTGAGGAAAGTACTTCCCGGGATGCCGTGGTAGCGCATATTGACAACCGGCTGGAGCCATTCAAGAAGGATCTCATCCGGGAAGTAACTCCCGAAGATATCTTGAAGTTACTCGAAATTAAAATGATGCGCATCACGAAATTTGACGCTGAAAAAGCAGATGAAATCCTGATTAACCTGCAAAAGAAAATTAAAGAAATCCGGTATGAACTGGATCATTTGACTGATTATACAATTTTTTGGTACGAGAGTCTGAAAGAGAAATACGGCAAGCAATATCCGCGCAGAACTGAAATCCGGAATTTTGAAACCATTGTGGCGACGAAGGTGGTGGAAGCCAACGAAAAACTATATGTGAACTATGAAGAAGGTTTCATTGGTACCGGTCTGAAGAAGGATGAGTTTGTGTGCAGTTGTTCTGATATGGATGATGTGATTATTTTCTACAAAGATGGAAAGTATAAAGTGGTTAAGGTGGCCGACAAACTGTTCGTGGGTAAAAACATCCTGTACCTGAACGTTTTCAGGAGAAACGATCGTCGCACGATTTACAATGTAGTATATAAACATGGTAGAACCGGGCCGTATTATATCAAGCGATTTGCAGTTAAAGGCATCACGCGTGATAAAGAATATGATGTTACCCAGGGAAGTCCGGGCTCCAAAATTGTCTATTTCACTTCAAATCCCAATGCCGAAGCCGAAGTCATTCGGGTGACCCTCAAGCCCAAACCTCGCCTTACCAAGCTTGTGTTCGAAAAAGATTTCAGTGATATTGCCATCAAGGGACGGCAGTCACAGGGGAACATCCTGACTAAAAACGATATTTATAAGATAGTGCTTAAACACAAAGGCGGCTCAACACTTGGTGGTCGCGAAGTGTGGTTCGACCGTGATGTGTTGCGCCTCAATTACGATAAACGGGGAGAATATCTGGGAGAATTCCAGAGTGAAGATCAGATTTTGGTTGTATATAGCGATGGTAATTATTGCATGACAGATTTCGACCTGACCAATCATTATGAGAAAAATATCCTTGTAATAGAAAAATACCATCCGAAGAAAATCTGGTCACTGGTGTTATTTGATGCCGATCAACAATATTATTACCTGAAACGTTTCCAGCTTGAGCCCAGTCAGAAGTTGCAGAGTCTCCTCGGAGATAATCCTGAGTCTAATCTTATCTTGTTGTCCGACCAGGACTATCCACGCTTTGAAGTGGTGTTTGGCGGACACGACACCCACCGGGAGCCCTTGCTGGTAGATGCAGAAGAATTTATTGGGGTTAAAAGTTATAAAGCCAAAGGGAAACGCCTGACTACCAATGAAGTGGAGACCGTCAACGAACTGGAACCGCTGCGTTTCAAAGAGCCGGTAGAAAACTATACCTCTAATGCACAGGAGGAGACAGAAGAAGACATGACCGGGGGAGAAGAAAACGGGGATAACGGAGACAATGAAAGCAAGGATATTTTAGATGAAATCACAGGGCAGATGAAGTTGTTTTGATAGTCTAAAACCTGCTATAATACCACTGATACCATGCTGCAAATTTTTGCAGGCCGGTTTTTAGGTTTGTATCAGGCCGGTAGCCCAGTTCTTTTTCCAGGTCGGTGACATCAGAGTAAGTATGTTGCACGTCGCCGGCTTGCATGGGCAGATACTCTTTGACGGCTTTTTTATCAAAGGCCTGCTCCATGGTTTCGATGTAATCCATCAACCTGACCGGGGACGAGTTTCCGATGTTATAGATTTTGAAAGGCGCAGCCGATGAAGCAGGATCGGGAGAGATCGGATTCCAGTTTGCAGCCGGCTGAGGCGGGGTGTTGATTACCCTGACAACCCCTTCCACGATGTCATCAATATAGGTAAAATCCCTTGCCATATCTCCGTTGTTAAACACCTTGATGGGCTTACCCTGCATGATGGCAGTTGCGAACAACATGGGTGACATGTCCGGTCGCCCCCAGGGGCCATAGACCGTAAAAAAGCGTAACCCGGTTGTGGGTAGTTGGTACAAATGACTATATACATGGGCCATCAACTCGTTGCTTTTTTTGGTGGCGGCATACAAACTCACCGGATGATTTACCGCATCATGGGGAGAGAAAGGCATTCGGGCATTCAGTCCATATACACTGCTGGAGCTAGCATATACCAGGTGCTTGATGGCATATTGCCGCGCACATTCGAGGATATTGGTAAACCCGACAATATTGCTGTTGATATAAGCCATGGGATTTTCCAGCGAATAGCGTACCCCTGCCTGGGCAGCCAGGTGACACACTACATCGAATGAGTGTTTTGCAAACAAATCCTGCATCGCCGGCATATCTTCCAGGTTCATCTTTACGAAAGAAAAATCCCCATCAGACAAGCATTTGACGGGAGTTTTATCCTGGACTGCCTCCCGGGCAATGCCCAGCTCGCTTAAGCGGTCATATTTTAATTGAACATCATAATAATCATTCATGTTGTCCAACCCTATAACACACCAGCCTTCCAACAGCAATCTCCGAGAAAGATGAAAACCAATAAACCCGGCAGCGCCGGTAACAAGGATGGTTTGTTTATTCTTCATGTCACTAACAATTAACCACTAACCACTATCTTCATCCCTATTGCCTCATAATCAAAACCAACCTCTTTCAACTCTTTCAGGTCATATATATTTCGGCCGTCGATGAGGTAAGCGTGCTTCATGCTGCGTTTCACCACAGCCCAGGCCGGCATGCGAAATTCTTTCCATTCAGTAACCAGCAACAAAGCGTCGGCATCCAGCACTGCATCATACATATCATTTGCAAATACGATGTTTTCCATGGGCAGGTACGACAAGTTGCGCATTACAGCAATCTTGGCTTCTTCCATGGCTACCGGGTCAAACACCCGTACCTTAGCACCGGCTTTCAAAATCAGCTCGATCAATACGAGCGAAGTTGCTTCTCGCATATCGTCGGTGTTAGGTTTAAAGGACAGACCCCACAACGCGATGGTTTTACCCTGCAAGTCACTGTTATAATATTGATTCAATTTCTCGAACAAAATAGTCTTTTGATATGTGTTCACCTCTTCCACCGCTTTCAGCACCTTCATCTCATAGCCTACCTGTTCAGCAGTATTGATAATTGCTTTTACATCCTTCGGGAAACAAGAACCGCCGTACCCGCAGCCCGGGTACAGAAACTTACTGCCAATACGCTGGTCGGCCGCGATGCCCTTGCGTACCATGTTCACGTTGGCGCCCAGCAATTCACAAAGATTCGCTATATCATTCATAAAGCTAATGCGGGTAGCCAACATCGCATTCGCCGCATATTTGGTCATCTCGGCAGAAGGAATGTCCATAAAGATAACACGGAAATTATTCAGCATCAGCGGACGATACAAGCGGGTAAGTAATTCCTTCGCCCGGTCGCTTTCGACCCCTATCACCACTCGGTCGGGGCGCATGAAGTCGTTGATGGCATCGCCTTCTTTCAGAAATTCGGGATTTGAAGCCACATCATAAGGAATGTCCACTCTTCTTTTATCAAGTTCTCCGTGGATGATTTGTTTCATCATGGCGGCTGTTCCAACCGGCACTGTGCTTTTGGTGACCAGAAGTACATAGTTGTTCATGTGCCTGCCGATGGTACTGGCCACTTCCTTTACGAAACGAAGGTCGGCGCTGCCATCATCACCCGGGGGTGTTCCCACGGCGATAAACACAATGTCCACGTCATCAAGTACACTCGTCAGATCAGTTGTAAACTGCAACCTGCCTGCTTCTACATTGCGAGCAACCACTTCTTCCAGTCCCGGTTCATAGATAGGGATGATTCCTTTATTTAAGTTCTCAATTTTTTGTTGGTCGATATCCACACAGCTTACCTGTGCACCCATATCTGCCAGGCAACTTCCTGACACCAACCCGACGTAACCGGTACCTACTATGGCAATGTTCATATGTAAAAAGATTGAATGATTTAGCGCTCAAAATTAATGTTTTGAGTTGAATAGGCAAAATGTTTTATCCCTCATTCCATACAACCCTCTTCACATAATCCGTATAAGACAGGATAATCCGAACGACCTTGTCGCTCACGTTCGGCATGCTGTAATCTGCAACGGATCTGAAGTTGCGTTCTGCCCCTGTTTTTTGTTGTTCCAACTCAACGAGTCCCTGCATCACCCGTTCGGGGTTTAAACCCACCATCATTACCGAAGCTTCTTCCATGGCTTCGGGGCGTTCGTGCGCTTCGCGTATGTTTAATGCCCGGAAGTTCAGGATAGAGGATTCTTCGCTGATGGTTCCACTGTCGGACAGCACGGCTTTGGATTGCACCTGCAGGGCAATGTATTCGCTCAACCCCATCGGTTTCATCAACCTCACCTGTTCATGAAACTGAATACCGTGTTTTTCAATCATCTTGCGGGTACGGGGATGGGTCGAAACAATCACCGGCAGGTTATAATGCTCCGCTACCTGATTCAGTATCTTCACTAGATTGAAAAAGTTCTTTTCTGCAGCGATATTCTCTTCCCGATGTGCCGAAACCACAAAATACTCCCCCTCCTTCAATCCCAACTTACTCAAGACTTTAGACTTTAGACCTTCGACTTTAGACATGTATTGACTCAACACCTCAAACATCGGACTACCGGTTTTGATAACCCTGTCGGGACGTAACCCTTCCGCCAGCAGGTATTCCCTGGCAATATCACTGTATGTCAGATTTATATCTGCCGTATGATCTACAATCTTCCGGTTGCTTTCTTCGGGCACGCGCTGGTCGAAACAACGGTTACCCGCTTCCATGTGAAAAATAGGGATATGACGTTTTTTCGCTGCGATGGCACATAGACAGGAATTGGTGTCGCCCAATACCAGAAAGGCGTCGGGTTGTACGGTTTCCAATACAGGATCAATGTTTATCAATATTTGTCCTGCCGTTTCCGTGGCATTCTTACCCGCGGCATTCAGAAAATAATCTGGTTTCCGCAGGCCAAGGTCATCGAAAAACACCTCGTTCAATTCATAATCATAATTCTGACCGGTATGCACCAATGTATGTTCAATGGCTTCACTGGCATCTAATTTCTGCAATACACACGACAACCGGATGATCTCCGGACGGGTGCCAACGACTGTTAATACTTTTAATTTTTTCATTTTTTTCGACAAACGACAAACGTCAAAAGACTAACGTCTAACGACTGACGTTGTTGATTGTTTGATGTGTTTATGTTTGATGTATATATTTTTTATGTATCTTTTCTTTAAACCGTCTCTTTACTTTTGACTTTCGACATTAGTCATTCGACATTAGTCATTCGACGTTCGACGTTGGACGTTTGTCGTTAGACGTTAGTCTTTTGACGTTCGACGTTTGTCGTTAGACTTCAAGAAAAAACGTATCCGGCCTCTCTTTATCAAACACCTCATTCACCCACATGACGGTTACCATGTCGGTATCTCCGAGGTTTTCGATGTTGTGGGTATAACCGACCGGGATATCCACCACTTCTAATTTATCTCCTGATACAAAATATTCTATTATTTCATTTGTATTTATTTTTCTGAAGCGGATAACGCCTTTGCCGCTAACGACCAGAAACTTTTCATTCTTGGTATGATGCCAGTGATTGCCTTTGGTGATACCGGGTTTGGAAATATTGACCGACACCTGACCGCGATCAGGACTTTTCAGGAATTCAGTAAATGAACCCCTGTTATCGATGTTCATTTTCAACAGGTAACTGAATTGGTCTTCGGGCAGATAACTCAGGTAGGTGGAATACAGCTTTTTGGTAAATCCATCTGCCATATCAGGGACCTGCAAGGTTTCCCTGCTTGCCCTGAAACTATTGATCAGATCAACAATTTCACCCAGTTTGATGGTATGTACCGGGGAGACTTCCGAATAAATTTCAGCATCTGGTTTCCCATTTTTCAGTTTGTCGATAAACGATGCCACCACATCATCCACATACACCAGGTTCATCACGACCTTGGGGTCGTTTACCTGTATGGGAAGTCCGTGCGCAATATTATGACAAAAGGTAGCCACAGCACTATTGTAATTGGGGCGGCACCATTTCCCGAACACATTGGGGAGGCGGTACACGAACACCTTTACGCCCTGGTCCTTTCCATACTGAAAAATCAACTCTTCTCCGGCCTTTTTACTCTGCCCGTAAGGATTGTCAAACGCAGCCTGAGTAGAAGAAGTAATCAATACCGGTGCTTTATTGCCGTGTTTTTGCAGGGCATCGAGCAGTTGAGAGGTAAACCCGAAATTACCGGTCATAAACTCCTCTTGCTCTTTCGGGCGATTAACGCCGGCCAGGTGAAACACAAATTCGCAGGATGCTGCATATCCATCCAGCAAAGCCGGATCCGTATCCACATCATATTCCAGCAAATCCTGAAATCCCTGATTGCGAAGTTCCGCAACTAAATTCTTGCCTACAAAACCTTTGGCGCCAGTGATGAGTATTTTCATGTTTTTTAATGTCAATTGTTTAACGTCTAACGTCTAACGTCTAACGTCTAACGTCTAACGACTAATGTCTAACGTCTAATGTCTAATGTCTAACGTCTAACGTCTAATGTCTAATGTATAATGTCGTTAATCGTTATTCGTTTGTCGTTTTAAATAAAAAATCATTTTTTGTATTCCTGAAGCTATTTTTAATATTCTATCTCTATATGTATAAGCTTCTTCCGGCGTGCATATTTTGATGTCTTCGCAAAGATAAAACATACTTCTTACTTCAGCACAACTGGCTTTAGAAATATTTAAATATCGTATAAATAGTAAATCAGAACCAGCTTCAGAACCTTCTGCTATGTTATTCATGATAGATACTGAAGCTCGTTGAATTTGATCTTTTAATCCATAATCTTTACAGTTTGACATCATAAAATATACATCTTTAACCAATTGTCTGGATTCTTTCCAAACAAGTAAACTTTCAAAATTTCTCATAGTTAATTTTAATTCTTCTAACGACATTAGACGTTAGACGTTTGTCGTTAGTCGTTAGACGTTAGTCATTAGTCGTTCGACGTTCGACGTTATTATCTCCAATTTCATCAACAATTCCTTCATTTCCTCTACGTTCAGCTGTTTCGTGTTATGGGAATGGTAATCTTCTATGGTTGCAATTTCTTCCTGGCCTTCGATGAAATATTTGTCGTAATTCAAATCTCGATTATCCGCCGGAATGCGGTAATAATCACCCATGTCCTCCGATTTGGCCATTTCCTCACGAGTTACCAGTGTTTCATATAGTTTTTCGCCATGACGCGTACCGATCACCCGGATCGGAGTATTCGTTTTAAATAATCCGGTCAATGCTTTTGCCAATACATCCAGCGTGGCAGCAGGCGCTTTCTGTACAAAGAGATCCCCGTTTTTACCCTTTTTGAAGGCATACAACACCAAATCCACGGCATCTTCCAGGGTCATCATGAAACGGGTCATATTCGGATCGGTAATGGTAATTTCCTTCCCGGCCTTAATCTGATCGATCCACAAGGGAATAACCGATCCGCGGCTAGCCATTACATTACCATAGCGTGTACAACAGATGGTGGTAGCAGCATTCTCTCCGAGCGAACGGGCTTTGGCTATGGCAACCTTTTCCATCATGGCCTTGCTGATGCCCATGGCATTGATAGGATAAGCAGCCTTATCGGTACTCAGCACCACGACGTTTTTAACGCCATGTTCGATCGCCGAATCGAGCACGTTCTCAGTACCAAACACATTGGTACGTACAGCCTGTATCGGAAAAAACTCACAGGAAGGCACTTGTTTCAGCGCAGCTGCATGAAAGATAAAGTCCACGTCACGCATAGCACCATCCACACTGCGTTTGTCACGTACATCACCGATGTAGAATTTTACTTTCGGGTTGTTTAACTGGTGACGCATATCGTCTTGTTTCTTTTCATCGCGACTGAATATGCGGATTTCTTTGATATCTGTATTGATGAATCGCTTTAACACAGCATTACCGAACGAGCCTGTACCGCCGGTGATAAGAAGGGTTTTGTTGTTGAACATACAGTTAAGAAGTTGTTGTTGTTTATCAGGTTGGAGTTTTATTTCAGACGCCAAAGTTAACTTTCTTTGATGAAATTACCAAACGTTTTTATGGTTTTCTCCTTTGCCAGTCCAAACAGCTAAATCATCTCTCAATATTTCAAGATAAACGATATTATTTAACAAAAAAACCTTACATTTGTTTTGTTTATTTACCAGTATTTATAACAAACAATAAATCAGCGAACAGAAACGGACTATATACATCATTTAACCAAATCATACAGACATGAAAACACGCGAATTCATACTGTTTTTTGTATTGATATTTTTATCAGCATGTGTTGAACAAGATTTAACGGGAGATGAGCCAATAAAAATCAGCAGCCTGGAGGGAAAAGTTGAAAAAGGTCCATTTACACAGGGCTCTACAGTAACAATTCACGAGCTAAGTAAAGAACTGACTCCTACCGGAAAAATCTTTCAAACAGAAATTAAAAGTAACGAAGGGGATTTTAAATTGGAATCAGTCGCAGAATTTGTTTCGCCTTACGTCAACATTGCTTGTGACGGATATTTTTTCAACGAAACAACAGGAAATCTATCAAACAGTCAAATCCGTTTAGAGTCGATTGTCGATATTTCAAACAAACAAAATATAAACGTAAACATCCTTACTCACCTGAGCAAAGACCGGATTTTAAAATTAATGAGAGAAGGAAAAAGCTACGATGAAGCAACTGAACAGGGCAGGGAAGAGTTGTTGTATTGTTTTGGATTGCAGGAATACAAAGACCTGGATTTTGAAGATTTCTCCATATCTACAGGAGATCAGCATGCTGGTGTTCTGATTGTGATATCATCTGTATTGCTGGCAAATCGATCGGAAGCCGAACTGACTGAGTTGATTTCTGTTGTAAAGAGTAATTTCACTGAAACGGGGACATTATCAGATACATTAAAAGCATACTTCCGTGATGAGAGTTTAAATCTTCAGGTTGAAAATATTGTTTCCAACATCAAAAACCGGTATCTGGACTTAGGAAAGACTGTTGTCGTTCCCGATTTGAATTATTTTATCGACTGGGATGGTGATGGTATAGCTGGAAATGAGTTGGGAAATCCAGATACTGAAAGACAACTAAGCTTTGAGACTGACACTTTGAAAGTTGGAACAGAAGGAGGGAAATTTAAAGTTGCCATTCTCGCGAATGTCTTATTCAACCTGGAGACGAAGAAACCTAACTCCGGCTATCTTGAGCCGGAATCTATTTTCACAGATCAGGTTGTCATAACCGACACTTTGATGAGTCAAAACGAATTATCAATCAACATTTTGCCGGCAACCGGTCCTTTCCAGAGACCGGCAACCATCCGCATTTCTACCTATGACAAAAAAACAACGGCTAATTTAGTTATTATTCAGGAGGGCAATTTTTCCAATGAGTTTTCCAATAATGTTTACATCAAATCCATTCTGTTGCAAGTTGCGAAGGCATTTGACTATACACATACCATCGAAGCCTTTTACAGCAATTGCTTTACGACGAACGTCTTTCCATGGAAACAGTTTTCAGCACACAATGTTTACCCAAACAATCAGCTTATAAAAGTTACCTGGAGTGCTTTATATGCTGCATCCAGATGTCTGTACTTGCTGGAAGAAAGTACAGGCAGCGGCAATTCCAAATACACTTTAACACTGAAGACATTGCTCTATTGCCATCTGATTAGTTTGTGGGGCGATGTTCCTTATATCACAAGGAGTGGAATCGATTTTGCTTCCCTGCCATCCCGGGAAAATAAATATGAAATATTCAGGAAATTGAAAACTCAATTGCAGGAAACTCTAACTGCATTTTCAGACGAAAATACCGGTTCTTATTTTCATGTTTCGACTCACGTCATCCGGGCTTTGTTAGCAAAGATCTTGATGCAGGAAGGCAATTACCAGGAAGCGCTGACTTATTTACAGGCTGTCATTTCGGGAGGTCGTTTTGCATTAAACAACAGCAGGCAAGAAGCGATTGGTGCAGCTTCGACAGAGATTATTTATTCCATAAACGCCAATGTAATTCCAATTCAATACTTTAGCGCGTTAATCGAAAACAATCAACATCTGCCATTAATTCTGTATGCTGAAATAATCTTATCCGCTTCGGAATGTGCATACAAAACCGGGCAGATTGAAACTGCGCTCAACTATCTGAATCAGGTCAGAATCAAAAACGGAGAGGAACCAGCTGCCATTGCAAGCTTTGAAACAGACCTGAGAACAACATGGAAAAACAGGTTGAAAGGCGGATTTTCGTATTTTGATTTTCTGAGACGCAACGATCGGGCGATGGTAGATTTAAACATAGAAGCTTACCAACTGCTATTGCCAATTCCTGAATCAGAAATCTACCTTAATCCAAAAATGAACCAAAATCCGGGGTATTGATGACATATTTTTTTTACACGATCGGGCGCTACTGTCCGTCGAACCCGTCGCTGCAAATTACTTATTAAGTTCGCAAAACCAACTGCGACCTATATATGACCCCAATCAACGCCCCGTCATTGCGAACGAAGCAATGACGGGGCGTTGATTGATTATTTAAATAAAACGATTATCTTTATGCAAATTAGAAACCATATTTATGATATGCACAAATTAATTAACAGAGACATACAATCATTTGTAAATGAGAATTTAAGCATATTCCCTGCAGTTACAATTTTAGGTCCGAGACAATGTGGTAAGTTCACTTTAGTAAAAATGTTGTTTCAGGATGCAGATGCTTATCTGTATTTGGATCTCCAAAATCTGGATGATTTGAATAAGTTAAAAGAACCGGGGCTGTTTTTCCAGGCTAATCAGCACTTGACAATCTGTTTAGATGAAATTCAGTTAATACCGGAACTTTTTTCTGTATTACGAAGTGAAATAGACCGGAGCCGTCGTCCGGGGCGATTTATTTTGCTGGGTTCAGCTTCGCAGGATCTCATACAGAAAACATCGGAATCGTTAGCCGGGAGGGTTGGTCTCATCGAACTGACTCCATTCACCATTGCGGAAGTAGAGCAAGATACGAATTTTGAATTGAATAAATTCTGGTTACGCGGAGGTTATCCCGATAGTTATCTCGCGTTGTCGGAACAAGGAAGTGAGCTTTGGAGAGAAAATTTTCTTCGAACATACGTCGAAAGAGATATTCCGCAACTTGGATTTCAAATCCCGTCTCTGCAGCTTCGTCGGCTTCTGACTATGTGCGCACATATCCAGGGACAATTATTTAATTCTTCGAAATTAGGAGAGTCGCTGGGTGTTACCTATCAGACTGTTCGCAGGTATATTGATTTGATGGAACAAACTTTTATTATTCGTTCGTTACCTCCGTATGAGAAGAACATCAAAAAACGCTTGATTAAATCTTCTAAAATTTACGTCAGAGATAGTGGCTTGTTGCATCGTTTGCTGCAAATAAGCGATTTCAACTCCCTGATGGGTAATCCGGTTTTCGGCTCATCGTGGGAGGGATTTGTAATCGAAAATATTATTTCTTCCCTGCATGATTGTAAGTTCTCTTTCTACCGCAGTGCCGTGGGTGATGAACTT